>Ga0302185_10000310_pt1 | contig 38663 bp, 31 predicted proteins | sample II_Bog_E1_1_FD_200231 | JGI IMG/M metagenome (GOLD analysis project Ga0302185, IMG submission 200231) | Peat permafrost microbial communities from Stordalen Mire near Abisko, Sweden - II_Bog_E1_2 | ecosystem: Environmental > Terrestrial > Soil > Wetlands > Peat | place: Sweden: Abisko... | reverse complement strand
GTATTATATCCTTATAATAACGATCTTTATGTTGGTGGTTATTTTACCTCTGTCGGAAGTACTTTTGCTAATGGCATAGCCCAATGGGATGGAAGCAGTTGGTCCGAGTTAGGTACAGGTATGACGGTAGGTTTAAGCCCTGCAGTAGCTAACATTTATACATATAATTCTAATCTATACGCTGGTGGTGCGTTTACCGATGCAAGTGGAAATACAGTTAATAATATTGCTGAATGGAAGGGGCCTTTAGGTATAAAAGATATTGATTCAAAATACCCTGTTTCTATTTATCCTAATCCATGTGATGGTAAATTCAATATTACAATAAGTAATTTCTCTTCTTCTTCAAAAATTGAAATTTATAATATACTAGGAGAATTGGTACTATCTGAAACTCTCCCTAATTCTGCAAATGATAATATTATTAGTTTAAGCAATACGCCAAGCGGGGTTTATTTTTACAGGGTTTTAAGTGAGGCTGATGGATTGGTTGGGGAAGGGAAAGTAGTAATTCAGAAATAAAAAAGCATTTTACCCAACCTGGTATAATTTTCATACGTACTAGTAAGTTGTCTAATAAGTACACCATGAAAAAGCATTACCTAATCAGTTTAATTTTTATTTCTACACTTTCTTATGGACAAAGTTGGGATTGGGGAAGACAGGGGTATAATTCAGAAGGTTCAAAATACTTAGCTCTTCCGGTAGCTACTGACAAAAACGGTAATGCCTATATTACCGGTTCCTTTCTAAGTACCATAATATTCGGAAATGATACTTTTAAAGGCACTAATATTTCAGGAACTACTGAAAGTGCTTATTTGGTAAAATATAATTCTTCAGGAAATATCATTTGGGCAAAATCAATAATTGATAGTATTGGTGAATGTAATAGCACGTCAATTACTCTTGATAAATCGGGAAACATATACATAGCTGGAAGTTTTTCTAGCAATATCCAAATAGGTTCGTATTCATTAACCTGTAGTACATACGATTATGATGCGTTCCTTGTAAAATATAATTCTAATGGAAACGTAATTTGGGCGGAGCAATCAACTGTTAGAAATGGGGCTGCATATGTAAATGATGTTACAACTGATAAGTTTGGGAATGTATTTATAACAGGTGATTATCATTATACAGATGTTAAATTTGGGAGTCATAGATTGAGTATATTGCCCCTCGTTCAAGCAAATGCATTTACAGTAAAATATGACTCAAATGGGAATGTAATTTGGGCAAATCAGTCCGAAACTTCTTCAGTAGAAGGCTATGGATGTGGAAATTCAGTCGCAACTGATAATTCTGGAAATGCTTTTATAACCGGAGAATTTTTGGCTATTGATTCCTTTGGTACAAGACAATTAGTTTCCTCCGATACTGAAATTTCAACTTTTTTAGTAAAGTATTCTTCTGCTGGTAATATAGTATGGGTAAAACAAAGCACAAACGGTTATACTGGTAGCAATTGCAGTGGAACCTATGTAATAACTCATGGAACTTATATCTATATCACGGGAAGTTTTGCAGACACTGTAAGTTTTGGTTCACATAGCTTATTTTCAAATGCGCCTTATAGTGCATTTTTGACGAAATATGATTCGAGCGGGAATACTATTTGGTCTGAAAAATCATCCCCTTATTGGCAAGGGGCCGGCTTAGCTTCAGATACATTCTCCCATATTTATATGGAAGGTTCAACATCCGGAGTAGCCCCAGTTGATTCGTTAACATTTAAAAATTATACACTATATTCCGATCCTAATAAAATCATGGCTTCTTATTTAATGGAATTTGATACTTCCGGAACCCCTATTTGTGGTTCTATCCTTAATAATTTATATGAAAATAATTTTTCGATTGGTGGTATTGCATCTGATCCTACTGGCAACTATGTGTATGCTGCAGGGATATTCGGTGACACATTATTTTGCAGGCCTGATACATTATTACCCCATGTTGGGTGGTCTACTTTTGTAGGAAGGTGGAGACCTTGTGGCTCGACAGAAGGAATACAACAAATACTATCCAAAAATACTAGTATTCTCTTGTATCCCAACCCCAATAACGGCCAATTTACTATTCGGTCGTCAGAAGTCAGTAAACAGTCGTCATTGGAGGTTTATAATATGCTTGGAGAGAAAGTATATTCAGAAACCCTGCCTCAAAGCCAAATTAATAATGCCATTAACTTAACCGGTCAGCCAAGCGGGGTTTATTTTTACAGGGTTTTAAGTGAGGCTGATGGATTGGTTGGAGAAGGGAAAGTAGTAATTCAAAAGTAGTGGAAGCTCAAATAAATGTAAGCTTAAGTTAAAGATATTGCTTATCTTATTATATATAAATTGAACTTTAGTTACTTTTTAAATTATTCCATAAAGCTTCGCAAATGTGCCTCACCTTTGCATCACCTAACAATAAAGCGAGGATATAAAATACTATGCTTCAAGTAATTACACCAAATCATTCGATTCTCGCCGGGGGCACAAGGGCAGTTTTGCCCGATTCCGAATTTTTCCTTCCAGCTTCCCTTTGATAGAAATTTTAGGAAGACTGTATCATTTGACGTTTATTAACGTATACGTTATACAAGAACTCTCAACGCCACTAATTACATGTTAGGTATGGATGAAAAGTATGCAACCAATACTTTTGTTTATGAAAACAGTCACAATAATCTGGGTGATGACCATCGGAGGTTTATTTCACTATCCAACTAACAGTAGCAGCCTTTTCCAAAAATATCTTATTAAAGACCTGAATGAAAACTATATGACAGTCTTCGCAGACTTCACCTATAATCCATGCATTGACTCAATGAATGCAAGACCAGTATTAGGCTCGCAAGAAGAGTTTCAATTAGATTGGTATCTGGCTTGCAGAGATACAACTTATGAGAATCCATTAAAGTTATTTTATTCTGAAAAGATTGTTACAGTAAACGACCCTCCAACATTGGCGTATGACGAAGATGATGAGGATGAGGATGACGATATTCCACCACAAGTAATAGGGAAAAGTGCGTTCAGCACCCCGTATTAACCTAACTAAAATCAAGCATGGGAAAAAATATGTAACTAATACCTTGAGCTATGAAAAACTTTGTTGTTGCAACTTTGGTTATGATAAGTTCTCAAATTTATCATGGTGACTGGAAAATGATATTTGTTTCAGATGGAGTTCACACAAAATATCTTTATAATTGGCTGGGTAACTTTGATCCTGAACATCCACGCCTGACAAAGATAGGTGATACCATTCATTTTGCCGATTCAATATGGGTTCAAATACCCGATACGTTGGATATTATCGATGGAAAGTTCGAAGAACCGGCACCTCCTTATATTGATGATGATTATAATTTCGATGAGTACCCGCCCAATTTTATAGCCCATGATGATTATTATGCCGCCTATTAATAAATTTAGCTTTTATTCACTATGGCACCATCCTATTCCATAGCAGCGGTACTTTTGTTGTTTTACATTTTTTTACCTTATCTATTGCAACTCCCATTTTTTCTGGCGAAGGCATAAAATACTACACCTGCAAGCAATTATGTTATACCATTCCATTTTTGCCGGGGGCACTAAACGAATAATATTTTCATATTCTTCTTATTTTCATATCTTTGTCTATCGGTTAAAATTTTCAATCAACATAAAAACAGCATGAAAAAAATTAATTACGCATTCCTTGGCTTATTATTTTTCACAGGAACTGTATATGCAAATCCTGTAACACTACAAACAGCAAAATCCGTTGCTTCTAATTTTTATAGCCAACACTTTAAATCAACCGCCATTGATCTTACCCTTACTTACACCGAATTTGCAAATGACAGTCAACCGGTTTACTATGTATTTAATGCGAATAACAATGGCGGTTTTGTAATTGTTGCAGCCGAAGATGCCGCTCACCCCATATTGGCTTACTCCGATAAAGGACAATATATAAGCAATAGTAATACTGCCTGGTGGATGAACTGCCGCAAGCAGGAAATAGTAGTAGCAAGAACTAACAACATAAGCGCTACATCCGGTATTTCCAACGAATGGACAGGCTATATAAATAACATTATTACAAAAACACATTCCGATATGTCAGGCGTAAGTCCGCTTACAAAGTCTATCTGGAATCAATCGCCCAATTTTAATGCCATGTGCCCCGGTGGGTCGGTTACAGGTTGTGTTGCTACTGCTATGGCTCAGGTAATGAAATATTGGTCATACCCTCCGCATGGACATGGATACAGCGGTTACTGGGAAAAACAAGTAGATGGATTCGCAAATAGTTATGGTTATTTAGAAGCCGATTACGATTCCTCTAAATACGTTTGGTCGGCCATGCCCGATACCATTTATAGCCAAAATAATAATGTAGCGGAATTAATGTATGACTGCGGAGTGAGTGTGGATATGGATTACAGCCCAAGTGGAAGCGGGGCATGGGTTATAGATGGAGACTATCCGACATGCTCTCAAAATTCATATGTAAAATATTTTGGGTACAATCCGAAAACTATACAAGGCATATATAAATCAAATTATACGTATGCAAACTGGATAACAACTATTGAAAATGAATTAAATGCCAGCCGGGTTATTCAATATGTAGGTAATGATTCTGTAAATAATGCCGGCCACACATGGGTTTGCGATGGATATGATGCCAGCAATAACTTCCACATGAATTGGGGATGGGGCGGAGGAAGCAATGGCTATTTTGCACCCAACGCCATCAATGTTGCCGGGTATGCTTTTAACTGGTGGGACGAAGCGGTAATCGGAATTGAACCCCTTAAAGTTTCTGCGTATTTTAGCGGTTCATCCACTTTCATCAGTCCAACCCACTCTGTTACTTTTAAAGATTCGAGTATTTATACGACTGCCATTACTGCCTACAAATGGATTTTCCCGGGTGGAACTCCGGCCACTTCTACTGTTGCAAGTCCTACCGTTGTTTATAATAATCCCGGCACGTATGATGTTACAGAAATTGTAAGCGTAAGCGGCGGCGTAGATACAGTGGTTAGAAAAAATTATATTTCCGTGGCCACTTCCACTATACTTCCTTTGGCGCAAACTTTTCAATCACCTGTTTTCCCTCCTACCGGATGGGTGCTTTACAATCCACATGGATACAGCTACACCTGGCAGTTAAATACGGGTGTAGGCGGCTATGGCAATAGTAATCAATGTATGGAATTTAATAATACCCAGGTAGTAGCTGATTTTTATACAATTTATACCGGTAAATGGGTTATCCCTCCGGGCAAACCGGGAGTCGATATAATTGGTGAAAGGCAGCAGATTTATTCCCCTATGTATAATTTCACATTCGTGCCTAATGCCGAAATTTCTTTTGATATTGCGTATGCACCTTTTGACACCTTGGCATTTAGCGATACGCTTAATATTTATTATTCTATCGACAGTGGCAAAACATTTCATTCTGTTTATTCTAAGGGTGGTTTAACTTTAGCTACCTGTGGAGGAAAAATGGTTTCTACGGGAGCTGATACAAACAGCAAAGGCATATTTGTCCCTTTAAATACCAATTGGAGAACAGACACAATCCACATTCCTGCTATTTCGGGTAAGGCCAGTGTTATGTTTTCTTTCGAAAACGTGTCTGGAAATGGTGCAGCTATGTATATTGACAACATAAAAATACCAGGAGGAACTACCGACATTCCAACTGTTGTTTCCACCCCTTCGGTAAAGGTATATCCTAATCCAAATAATGGTCAGTTTACCATAGCACTTTCGAATGCAACCAATAATCCTTTAGTGAAAATCTACAATGTTCTTGGGGAAGAAGTTTATACTTCCACTTTGAGAAATGAGACAAATGCAATTAACCTAAGTTCTCAGCCTAAAGGGATTTATATATACAGAGTCTTTACCGAAACCGGCTCTGCTATTTCTACCGGCAGATTGGTAATTGAGTAAGAATGACATTATGAACGACAGAGGAATAAACTTCCCTCTGCCGTTTAATAAGTCAAACCTGCCATATAATAAGTCAAACCCGCCATATAATAATTATGGCTTGACTTAACTTATCCGCGATATACCTTTGTATAGGAAATGTAAAAATGTTCTACTCTTTTCACTTCTTTTATAAAATTAAAACACCATGAAAAAACTACAATTACTTTTTATTGCTTCAGCAATAAGTGTGCTGTCTGTAGCACAGGTTCCAAGATACGATACCGGAATTATCAAAACAAATGCTGTAAGCACACTTTTTACTTCAGATGGCTCCTTAAACTACAATGGGTCAACCGGCGCACCGGCCTATTTTGTACCACAAGACAGTATGCAGGCAACCATATTTTGCGCTGCACTTTGGGTTGGTGGGCTGGATGCAGGCCGTCAATTGCATATAGCCGGACAAACCTATCACCAAGGTGGTAATACCGATTTTTGGCCCGGACCAATGATGGACAGCCTTTCTTATTCTACCCATGAAGATACGGTTTGGAACCATGTTTGGATAGTATATAAATCTACTATAGATAGTTTCAGGGCTGGAAAATTCGGCCATGTAATTCCACCCTCCATAGCCAACTGGCCCGGAAATGGAGATGTGGCATTAGGAGAAATGCCCACCCTTGCCCCTTATATGGATTCAGACCACAATGGAACCTACGATCCTTCCAAGGGAGATTATCCTTTAATAAGAGGGGATGTGGCATTATACACCATATTTAACGATGACCGGGGCCCTGTACATACTCAAACAGGCGGCAAAAAATTAGGGATAGAAGTTCACTTAATGGTATATCAGTTTAAGAGCGCCGACACAGCCGTTAATGAAGCTACCTTTATGCATTATGACTTTTACAATCGCTCTAAAAATAATTACGACAGCGTTTATATAGGTAATTGGACAGATATGGATGTCGGCAATGGAGATGACAATTATATAGGATGCGATTCAGCCGATAATTTCTGGTTCACTTATTGTGGCCATGCCGTTAACGCTAATGGCTCAGGGGCCTATATAGGAGAAAAGGGCTATCACTCGCTTCCACCCGCACAATCCGTGGCTTATATATGCGATACTATGACTCATTTCATGGCTTATAATAATGACCTGTCTGTGCTGGGAAATCCAACCACAGCCTATCAATATTATGATTACCTGGAAAATATATGGAGAGACAGCACGCACAGCATTTATGGAGGACATGGACATGGAGTTGGCAAAGCGTCCAATTACATGTTTTCGGGAAGCGTTGCACCTTTAACCGGATGGTCCGAAGTTTCTGCAGGAGATCCTGCAGGCGACAGGCGCGGAGTTAGCAGTACAGGCCCCTATACACTGAAGTCTATGTCAGGAAAATCGATTGACCTTGCCCTGGTGTTTTCACAGGCATTTCCCGGGAATAACCTTGGAAGCGTTGCGCTCGCCAAGGTTTATGTAAACGACGTTAAGAGTTTTTACAATACTCAATCATACTCCTGCGATAGAAGCCTATTGGATATTCCTTCTGTCAGCATTGCCTCTGCCAGTGTAACTAGCGTTTTGGCTTATCCCAACCCATCTTCCACTCAAATAACTTTTAAAATGAGTTCGGGAGAAAACCAATACATTATCATAACGGATATAACCGGAAGAACACTTTCAACCCTGCCTGTTTATAATAAACAGATACAAGTTAATGTGTCTGCTTATTCAAGCGGCATCTATTTATATAACATACTTGATAAGTCAGGTAATGTATTGAACAGGGGTAAATTTTCGGTAGTGAAGTAAACTTATTTTGTTTTGTGTGAGGTTTAAGGGCGCATTTTATGCGCCCTTTTTTTTGAATTATAGGGCATAAAAGACCACACTCACAAGTAATTCAGCCTCTTGCAATTTAAACTCCTCCTAATCAGCGGTCCGTAGCTTTATGTTATAATTAATACCCTTTTGCTATCTCTGCTTTTCGTAACTTTGCACCTCAATAAGAAACTCCATGAGCGATGAAATTCATGATCACTGCGGTATAGCCCTTATAAGGCTCCTGAAACCCCTGAGTTATTATAAAGAAAAATACGGAACAGATTATTATGGCATCCACAAGCTTTATCTGCTTATGGAAAAGCAGCATAACCGGGGACAAGACGGAGCCGGAGTTGCAGGAATAAAATTCGATATGCCCCCGGGCAGCCCTATATTGCATCGTCTTCGCTCCGCTTCACAAAATGCATTAGAAGAAATTTTCGGAAAGATAAACCGCCGCTTGGCTGATGTGCAAGCAAAGAAACCACGTAAAGCGCAAAATCCGGAATGGCTTAAAGCCAATGTGCCCTTTGTTTGTGAATTGCTATTGGGCCATGTGCGTTACGGCACTTACGGAAATAACGCCATGGAATTCTGCCACCCTTTGATACGCGAAAATAACTGGCTCACCAAAAATGTAGCTATTGCCGGTAACTTTAACCTTACCAATGTTGATGAGCTTTTCCAAAAGTTGATTGACCTCGGACAGCATCCACGTGAAAAGACCGATACGGTTACTATCTTGGAAAAAATAGGCCACTTTTTAGATAAGCAAAACGAGAAGCTATTTGCAAAATATAAAGCAGAAGGACTTCCCAATACAGAAATATCTGCTCAAATAGCAAAGCATATTAACATGAAAGACATACTCCACCACGCAGCCAAGCGTTGGGATGGGGGCTATACCATTGCCGGACTACTCGGACATGGCGATGCATTCGTTTTAAGGGACCCTAACGGCATACGCCCTGCATTTTATTATCACGATGATGAGATAGTGGTAGCCACATCGGAAAGGCCTGCATTACGCACCGGATTTAATATTCAGACCGACCAGGTGAAGGAATTAAAACCCGGCCATGCGCTTATTGTCAGGAGAGACGGCACCGTTTCGGAAGAAGAAGTATTGAAACCCGGAGAAAAAAAATCCTGTTCCTTTGAACGCATTTATTTTTCGCGCGGTAACGACCAGGATATATATAAGGAAAGAAAAGGCCTTGGCCGGATACTTGCTCCCAGCATTTTAAAATCTATTAACTACGACCTGGAGAATACCGTTTTCTCTTTTATACCCAATACCGCCGAGCTGGCATTCCTGGGAATGATGGAGGAAGTGGAGCATTATTTGGATAAAGCCAAAGAAAACGCACTGGAAAAAATTGATGAAAAAGGCGGTAAAGAAAAATTGAAAAAGCTTTTGGCTATACATCCGCGGGTAGAAAAAATTGCCTTGAAAGATACCAAGCTGCGTACCTTTATTACCAACGATATTAACCGCAACGATAAAGCCGCACACGTTTACGATACTACGTATGGTGTTTTGAAAAAAGGCGTTGATACCCTTGTAATTATTGATGATTCTATTGTACGAGGCACTACCTTGAAACAAAGTATTTTCCGGATATTGGACAGGCTATCGCCTAAAAAGATAGTTGTGGTTTCTTCCGCTCCGCAAATACGTTACCCCGATTGCTACGGAATTGACATGGCCAAACTCAGCGACCTGGTGGCTTTTCAGGCGGCGGTGGCACTATTGAAAGACCAATTTAAAGAGAACCTGCTCGATGAAATTTATGAAAAGGCTAAGGCCATGAATGAACTGCCACGGGAAAAAGCAGTAAACCTGGTGAAACAGATATATGACCTATTTACGCCCGATCAAATTTCCCGCAAAATAACTGAAATACTACGCCCTGCCGATATTAAAGCAGAAATTGAAATTATTTACCAATCGGTGGAAGGCCTGCACGAAGCTATACCCGAGCATAAGGGCGACTGGTACTTTACAGGTATTTACCCGACGCCTGGGGGCAATAAGGTTGTTAATCGTTCCTTCATTAACTTTATGGAGGGGAAGAATGTGAGGGCTTACTAAGTAAGCCTATTGCAGAGAATTTAGTATTTTTGTATTATGCAAACAGTTGAATTTACAACCGTAGGTAAACAAGTGGCAAATGTATTAAAGCGTTATTCTATCGCCAGGGCTGCCATATTTGGTTCTTTTGCCAGAGGCGATGAAAACAAGCATAGTGATATTGATATTTTAATTGAATCAAGTCAACCAATTTCCTTGTTCCAACTACTAAGAATGGAGGAGGAACTACAATGGATTACCAAAAGAAAAATAGATATAGTTGAATACGCTGCTATAAAAAAATCTATCAGGAAGAATATCCTGAAAGATGCAATATCTATCCTATAATGGAAAGGGACGACAAAGTTTACCTCAAAGATATTCTTGAATCAATTGCAATTATTGAGGAGTTCATTGGGAAAAAGACCGAAAAACAATTTTTGTCGGACTTGCTTTTGCAGGACGGGGTTACCAGGCGGTTTGAAATAATTGGTGAAGCGGTTTCAAAAATAAGTTCAGCCACAAAAAAGAAAAACCCTACTATTGAATGGGGCTTGATGAAAAGTATGCGGAACAAACTTATTCATGAATACTTTGGCGTTTCACCTGCAACCATTTACAATACGGTAAAATTGGATCTGCCAAAGGTTAAACGGCAAATTAAAACATTGCTTAAGGATTTGGGTAAATCTTAGTCAGTTTTAAGGACTCCGAACCCTTCCTTCATCAATTTTATGGAAGGAAAAAATGTGAGGGCGTATTAAGCTACATCCCTCGTCATTGCGAATGCAGGAAGAATCTATATTTTTCCTATCTTCGTACATTGGATAGCAAATAGTCGTGAAATGAAGACCATCATTGTAAATGTTCCGGATAAGGATGAGAGCGTAGTTGCAGAACTTTTTAAAAAGCTGCACCTGAAATCAAAAGTGCTGACAGATGAAGAGCTGGAAGACAAGCTAATGGCAAAGTGGATTAGGGAAGGTATGAAAAGCGAAGACGTTCCACTTGAAAAGGTTTACACCTATTTACGAAAGCATGGAGTTGATTGTTAAGGCAGTTTTTACCGTGATTTAGGTTCTACTTACCAAACTATAATTTTAGCTCAGCTAAAAGTTCACTTGCCCACTAAGCCTGCCCGACTATGTCATTCAGGCGGGCACAGCTTAGCAGATACAGGGGTGGGGCAGCCATTCTTATTAATAAATAATATCATGATTTCCTCTATGAATTACTTTAATTTCCGTATTTAACGCGAAAGTCGTATAGTCCGCCCATGCAGCCAATTGACAGTATTTGTTTAATCTAATATTAAATTGCTTTTGGCGAAATACTATATTATTTATTATTAACTCAAAATATATTTGTGAAGCATTTCTTCTTTTTACAATTAATCTAATTTCTTCACCTCTATATGATTCTGTTACAAGGTCCGCTCTCTCAGTTTTAATATCCCCTGAATAATAAGACTGTAACCAAAGTTTGTTGTTTCCTACCCAAACATTGTTCTCCACATTACCAACACAAATTTCTGTAACCACGATACTTTTATCATTATATCTACCTTCTGTAACATGAGGAAAATCTTCAGTTGCTGAATACCTTATACCAAATCTCCAAAAAGGAGAAGTAGGCATAGGGTTAATCTTAATTTCAATATCACTTTGTGTAATATCAAATATTTTATCATAAAGATAGTCATTCCTCTCAGGACGATTTGGCGGAGGAATTTTATCGCTAAAGTTTATTTTGAATTCCCTTTCAATAAAATCATTTTTAAATTCCTCATAACCTTCTGTTATTAGTTGCAAAGAAGCTATAGAAACCGGAAGAAAATTTATTCGATCTTTAAACTTTTCATACTCCGGAATACCCTTAATTATTTGAGAAAATTCAAATCTAACTTTTTTAAATTCTTCTTTTAGTTTACCAGTAAAAACCACCAAGAAATAATAAAGATTTTCGTTTCCATTTATATTTACTAAACTGAAAGATTTGATAGATTTTAATAGACTGTTCTTGGTGGGAAGTATTGCATTTTTTAAATAGCTAAAATCAAAAATCAGGGTCGGGTAGTGTTCATTTTGAGGCTCCATCTCAAAATCGAACTCATCTACAAGAAGTCTTGCCTTATCTATCGGATTATATTTGAAATCAGCAAAGTACTGAGTAGCTTTTAGAATCCCATAAAATTCAAATAATTGCGTGTTTAATAACCTGAAATTAATTTCATTATCGTCTATTATTTTTTGAACAGCTGTTAGGTATTCCGGATCACTTGAATGCAACTCATGCATTTCATTCATAAGCTTCGAGACTTCGCTATTATTTTTCCATGGGGCAGAAATTGCATTAGCCTTATCCAATCGATATATAATTTCCATTAATTTAAGACTTGCATTACTCGAATCAGAATATCCGAGATTTGAATATACACAACGCAGATTATTGGCAAATTCAAAGAGGTCATTAAATATATAGTGTTGGGTTGCTTCGATTATTCCTTCATCTTTTTTTAATTTATCTGTTTTAAGGGATTCTTGCTCGTTCTTAGGAACTATTATTTCTCTGCTTTCAAATTCGTTTAATAGTTTTTGAACATAGATATCAAGATATGGTTGCATCTGATTTTTAAAATCACTATCTATTTTATTTTTTGCCATTTTGAATTATCTATTCAATGTGAAGGTTAATTTGGGCTTTATATAACTTGGTGACTTTCAATGTATAATTGAGTACTAAGGTAATCTCGTGTTGCCGAGTTAAATCCTTCTCTATTAATTTCATCCTCAAGTTCATCAATTACATCCAAGATTCTAGAGTATCTATCGGTGATAGTAAATTCAAGAAAAGAATCTTTCTGGTTCCATATTAAATTATGCCTGATTAGACTTATAAATTTTCTTGGCACTTTTTTAGATTCAAATATTAAAAAATCAATATATTGATTCAAATATTCTTTTTCCATATCAGAAAGCCTATCACCACCAATTAAAAGCTTATCAAACAGTATTCTAAACTCTTCTCTAGAGAATAATGATATATGAATAAATTTTGAAAAAATACTCGATAGTATGTCATCGTCCTTAGATTTTGCTTGTTCGTATTTATAATATAGCTTTTGCCCTGCGACTGCTATAAAACTTGCTTCTCCTGAAACTAAATAGGGTTTTATTTCTTTTAGCAGTTTATTCATTTCTGTTTTCTCTACTTTATCAAGTTCATCTAATACAAAAACAATACGATACCCTTTATCCTTAAGCTCTCTTAAAATTCGATCGAAATGATAATCCGCAATTTCATCGTCATACATTGATTTTCTATTAAAATCATCCTTTTTGACCCTACTATATGTAATTTTGAATGTAAGTGTAAATATTAATACAACCGAGAGCATTTCACCTATTACATCTAAAACTTCCTCGGAAATTGAGTTATTAATTAAGTCTACTGTACAAATTGTAAATAAGACTACAGCTAGTATTAGTTTTAGTAATTGTATTTGGATATTAAAACTTGTAACGAATTCTTTTTTGCTAGATTTAACACTATTATGAGAAGTATCGTAAAATGTTTTTTCATACAATTCTTCAAGCCCTAAAACAAACTGGTTTTCACTAGATTTATATTTTTCGCTTTTTTTTAGTTTCTTAAAAGAGTCTAATTTTTTAAGTTTAAGGTAAAGTCCTCTTATAAGTTTTCTTAATAAATTAGTTTGATTGTGGTATCTTGAAAAATTGACATTAACGAATACAACCTCCTCAAATTCCTCATTCTTAGGTTTCTTAACTAATTGTTGTAACCAAGTTTTAAATTTAGTCCAGATATCTTTTGTTTCCTCAGTATTTGGTTTTTCAAATTCGGCTTTTATTCTATTAATAAAGCTACTCTTCCCAGCCCCTCTATAGCCAGAAATAAAGTAACATGTCGCTGCTCCATTTTTTATGTCTTGAATAAAATTATCTGTATCCTCGTGAAGAGGTATAAATAAATCTTTATTAGATTCGCTATATGGCGAATCAGAAAGCATTTTGTTATTAATTTGCACCCTCATAACTATTACAAAAATACAGTTTTATTTTATAGATTGCAATAATACTATTTGCCAGTCGGGCTCCGACCCTCAAACCCTTCAAAAAATTGCGATAAGCTTATTCCAAAGGAATGTACCAGTTTAACCAGGCTGGTAAAGCGTAAATCTTCCCCTTTTTCATAGCGGGCATACTGACTTCGGGCTAGGTACTTATCAAAAGCAAAATGGTCCGCATTGACGTAGCCCTGGTTAATGCGCGAGGTTTTTATACGTTTAGCCAGTTTCTGAATATCATTATTTGTGTTTTTATTTTTCATATTGCAAATAAAAACTAAAGTTTGTCAACTTTCTGAAAAGTCATTGACTTTGCTCTGCCCTAATTCGGTCCCACTAGTTCGGGCCCACTATTTAGTGGAGTGGCATGTTTTTATCCCTCTTTACTATTTGCGTATCGGATGAGTGACGCTTGGTTCCTCCCAATAACGAACGGTCATAACTCATCACTTATAACTCATAACTACTCTTTACGGTCAATGACTTTTCATGAAATCACTATTTAATTCATTACATTGACCCTCAAAATGCGACTTTTGCTTTTTCCGGATTCTCATTTGGAACAAACTGAATTACAAATTGTTAACCCTAATAAATACAAATTGTAATCCGTGATAATTCGTCTTATTTTGAAATGTTAAAAAAGGAGAATTTCGTCTTTGCGAGGAACGAAGCAACCCCGAAGGGCTCGTGAACTCCCATACAATTAGAATTGTGAACAGTCTTATAAAATTCGGAAATAAGTATGCGATAGGGTAAGATTGCTTCGTTCCTCGCAATGACGGACTGTCATAACTCATAACTCTTTTAACGGTCAATGACTTTTTACGAAAACGCTTTTTCATTTAGTACCTTTGCTTGCAGATGGGAACTATTTATCACTTATATCTTATAGCTCATATCTTATAGCTATCATATACTTCCTCTCGCTTTGTTCTTTGACACTATCTTCACCTCAGTACCGCCGGCACCAAACTTTTTGTAGGATGCATCGGAGTATTCAATCCCTTCGTATGTCCTGAGCAAATCACGAATGGCCTGCCTGAGAACTCCATTACCTACTCCATGTATAAAGACCACTTTAGTGAAATGTCCGTTAACAGCCATTTCCAGTTTTTTCCGAAAGTGGCGTATTTGTATATCCAGCTTTTCAGAATTATTCAACCCGTAATGGTCCTCGAGCAGTTTTTCAATATGCAGATCCACTAATATCTCATCTTTGGCATGTGCCTTGGAGGTAGGAACCACCACCTTCTGTTTAACCGGCGATTCTTTATATACAACCTTCATATCCTTAAGAGACAAAGCAGGAATAGGTACTAACTCCCTAATAGGTACCTCTATTTCAATTCCACTGGAAATTTCGACACGGGCCTTTACAGCCGAAAGGAATGCTTTTATAATTCCTTCCCCCTTTTCGTTTAAAAACCTCACAGTATCACCTACTTTCATTAATAGTTATAAGTTATGAGTTATGCGTTATGCGTTAAAAAAGCAAATTTATAACTTATAACTCATAACTTATAATTCATTTTTACTTATCTTTGCAGCCCTTTTAAAAAACCAAAGCCATGAACCTAATACAATACGTTGAAGAAAAGCTCGCTCCTAAGAAAGATCTTCCTTCATTTAAAGCCGGTGATACCATTACCGTACACTATAAAATTAAAGAAGGTGAAAAAGAACGTGTGCAATTGTATCAAGGTACTGTAATTCAACGTCGTGGCGAAGGAGCTTCTGCCAGTTTTACCGTACGTAAAATTTCCAACGGTGTTGGTGTAGAACGTGTTTTCCCGGTAAACTCTGCATTCATTGAAAAAATTGATGTGAATAAAGAAGGTATAGTGCGCAGGGCACGTATTTATTACATACGTAATGCCAAAGGCAAAAAAGCCCGTATTGAAGAAAAACAATACAACAATAAGGAAGAGGCTAAGAAGGCTGCTGCTACCAAGCCGGTTGCTGCTGCCACTGAATAATCAGATTAAGTTTAGTGTAACGTAATAGTGTAAGTATTGTTTACTTACACAATGCGTATTGCTCAATACCCACTACTTATTGGGCTTGTTTAAGCTCTTTTTCTCCAGTCTTTTATTCTTAAAGTAGAAATAGAGGAAAGCAAGCAAAATTACAAATAAGCCCGGGAAGAAATAAGACCTCGAAAGCCCTTCCGCATTTACGAACGTGAAAAAGCGCTTAATCCTAAATTTCTGAGCAAAGGGCACATCTTTTTTAAGGGACATCCAAATAAAGGAGGCTTTACCTACCACATGGTCTTCGGGAACAAAACCCCAATAGCGTGAATCTACCGAGTTATGACGGTTATCACCCATCATAAAGTAGTAATCCATTTTAAAAGTATAGCTGTTGGCAGGTGCGCCGTTAATGTAGATGGTAGCTCCTTTTACTTCAAGGGTATTGTGTTCAAACGCTGTAATTGCACGCTTGTACAATGGAAGGTTCGCGGTATCCAGTTTTACGGTAGCCCCTGCTTTAGGAATCCAAAGAGGACCGAAATTATCCACGTTCCAGGGATAGTGCAGTGAGAAAGGGAAAATATCCTTTGTGTCGGCTCTTCCACCCGGTTCAATTTCAGCTTCAGTACTATCAACAACGGGATTTTCTTTTAAAGCTTTTAAACTTGCTTTTGTCAAATTCATCTCATAATAATACAAGTTGCCATTTTGCTGGTATTCTGTTGATCCGTCATCTGTAATGTCCAGCTTTTTAAATACGGAAGCATCCAGCGGTCCCTTAGTGGTAATGAGATACCTCATCTGCGATTCTTCAGGAACTTCATCCTTTTTTCCGTCAATGTAAACCTGGGCACCCCTTATTGATAAAGTATCACCGGCAACTGCTATGCAACGCTTAATGTAGTTCTCTTCCTGGTCTAAGGGTCTTGCAATAATGGCACCCGGATACTGTACACCTTCCATAGTCCGGATAGGCTGGTTACTCATTACGGCAGCCTTACCATATGATCGACAAAGCGCATAATAGCTTGGGTTATCCATATTGGCGCATACGGTATCCCCTTCCGGAAAGTTAAAGACTACAGCATCGTGCCTCTGCACTTTTGTAAAGCCGGGGATACGTATATAAGGCAAGGTAAGCCATTCCAAATAAGAGTTTACACTTCCAACAATAGTAGTATGTGCAAAAGGGAAAGAGATAGGAGTCATTGGTATACGAGCTCCATAGCTTGCTTTACTTACAAAAAGATAATCGCCTACCATGAGTGTTTTCTCCTCTGATGGCGTAGGTATTGTATAAGCCTCCAGAAAAAAGGTGCGTATTATGGTGGCGGCTATAACGGCAAATACAATAGCCTCCATCCATTCATGTGTTACAGATGGTTTTTCTTTTTTTGTTTTATCGGAAAGCGGTAATTGAAACTTCTCCTTACTAAATCCTAAATAAGGAAGATAAACAAAAAAGAAAAGACCTGAAAGAATCATTTCCCACGCTTTCTTTTTTTGGAAAGCAACTCCTGTGATAGCTGATACCACCATGATCATCATGAAACCTACCCCCGGGATTAAAAAGATAAATATCCACCACCAAGGGCGTTTTAGAATTTTAAGCCAGATATAGTAATTGTAAACCGGGATCAAAGCCTTCCAGCCATTTTCGCCTGCCTTTTCAAAGATTTTCCATAGCCCTGCAATAGTGAGGGCTATAACGATATATAATATGGGTTGTATGTGGAACATGCTTTTTTGAGATAATCCTCAAAGATACATGTTTGAGTGAAATAGGTAAAAAGACAAATGTTAAGATTTGTTACTTGCCTTTTTATTGCCTTTACTTATACAACTTGCATTCCAAAAATGGAATACAAATTTCAAATACCGCATTCATTTAAGAAAGATCCAATCATATGCTCTCTTTCACTAAATACGAAAGATTATTTAGCGCTTGCCTGTAGCTGCATCAGAGAATTAACCGTCTTTTTTAACGCTGTTATATCGGCCTCATCTTGCTCCTGTGTATTTTGGAGGTGATTTAGGTTGCTTTCCTGAACTTTGTTTTGATTTTGCAGATTATCGTTAGCTGTTTTTAAATTCTTCTCCTCGTTTTGAAGTTTTGTATTTTCGGCCTTTAAGCTATCTATCATATGTTGTTGTTCTTGTATCGCCTTAACTAAAACAGGTGTTATCTGTCCATAGGATAATGTCATATGTCCTTCTTCACCATATACTATTTCAGGAAGGGTATGCTTGACTTCTTGTGCAAGAAAACCTATATCCTTTTTGTCGGTTCCTTTCCATAGATAGCTCACAGGGCGTAATTTCATTACTTCCGGTAATCCATACGATATATTTTGAATATCCCGTTTCTTGGTACTGTCTGATGTACTGGTCCAGTTTCCCGTCAATGTTAAGTTTGCACCATTTCCATTGGTTGCATTTGTGCCAACAATTAATGCTTGTAGACCGGGGGTAGGGGATGCTCCAAAGCCCCACCCAACCACAGCGGTATTTCCAAACATCATATTATTGCTTGCCGTAACAACAGCTTGGTAGCCAAGGGCAGTAACATTGAGGTATGTTCCGGCGTTTTCATCTGCCTGAACTCCAATAAAAGTATTTCCATTACCTGCAGTATTAGTTAGTCCTGCCTGAAAACCTACAGCAGTATTTACCCCGGCTACACTATTTTGCAATGCAAAGGCACCAAAAGCCGAAATATCATCCGCAGCACCGGTGCATGTGAAAGCAGCTTTAAGCCCCATGGCTGTATTGTCAATTCCTGTAGTAGTATTTAAAAGAGCAAAATAACCTACAGCGGTATTATTACTTCCGCTATTATTATAAAGGGCATCATAACCCACAGCGGTAGCATTATTCCCATTTCCAAGTTCTAAAGCGCCCGAACCTACGGCTGTATTAAGTGCCCCTGTAGTGTTGTCCAAAAGTGCAGATAATCCTAAAGCGGTGTTGTTACCTCCGGTGGTGTTATTATAAAGAGCCTCATATCCATTCCCGGTATTGGAACTTCCAATGGTATTACCATTAAGAGCTCCAAGTCCCGTAGCGGTGTTTTGAGTTCCGGAGATATTAAAATAAAGAGCTTCATACCCAGTAGCGGTATTGTCTCCTCCTGAGATGTTGTGAAAAAGAGCCTGTTGTCCGTTCGCCGTATTGTCACTTCCGCTGGTGTTGTTATAAAGCGCCTGTACTCCATCAGCGACATTATTAGATCCAGCAGTGTTTGAAAAAAGAGCTCCAATTCCGGTAGCGGTATTATTCGTTGTTGTAGTGTTACTAAAAAGAGCTTGATAACCAATAGCGGTATTATTATTCCCGGTGGTATTAGAATAGAGGGCCTGTTGTCCATATGCTGTATTCTCAATTCCGCTGGTGTTGTTATAAAGCGCCTCATATCCATTCCCGGTATTGGAACTTCCGCTTGTGTTGCTTAAAAGAGTACCATAGCCCACAGCGGTATTATTATTTCCGGTATTAAAATAAAGAGCCTCATAACCAACGGCGGTAGCATTATTCCCGTTGCTGGCTAATAATGCGCCCGCACCAATTGCTGTATTAAAAGCTCCGGTAGTATTCAAATTAAGTGCCTGGTATCCAAAAGCCGAATTGTATACTCCAGTATTGGTTAACGCTGCCTCATAACCGAATGATGTATTATAGGGAGTGGTATAATCAATCCACCCCGATCTTTGTCCATTCGCTTTAAATTCAAGAGCTTCAGCATCAGTTGTGCCAATGTAATTGGTTCCGGGCGAAGTACCTGCATTACCGGTTATTAACCAGGAACCTGCTGTAGCGGTAGTGTTTATTAATACCCAATTAGGTGCTCCGGGTGTACCTGCATTATAATAATAGCCCGCAGGTGTTAGGCCACTACCCGAAGGAACATAAACTAGCAAACTGGTTGGAGGTGTTGCAATAGTAACTGCATCGTTAGCCGATATAAGTGCTACATTGGGAACTAGTATACCTTGCCCGTTAGGACTTGAGTAGTTGTTTCCTGTATTTAAGTCAAGTATGGCTGAAGCATTAGGAGTAGCACCTGTGGTGTTTATTCCTACATTTTGTGCGTGAAGGGTGCCGGAAATAAATAATAAATACCCGACAAATAACGTGTTCCTTAACATAATTTTAAATTTAACTATTATAAATGCTTAACAGGTACAACTAAGCTTTGCTTAATTTTACTCCAAATATACAATTTTTATACGTATAATGTGAGAATGCATCCGCTTATCTTAATAAGCGCAGCATAAATATTACATCATTGGATTCCTAAGTAATCATTAAACTGTCTAATCCTTTCGATAAAGAAGCTATCCTTATATTTTGAAAAGGTTACTTTCCTAGTAATGACAAAACAAGCTAAAAGTACTTATTAATAAGGCGTTTATACTCTTGTTATTGTAGCGAGAGAGGGGATCGAACCCTCGACCTCCGGGTTATGAATCCGACGCTCTTACCAACTGAGCTACCTCGCCAGGTATTTATCTTTTTGTTAAAAGTTTGCAAAGGTAATGATTTAACCTTTTACTACTCCTTGACTTTTTCTGCTTATTTAAAGGCTACTTGTCTTAATATATACTATTATTCTTTGATTATCAGAATGAATACAGTTGAAAGCCATACGTTTTCATGCTAAATTCGAAAATTTATCGGATAGCTTTTTTAGCTTTTTATAATAAAATTGAAAAAAAATTGCATTTTGTTTTGTTTTTTATTTATTATTGCCGCTTGATTGCCTTTGGAAAATGAAGAAAAACAAAAAAATATCTCATAAGCCGACTCCTAAAAAGCAAGTGAAGGTTAAGGCAAAACCGATTGCAAAAACCCATAAAAAACCGGCTGCAAAAAAACAAAAACTGGTTGCAAAAACTGTAAAAAAAATTATTTCTAAATCAGCACAAAAGCCCGCAAAGAAGATTAAGCCTAAAGATACTGCTAAACCTGTAAAAAATGTTGCTTCTAAAAAAATTGCAAAAGTTTTGATAAAAGCCCCAATAAAAAAGATTTTTATACCGGTAAAACCTATTCCAAAAATTGACGAGCCAAAGCCAAAAGGCTTTTACTCCATTGAGTATGAACTCAATTCCTCTCCTGATGTTCTTTTTGAATTTATCTCTACACCAGGTGGGCTTGAAAAATGGTTTGCTGACAGAGTGTATATTATAGAAGGCAATTTTATTTTTAACTGGGAAGACGGTGAAAAAAGGTTGGCTAAACAAGTTGGTATAAAAGAAAAAGAATGGGTACGTTTCCACTGGTTGGATGAACCCGAAAAAAGATACTTTGAATTTAAAATTGTAATTGATGATTTGACCAGTGAAGTAGCATTGATTGTTAGCGATTTTGCTGATAACTCCCGGGAACTGGAAGAATCCACAAGGCTTTGGAATCAGCAAATCAACGATTTGCACCATTCAATTGGTTCTGCCTAATATGGTTTCTTTACTAAAAAAGAACACTGCATTTTTTTTACCCTATTTTATTTTTCTGCTCGCAGGCGGCCTAGTATTGAGTATATGGAGTAAAACGGATATACATCTTTATATCAACAATTTTCATTCTCCTTTAGCAGACCTTTTTTTCAGCAATTGGACCAATCTGGGATTAGGTATTATGATTATCCCCCTTTCCCTAATTCTTGCTTTTATTCGATTCCGATATATGATAATTACTGTCATTGGATTCTTGATAACAGTTATCATAAACGATTCCCTTAAATTTATATTCCATGCACCCCGCCCTTTAACTGTCTTCACCCAACTACATCAATCACTTTATCTTGTTCCCAATGTAAAAATGTATAACTGGGACAGTTTCCCTTCAGGACATTCAGCAACAGGTTTTTGCATGTTTTGCCTTCTTGCACTTTATACAAAAAACAATTTGTTAAAAGGAATATTTTTTGTCATTGCCCTCCTTATCGCTTATTCCCGCATGTATCTGTCCGAACATTTCCTTCAGGATGTATATACCGCTTCTATTATCGGTGTATGTATTGCCCTATTTACATATAGCTGGGTTATGAATGCAAAAATGTTTAATAAATTTGCAGAGAGGTTTGATAAACCCCTTATCCGGTTAAACTTTAAAAGGGAAAAATAAATACCTGCATATGAAATTCTTTTTATTGGTAATACCCGCTTTACTTTTATTTGGATGTACTAATGAACATACCCAGTTAAAAACCCTTCAATCAGAAATCAATTATTTAAACACAAAAAACGACAGTCTTCAAAAAGAAATACAAAGTATAAAACCCGGTCTTGGCGACTTGATGCTGGAAATTCAAGTTCATCACAATAAATTATGGTTTGCAGGGAATGAAGGCAATTGGCCACTTGCACAATTTGAGCATAATGAAATTATGGAGATTATTACACAGGCTGAATCAATTGAAAAAGAAAGAAGCGAAGTAAAACTGTTCCGGGTTATGATATTTCCTCAACTTGACAGCATTCAACTATATATCAGGCAAAAAAATGGAGATAAATTTGATTCCGCCTTTATAAACCTCACTAATGCCTGCAATAATTGCCATGAAGATACAAAATTTAATTTCAATAAAATAATTGTTCCCGACCATCCGCTTTACTCCAATCAAGAGTTTTCGCCTGTTAAATAAGCTTAATTCTGGCTGCTTTACACATTTTCCCATTAAACTATTTCGCATCTTTGTCCAATGGCAGAGACTATTACCGTAAGCGGAACCACCAAACAGGAGAAATACGCTTCTCTTTTACCACAGCTTAAATCACTTGCAGAAGAGAGTGACCAGTATGCAGCGCTTGGAAATATTGTTTCGGCTTTAAAATATGGCATGCATTTTTTTTGGGCAGGATTATATGTTGTAAAAAACAACGAATTGGTACTTGGCCCTTTCCAAGGAACCGTGGCATGCACAAGAATAGGCTTTGGAAAAGGGGTTTGCGGGTATTCTTGGAAAAATAAAAAAACTGTAATCGTAGATGACGTAAATACATTTAAAGGACATATAGCATGCAGCAGTGAAAGTAAATCGGAAATAGTACTGCCTGTATTTGGAAAAACCGGAGATATCGTGATGCTGCTTGATATAGACAGCGATCATTTAGCTGATTTTGATTCTATTGATGAATTGTGGTTGACAGAAGTAATTCATATTATTGAAAATATCGTAAATATCTAACTATTGAAAAGGCTTTCAATCATATTTCTTACTATTATTCTTTTCGGTGGTTGCGCCCAAGTGGTGGCTCCTACCGGTGGGCCTAAAGATATGATTCCTCCTAAGCCTTTAACTTATTCACCCGGGAACAAAAGCATTCTCTTTCATGCAAAAAAAATAGATATAACTTTTGATGAATACATCCAATTAAAAGACCTTGCAAAACAGTTTATCATATCACCCCCACTCAAATCTTTACCGGTGCCAATTATAAAAGGTAAAACGCTTGAAATTCCTCTTACAAAAGATACACTTCTTGATAATACTACTTATACTTTTAATTTTGGAAATGCCGTATGCGACTTGCATGAGGGTAATCCCATCAAAAATTTTCAATATGTTTTTTCTACCGGAACATATGTAGACTCTTTATCGGTGCAAGGTATCGCTTTAGATGCTTTTTCACATGACCCAATAAAAGAAGGGCTAGTTTTGATGTATACTAATTTTGATGATTCCATACCTTATAAAAAAACTCCTTCTTACTGCGGACAGACCGATGATAATGGGAAATACCGGATTAACAATATAAAAAACACCAATTACAGAATCATCGCTCTTTCAAAAGCAGCAGGTGATTATTTCTATCATCCCTATTCTCAAAGCATCGGTTTTAAAAACGATACGCTTGCGTTGAAAAAAAATGACACCATTAATTTCTTGCTATTTACTGAAGTACAACCCAAACTCCAATTTTTAAAAGCCAAAGGTGTTGGCAAAGGTCAGATTATGCTAACTTTTAACAAACCAACCGACAGCATTAAAGTTACACCTACTAATCTTGACACCACTAAAATTTTCAGAACTATTTATCAATATTCCGGAAATTGTGATACACTTACTTATTGGACCAGTTATCCTGATCTTGACTCAATACGATTTATTGTATCTAGAAATAACAAAGTACTTGATACGGCTATGGTATACAATATGCCCGGCCAAACCGTTAAACCGGCACCTAATAAGAAAAAGAACACAACAACTGAAAAGCCGCCTTCATTACAGTTAAACCTGAATATAACTGAAAAAACACCTTATGACTATCACCTGCCTTTTGTAATAAAATTTACCCAGCCTGTTACAAGCTATAACCTTTCTAAAATTAAACTTATACAAAGAAAAGATACTATTAAATTAAAATCAGTAGGCAAATCCTCCCTTTACAGCCTTTCCCTCAGTCCCGAAAAAAATTTAGTAAGCGATTCTACCTATCAACTCCACCTATTGCCTGGCGCTTTTATTAATCTATTTGACTATACAAACGATACTATTGTTAGGCATTTTACCATAGAAGAACAAAGTTTTTACGGAACGCTTAAACTGAATTTATCTTTTTCTAAAAAAACACATTACCTGGTTCAAATGCTAACTAACCAGAATACAGTATACAGGCAAGACACTGTAAGTGGAAGCACCAGCATTTTCTACGATGGTATTCCTCCAGCTTTATACGGTATCCGCGTGATTGAAGACGATAATAATAACGGAAAGTGGGACATAGGAAACTTTCTGAAAGACATAGAACCTGAACATGTTTTTTATTATTCCGACAAAATAAATATTCGTTCCAACTGGGATTTAAGTCAGGACTGGAAGGTAAATTAAATAAAGAAGTCTATCTCGCTTCAAGCGGACAGACTTCTTATCCTAAACTTAATCGAAACCTAATTACTCCTTAACTAACTTTACAGTGTATTTATTACCAGTTTCAACCTCTTTAATTTCAACAAAATAAACGCCTGCATTTAAAGAGGATGTATTAATAGTTGTTTGTAGCTCGTGATTTTCAGTTACACTTACCGTTTGTCCAACTAAATTATATACAGTAATGATTTTATTTCCGGTATAATGACCGGAAAGATTTACAAAACTGCCGGCAGGGTTAGGATATAAATCATATCCGGCTGCTTGCGCAGATAGTTCATCAACACCTGTGGTAGTAGAAGTGCCCCAAACGGAAAAATTGTCAAACCTTGCATTACCACTTGTTTGTTCATGGGAATTAAGTCCGGCCACCAACATTTTTACAACAAAATTAGCGTTGCTGTTAACAGCTGCAACGGTGGAGAAATTAATTTGAACAGGATACCAAGCACTTGCTGCCGTAACCGGGTTTTGCAATTGCAGAGTATCTGGATGGAATATACCACCAATATTAAATGTGTCCATTGCTCTGGTTAGCTTGTTCCAAGTTGAACCTCCATTGGTACTATATGAAAACAAACCATAGTTGGGGCCCTTTGAGCTTGAAGCGGAAAGTGCAAAATCCAACGAAATATTCTTATACCCAGTTGTTGGAATATAAAGTAACATTTCACAACTATCAGAAGGATTACGGGTTCTTACAAACAGATTTCCTGCTGCAGTACCTCCAGTATCGTTACTATTGCTATGATCATATATATTTGATCCTTGAGTGCCATTATCTAAGATACCATCTACCAAGGTTGGGTTATACATTGCAGTAGGACGAGAATAAATAATATGTCCTGCCGTTAGCCCTCCTATTACTTGATTTGCAGTTAATGGATTAGTAGCATTCCCGAGACTGTCGCCACCGGCACCGCCGACAGGAATAGTAGCGTTAAAATCCCAATATTGGATAAGTACTTGTGCGTTTGCTTTTGGAACTGAAAAAGCTAAAGCAGCTGTTAGAACAAAGCAGATGTAACGTTTTGTTTTCATTGTTTTTTGTATTTTTTGTGATTAATTTTCTGCAAGATTAAGTCAGTTACTTTACCTTGTCGTTAATTGCAGGTTAAGAAATTTATTTTAAGAATAATATTTAGGAGAACAAGGTATTACACTCAACGGCATGGTCTGATAATAAGTATTATCTCCTGTTATTAGCAAGCTAAGGATGCATTTATTGTGTGACTTTTTGCAATAAAAATTATTTGTTACCATTTTGTTATGAATCCGTTAAGGACCTCAATAAATATAACAAGAGCGATATGTTTGCAAATAAACTTTTGGATTTTAAAACCTTTGCAATAAAGAAACTTGTTATGAAAAGAAAACCTACACTTACCATTTTATTAACCTCCATATTCTTCCATTTTTGCTTATTCCTTTCTTCCTCTTGTATAGCACAAGGCTTGAAAGATACCATTCGAGTAATGGCATACAATACCCTTGGCTTCAGCTATTCAAGCGGCTGCCAGGGTTCCATACCGCCATTATATGCCGACCTGAAAACCATTTTTCAATTTGCAAAACCGGATATCATTGGATTGGATAAAACGGTATGCACCAACACCGGGCCTACTGATCATGAAGGAGTATCTCCTTATTACTTTCCCGATACAGTTATATCTGAATGTTTCGATACAAATTATTCTTACTGCCCTTTTACAGATATATCAGGGTGCAGCGATGGGGACGGTAGCGTATTGTTTTATAATCATACTAAACTCAGCTACTCATCAACTACCAATTTATATAATGGTACCGAAGATATTGACCTCTTTAAGTTATATTACAATCAATGGTTTGGAGGAGGTGCAGACACTACCTATCTTTATATAGTACTTTGCCATACCATATCCGGTTCCTCTTCTACAGGAAGAGATAGTCAGGACACCACTGTTATAAATAAACTACAAAGAATGTTTACCACTCTGCCTAATCTTATTTACATGGGCGACTTCAATTCTCATAATTCCAGTGAGATGGGGTATGCATACATTTCTCAAACTGATGCCAATACCAATTTTATAATGGATGATCCGCCTTTTCACCCCGATTTAAAATTAAGCTATCCTGACAATTGGGAAAGCGGGGGAAGTTCAGTGGCTTATTATACTACAACTACTCGTTCAACAACTCTCCCTAATTCATGTGGAACTACAGGTGGTGCAAAAGACTGGTATGATCATATTTTTCTTTCGCCTTGGATAGTAAATGGAAGCGATAAACTTACGTATGTAAGAAACTCATATACTACTATTGGAAATGATGGTAATCGGATTGGTGTATCTGTGAATGCCGGAACAAATTTATCAGCCCCTTCCAACGTAATAAATGCACTTTTTAATTTTTCCGATAAATATCCCGTTGAGGTTACTTTAGCTTTTAATCCAATCTTGGCAGTAAAGACTATCCAGTCTGTACTAGGAAGTATTGTGGTAAACAACCCTGTTATAAATAACATTATAGTATTGCATTTTGCCTCATTTATGTATGGCCAAAACATAAGTATGGAAGTATATGATATTTGTGGAAGAGACCTGTATAAGTCTACATTCGTTATTAATAGCTCTGTTATAAATAAAGATATCCTTCTTACTCCCGGTGTGTATATGTTCCATTTTACTTCTGGAGGATACACCACTACATTAAAAGTAGTGAAAGAATAAGAAACGGGAAAACACTTCGTTTTTTTAAAAATAAGCTTTGTTAACTGATTGTTAATAGTAACACATTTTTCAGACCTTATCTGCTTATACTATGTTAAGTAAATATTAAGACCGTTATGTTATTGCTATTTTCTTTTTTCAAAGAAAATCGGGTGTTATATAAAAATAGTTTTGCGCCCGAAAAACAAAATACCCATGAAAAAATCCTCTCACTCCTCTCTTAAATTAATATTTGCAATTCTGTCTTTCGTTTCGTTCACCCCGGCCTTTTCAGCAACTATTAAAGGCCACCTTAGAGATGCTATAAATAATGAAGACCTAATAGGTGCAACTGTTTATTTGAAAGAGAATACCCAGATTAACACAATTGCTGGATTAGATGGCTCTTATATACTAAGGAACGTACAACCGGGAACATATACATTGGTGGCTGATTTTTTCGGCTATACAACTCAGGAAAAAAAAGTTACTGTTGAAAAAGCCGACGATGAAATAGTTGCAAATTTTGGAATGAAGCCTGATTCTTTAACCTTAGAACAGATACAAATTGTTGGTGCATATAATAAAGGGTCGGATAATTTTGCCCGTGCTGAAGAAAAAAATTCGGATGTTGCAATGAATATTATGTCCGCGAAGACCATACAATTATTGCCTGACTATACTATAGGTGATGTATTGCAAAGGGTATCCGGCGTAACCACTCAAAAGTCGGTTACCGGCGGCGGACAGTTTGCCAACATACGCGGGATGGACGCACGATATAATTATACTACCATAGATGGGGTAAAGGTACCAAGCCCGGATTATAAGAACAGTTACGTGCCTATGGATATTTTCCCTTCAGAAATGGTAGAGCGTTTGGAGGTTATTAAAACACTTACTCCGGACATGGAAGGAGACGCCATTGGAGGAGCCATGAATTTAGTTTTAAAAGAAGCTCCCGATAATTTTACGCTCAGTGCAGAGGCTGCAACAGGGTTTAACCAAAATTTATACAACAAAGGATTTCAAACATATAATACAAGTGTTATAAATTCTCAATCTCCCAATCAAATAAATGGTGGTAATTATAATTCAACCGCCAGTAATTTTCCGGTAGGCGCAACAACACTTAAAGATGAATCTGCTCCACCCAATGTCTTTTCCGGCTTTACCATAGGCGACAGGTTTTTCGGCGGGAAATTTGGTGTATTGGCATCCTTTAATTATCAAAATACATACAATCTTAGCACCGGGTTTTTCATCAGGCCCCAATCTCAACCCAATGCATCTACAACAGCAATTAATATTCCGGATTGGGATTATATAGAAAACAGACAGGACTATGTAAAACAAACAAGAGGTGCAGGGCACCTTATTATGGATTATATATTTAATAAAAAGAACAAAATAACTTTATATAATGTATATGCCCAAATGAACCAGGTGGAAACCCGCATCGCGGATGATACCGATAATGCCACCCCGGGCAGTACGCTTACCCAAAGCTACCGGTTTGAAACTACGTACGAATATATTTACAACGCTACCTTGAAAGGAACGGACACCCTTGCTCATAATCTGGCTCTTGATTGGACTACAGCTTATGCCCGCGCATGGTCGGTTATACCCGATTGGAATGACCTTTCGCTCAAGGGTTCTTTCGGTGACCCCATTTTTGATTTCTCAAGCCTTACAACCCGTTGGATAGACAATACCGAACAAGATTTCAGCGGATATGCCAATCTTACCTATAGTTTCAAACTTTTTGGACAGAATGTTCAAGTAAAAGGCGGAGCTATGAACAGAGACAAATCTCGAGACGCCTATTATGCGGAATATGATTTTCAAGCTACCCCTCCGCCTAATGAGCAAACTTATACGAGCATGAGCGAAATATTCAGTAATCCTGACTATTATGGTTTTTTCACTACAACAGGCTCGCCTAACAGCGCCAATACTTATAATGTTCAGCAAGATGTTAACGCGTATTATGGGATGATTAAATTTGACGTTGGTCCCCGTGTGCAAATTTTGGGCGGGGAACGAATGGAAAATACAAACGAAGCTTATCAAACACAGTTACCTATTATCATTCCGGCTGCTTCCGGCATGAAACAATACACTGACTATTTACCCAGCGTGGAAATAAAATTCAAGATAACCAATAAACAATCTATTCGTGCCAGTTACTTCGCCTCTATTGCCCGTCCCAGTCTTTATGACATTATTCCCTACAGCATACCTGGAGACTATTACAATGAAATAGGTAATCCGGAATTACTGCACACCACGGCGAATAATTATGATTTGCGCTACGAGTTTTTCCCTTCTCCTTCCGAAGAGATACTAGCAGGTGTGTTTTATAAACAAATTTATAATGCCATTGAAAACTCCATTGTACGTGGTGCAGGGCCTTCCGCCATTAATTTAGAGCCCACCAATATTGGTGGCGATACTAATCCGGCCATTAATTATGGTTTCGAATTACAGTTTATTAAAAGCATCCGCAATTTCGAAATATCGGCAAATTACACATATACCCATTCAAGTATCACTGTGCCAGCACTGGTATACTCAGAAAATGGATCGGGGTTCAATACTACAACCGTGAATGAAACTAGGCCATTAGCAGGGCAGGCTGATGATATTGCCAATCTATCATTGATATACCGGGCACCGAAAATAGGACTTGAAGCAGAAATTTCAGGGGAATATACCGGCAAGGAAATATCGGCTGTTAGTATTTGGTATGGAATGAACCTATATCAAATGCCCATGACCACACTTTCTTTTTCTTTTGAACAAAAGTTGAGCAAGAAAATAAAACTTAGTCTTTTTGGAAAAATAAATAACATATTGAATACGCCGCTCCTTGTTGAAATGTTCCCGCCAAGCCCATTTTTAAATTCTACTGTAGGAGCGAACTTACAAACTTGGCTGCCTGAACAAACCACCAGCAGCGGCTATTTAAACAGCATTACCATGGAAAAAGAACTGTACGGGCAAACTTACATGATGGGATTACGTTACCGGTTCTAACATATTGGTTAAACTCTGGTTTACAGGTATTACAAATACCTTTTCTGTAAAAAGTCTCAATTTCATTTTTATTGGGGTAACAATAATTTAATAGAGCAGTTTTCCCATAACAATTAGATAATTTCTATAAAACATGTAGTTAATATGCTAAATACACCTTTGCCTCAAATTAAAAAAATAAACCAAAATTCTAAAACCAAATGAAAAAAATCTCAATTATTCTTGCGGTATCAGCCTTATTCATAGGCTTGCTGCCTTCCTGCAAGAAGAGTAGTTCATCTACAGAAAAAACAACCCTTTCTACGCCTCCCTACCAAGTAGGTGCAGTTATTTCTCCGGGTAATGTGCCTGCTGGCAATTATCAGGGAACCATGACTAGTGGCAACACGTATACTCTTAATGGTGCTTTTATCATTCCTAAACATGATACCGTTTTAATCCAATCTGGTGTAACCGTGTGTATGGCTCCCGGTTCAATCATCATTGTTCAAGGTGTGCTTATATCACTCGGAACAGCGGCTGCTCCTAACTCTATTGAAGCATGCGGCATCACTCCTGTTGACCAAATAGGAAACAATCCGGCTCAGGACCCTGCCTGGAATGGCGGAAATGGTAACTGGTATGGAATTGCCTGCGATACATCCTGTACTTTATTGGACATTCAATGGACACATATTGCGTATGTGGGAGGTGTGACTTCACAAGCTTTCCCTTTTAATAATGGAGCATCAGGCTATACCGGATGGCCTATTTACTTCCAAAATATCAAAGGCGACTGTATTTTGACAGACTCATGGCTGTATGGATCTAATGACGATGCCACACGTTTTGCCGGAGGACGCATCTATTTTGCCAGAAATACAGTTGAAAAAATGGGGTACACCGGAGGAGACGGGTTTAATGCAAAAAATGGAACCCAGGGAGACATGGCCTTTAACGTATTTATAGGCGATGCAACCAACTCAACCAAATGCTCAAACAAAGGTAGCGGCGGTCCTGAAACTAACATTAACATATATAACAATACCTATGTTGATTGCGGTTACAGGCAAGCAGATTATGCGCCTCGCGGCTCAGATATTGACTATGAACAACAAGGAAGAGGCGTATGTTATAATAACCTGATAGTAAATTGCCGTAATGGTATCCGTGTTGGGAATGGTGAAAATCAAATTCCCTGGCCCGATACAATAAATCTACATTATAGCAACAATTACATCTATGCTGATTCCGGACATCAAGTTATGCAATTTTTTGCTTATGGGGCCGGAAGTGGTCTAAAGCCCGGTGCTTATGTAATTCCTACCGCAGCGCAACTTAATTTGCCGGCAAATTTCTATTCGCCAACCAGCAATCTGGGAGGAGATGTACTTCAACTGCCACTTGCTGACAGTTTGGGCTTGGCAGGTGTAAACAATCCTATGTTTGTCAATTTCCCATTGCCAGAACCAGTAGCCGGACACAACCTTTCTGCTATTGCGTCTATCAATACAGGAACAGTTGCTACAGGTAAACCTTACAATTTCCGCTTGCAATCTGGTTCACCCGCTATTGGAAAAGGCACTACAGCCTTTACAGCGTTCCAAAATATCTCAAACCCAGTTACGTCTGATCCAGTATATAGCAATGCCCACTTCACATTTACCGTATCTCAGCCAAGTGCTGACATTGGTTGCTACCCAAGCAATGGTAGTGGCGGAAATCAACATTAATTAGAAGTTAGTCTACTTTCAAGTATAAGAACCTCTTGCTTTGGCAAGAGGTTTTTTTATTAGATAAAACAGTGAATATGGGAACGGAAAGATTAACATAGGTAGTGTTGAATTTTTTGCTTTCCTATCAATAGATTTCCTTACCATCGAAAATAATAGCATTATATGCACAGGCAGAATTGTATCGTGCATGCCAGTCATTTATCAACTAACAAATTAAGACATGAGCTATATTATTTAACGTAATATATAATACGATATAAAGGACATAAAAGCAATGCGTTATCCGGTTAATAACGCTTACCGTTATAACAATTCCTGACAAATTCAAGGTTTGAACTGCAACCTAAATTGTAGAAAAATTAACGGAAATAGGTGAGATAGACTATCCATCTAAAATAAAGCCGGAGAAATCAAAAGCAAAATTTTACTGATTTATGGTAAACTTTGCGCGAATCATAGTGGCTTTGTCATCTCTTGGATCTGTATATGTTGCTAAATCCAAGTCACGCCCCATGCTTGTAATATCAACATTTGAATAAACTTTTACAACAGTATAGCCGTAATAAGGCCCTATCCAATCTTTTGGGCAGGGGGCGCCAGCATTGCCACATACCACTTCCCAAGTTTTCCCCTTTTGAGGATGTACCGTATCCCAAATATGAAAGTGTGAACAGAAATAAACATCTGCATTATATTTCTCCATTATATCCCAGGCACTGTCCCTATTGGCAGGAAAATCATCCAGGCCCGATTCAGTTTTATATTCCGTGGACCATGCCGGTTTATGCGCAAAAAGAAAAATATGCCTTACTCCATTGTCACGGGCTTGCTTCAAATCCTTTTCAAGCCAATGATAGGGGATACGACTTTCGCGAGCAACGGCATCCGTATTTAATATCACATAATGATCTCCACCAAAATCAAAAGAATATGTAAGCCTGCTTTGGTCACTCATAAGGCTATCTGTCCCAGGCTTGAAGCCCGTGTAATGTGGACCATTATCTCCCGCGATATAGTCTTTCATTTCACGAACAAAAGTTCTTTCATCTGCAGCTGAAGCAATTTTTCCTGAACCAATTTTTTCGCAAGTTTCGTGATTACCGGCAAAAGCAACAAGCTTTACACTTGTATTTACCAACGGAGATTCCCTATAAAGCTTTATCCATGCTTTTAATTCATTTGCAAGCTTTACAGTGTCTCCATCCGTGTAACCTAAAACCAGGTCTCCATTCATAATTAACATTTTTGGCAAAGGTTTCATTTCTGAAACTTCTTTAAACAAACGCTTTACCTGGTATTCATTAATAGTATTGTATTCAGGATGAGCTGAATCTTCTTTAGGTGTTATACGATCATCGCCTGTTACTACAAAGGTGTATTCATCAATAACTGGATTACGATTGCACCCCAGGAAACCTGCTAAAGATGAAACTCCTAAAAATATAAAAACCAACCTAAAAAATAATTTCATCGCGGTAAAATTTAGCAAACGAAATTAGGATAATAGTATTAAGGTAATATTAACTCATTATGAAGAAATAAATTTCGCCAAAAATCAAAGGATTAACTATCTGTTTATACCTCGTAAATATGCATTAACAGAAATTTTATAGATTGACCCGGGAAATAAAAATTACCATGAGCATTTCCCGCTAAAAAATAATCCTTTACATACCAAATCATTTCCTATAGAATCCTATATTTGTACTGAATTCTCCCATTTAGATAAAAGGAATAATGGCTAATCACATAAAAATAAGTTCAAATCTTAAAGCCAACAATGACACCGGCTTTAGCAATAAAGCAGATACTGCCGACAACAGGTTTGTAAATAAAGACGGAAGTTATAACCTGCACAAAACTGGGCTTGGAATAATCAACAGGTTTAGCATTTTCCAATTTATGCTAACTATTCCACGGTGGAAGTTTATAGGAGTTATATTGTTATTTTATATTGTTATTAACCTATTGTTTACATCTATTTACCTTTTGGTTGGAACGGACCAGCTGCAAGGAATGATAGGAGCCGAGCCTTGGGTAAAATTTAAAGAAGTCTTTTTTTTCAGCACGCAAACATTTACAACTGTTGGATATGGCAGGGTGAACCCTACAGGTGACGGTGTAAATATTGTAGCGTCTCTCGAATCGCTTACTGGGTTGTTATCATTAGCTATTGGTACCGGTTTAATTTATGGACGATTCGCCAGGCCTCGGGCTTATTTAATATTTAGTGAACATGCGCTGATAAGCCCTTATAAAGACGGACAGGCTTTAATGTTTCGTTTTGTAAACTATAAAGACAACCATTCCTTAACTAATGTAGAACTAAAAGTAACTGTTGGGTTAAAGATTACTGAAAATGGCAATTCTATATTTAACTATTATACACTCCCCCTTGAAAGAGAAAAGGTAGACAGCTTGCCTATGAACTGGACCGTAGTTCATCCTATTGATGAAAACAGCCCATTTAGCGGCTTTACTGCCGAAGACATGAAAATTGCCGATGTAGAAGTTTATGCACTAATAAGAGGCTTTGATGATGTTTTTTCTGACATGGTGCAACAGCGTATTTCATATACTTATAATGAAATACTTTTTAACAGGAAGTTCAGCCGGATGTTTAAAGAAAGTGACGATGGAAAAACTACCATTGTTGAATTAGATAAGTTGAGCCATCACGTTGCTGTGTAAAATATATTTAGCACTATATCTGCCTCTTAGCCATTAATTCCTCGTAAATCTGAATCATGGAATTCAAGTTACCTTCCCAATTATAAAGCTTTTCCACCCTTTGTCTTCCCTGTCTTCCAAGTTTAATTCTCAGTTGCTCATCCCTTATCAAAATTTCGATGGCTTCAGCCATCTTTTCTGCATTTGCCGGAGGCACAATTAGTCCAGTAACATTATTTTCAACAACCTCGGGCAAGCCTCCCACATCTGAAACGATAACGGGTTTCTCGCAGGCCATGGCTTCCACTGCCGCAACTCCAAAACTTTCACTATTATCTATGGAAGGGAAAACAGAAATAGTTAACATATTTTGGTAAAGTGGAATTTCAGCAGGTTGAATAAAACCGGTAAAAACTGTTTCATCCTCCAGCCCCAAATTTTTCACTTTTGCTTTTAATTTGGTCTCTAAACTTCCTTTTCCCACAATTAATAACTTAACCGAATATTCCTTCAAGCTTTGGCGGAGAATGGAAAATGCATCAATAAGATATTCTATACCGTATTTTTTTTCGAGCGCTTTAACTGTTCCCACTACGATATCACTTTCTTTAAAAATATGATGGACGGATAAAGGCTTGAACACATTTAAATCTACTCCAAACGGGATTATTTCAATATCCTTTTCAGTATACTGCTTTATTTCCTCTTTCATAATATGGCTTGTTGAACAAATTTTATCGGCTTTTCTTAGATTAAATTTGAATATCCACTTATTCAATGGGCTTATCTTTGGAAAATCAAATACATCGCTGCCCCATACGGAAAGGATAAATGGATGGAAACGAGATAAGGCTCCTAATAATCCGTAACTTGAAGCATAGTGTGCATGAATAATATCAGGCTTAAATTCTTTTATCAATTTCCACAATTCACGCATGGCGAAGGGATACAAAAACTTCCTTTTACCACCAAATGATGAAGAATAAATATCTATTCCCTTATCAGTAAATAAATTTCCCGAATAGGGTGTAAGTGAAAATATTTTGACTGTATAGCCCTTAGTTACAATACCGGAAACCCATTTCAGTATATGGTAAGAATTAGCATCTCCGAGAATTAGAATTTTTTTCATTTTATTATACTGCTGTTCCCGTAAAAATTGAATCTAAAATAACCCTTTAATGCCGCTTGGTATCCCTTTCGTTTTGCATTATATTTCTCATTTATAAAAGACAACAATGTAAACACAAAAAGCCTGCTGCAAATAAACAGAAGAGATAAAAAGTTTATTATATAGAACAAAAGTTTACTATCATGTTTTCGGGAAAATTTAATTTTACTTAACACCTGATTGGGAATGGTTACCAATTCATTTCCGACAGAACTTTTACCTCCGTGATGAACAATCTTTATGTCGGGATTCCATATTACTATTTTACCCGCTTTTTGTGCCCTGTAGCAAAAATCAATATCTTCTGTCCAAAACATAGTTTCGTCCAGTCCTCCAATTTCATCTACTAACGACTTCCTGAAAATTAAAGCTGCCCCGGATGCTGCTTCAACAGGAATAGATGAATAAGGTTTTTTAACTCTCTTTATCCTATGCATGTAGAATAATTCAAGCATCAACTCTTTGATGCCGTGAAAATTCCAAAATGAAAGTTGAAAAGAACCATCTGTATTCAGAAGTTCCGGAGCCAATATGGCAGTTTGCGGATTTGCTTCCATATAATTTTTTGCATATTGCAAAGTACCTGTTTCCGGTAATTCAGTATCGGGATTCAATAACAGTATAATTTCTGCCGAAGCTTCCTTGATCCCCTGGTTATTGGCAGCAGAAAACCCAACATTATCCGGGTTAACAATAAGCTTTACGGATGGATACCTTGATGTAATTAATTCCCTTGTCCTATCTGTCGAATTATTATCAACTACAATAATTTCAGCATTAATTTCCTTTTGTGCTAAAATAGAATCAATGCAGTGGCAAAGATATTCCCGCACATTATAACTAACTATTATTATATTAATATCCGGCTTTACCATGTTTATTCGTTATACTTCATAATCTTCCAAGTAATTCCTTTGATAAGACTGCAAAATTTATTCATAACTGTTATTCATTAAATAAATATCTTGTCCCGTTCCTGCATCCTTGTATATTTCTTGTGCATCAAACTTACTGCGTATGCTCTTTATATAAAATTTATGCACGAGGCTAACTTGGATTGTGTCGTCATATCCCTTCAGGTAAAAAAGTACTTTTTTATTTCTGGCCGCAAAATCAGCTATTGATATGTACTCATCCCAATGTGTTAACATGAGCGAGCCATCCCAATATATATAGGTATTAGGGTATATTTCCTTAAGAAATTGGGCATAGGTAGATTGAAGCCCGCCGGAATACATATATCCCAAATAAAGAGCAGGTTCTTTACGTTCGCACTGCAGCCCATTTTTAGTTGAAATTATGAGTGGCAAGTCCTTATAAGTGTTCATATACTTATCAATACTGGCAGGCTGGGAATAACTAAAAGGGATATATCTAATTTTTTCAACAATCAAAAACATAATAAATAAAACAAAGGTAGAATATAGAATCTTTTTCTCATATTTTATAAAACCGTGCACATTTCTGGCAAATGATGCGGCAAGTATTTTATAGGAGGTGATAAGTCCAAAGGGAAAGCAGCATTCAGCAAAAATAAGGTAATGAAAGTCGCAATGTTTAGCAACCAACAGAATAAGAGCAGTAATAGAAATCCATATACCTGAAATGGTACGAAAAAATGGAATAGCTTCTTTTTTCCTTATTCGATTCACCAATACTACCAGAAATGCAATTGTAATTATGCAATAAATACATGTAAAAATGGTATCTGTTAAAAACAAATCTTTAATATTCTTTACAAATTGAGACGGATTAACGACCCTTTCTTCGCCCTTACCATATATACCATCATGGCTAAGGAGCCCCCATACCCATTTATACATATTCCTTATTTTGGGTAGCGCCGGTAAAACAAAAAAGAAGAAAGACATTATTACCATCCCTGTATATAAAATCCTTTGTTTCCTGTTTTCCAGGATAAACAAGACTAAAAAAACAACAGGAACGCATGTATATTTAGTGGCAATTAAAAATCCTGAAAAGATTGAAAACAGAATAACCGTTTTATTATTAAGTTTTTTAATTAAACCGATTTTATTCTCCGGGTCTTTTACAAATAAATAAGCCATAAAAAATGGGGCAGCCAATATGATGAAGGATTCCGGTTCAAGTTCAATAACCCTCCTAATGATGTTTATGTTAATTAAAGGGGTTAGTTGAAAGAGAAGGGATAATCCGATATTGCCGGTTTGGCGAAAAATATAAGCTCCTGTGAAATAATTTATGCATACAAAAAGTATAATTAATACTATACTGCAAGTGTATAAATAACTTTCGGAATTTGTTATTACATCCTGAAAAAGCGGGGCATGGGAAGGAGAGAATATGTGTTTAATAAAAATTACAACTGCGGCAAAACATTGCACTGTAGTACCGGGATTGTCAATATGACCTATTTCCATATTACCGCCTGCCAAATTCATGCCATTAAATAAATACATGTAGCATGGGTCAGGTTGGCTCAGATAAAATGGATAAAATGCCCTGAGAAAAATACTAGACAGAATAATAACATATAAGGGTATGAGAAATAATAGCAGCCGTTTCCTAAAATAAACAGAACTCATAAATTATATTAGTG
>Ga0302185_10000305_pt1 | contig 38745 bp, 19 predicted proteins | sample II_Bog_E1_1_FD_200231 | JGI IMG/M metagenome (GOLD analysis project Ga0302185, IMG submission 200231) | Peat permafrost microbial communities from Stordalen Mire near Abisko, Sweden - II_Bog_E1_2 | ecosystem: Environmental > Terrestrial > Soil > Wetlands > Peat | place: Sweden: Abisko... | reverse complement strand
CAACAATCTTCTAACTGCCATCAAATACTTATTAAAATCACAATTTTTCATTCAGCCTGGCCAATAAATAAAAATATACTGACGATAAAATTTGATACAAAATCATGTTTGTGCTAAAATAGTTCCTAATCATCTTCAATTTATCGATCAATAGTCATTTTGGCTTTATTGATTATCAATAAAAAAATATCGTTAAGAGGATAATTAAAATTGAAAATAGTAACAAAAGATTAATGCTGACTACTTTTGAATAAGTAGATACTTTTTGTTGATTAATGAATTAAAATTGAAGTCCAATAGTAATCAGTCAAAATCCAACCACAGAACAAATCAATTCAGATATACACAATCGCAATAAATTTATGAATCCATCTACTGAAACTGCTGCGTAATTAAATTTACTTATCATTTGTTAATTTTAGGATTTGTTGATAAATGATTTATTATGTTTATTTCATATCTATTTCAGTTATAATTGGAAAAGTCAGCAATCATGGTGCACAGCTGACAAAAAATATATACATAGTTGTATTTTATAATCTATCATTTCAACTTTAGTCTGCATGACTTAAGTTTCATGATTTTACCACCTTTTATTAGCATCTACTGAAAGTATAAATTAGATCTTTATGAGGATAAAATAAACAGTTAATTTGGCAATTACAATAGTTTGTTTCTTTATTTCAATCATGATCCAAAGACTTCAAGCTTCTAATGTTGATCCCATGGCTGCATATCTTATAAAATTTATTTGTTAAATCAAAATCAATAAAAATCAACATATCTGATGGTTGACGGGGGAGTTCTACCCTTAGAAATTTAAATATTGAGAAACCTCTTGATCAGATTCAGAACACAGGCTGGTTGTACTATTGATTTTTACAATTGACTATATTCCCTCCTCATCTCTTTAAATTGGATGCATTTTCCTCATCTTTTCTTTACAAATTTGTTTTATTTTGTTATTCTTGGAATTTCCTAAACATTTTTGCAACTGCTGATTGGTGATGTTGTGCAGAGTCAATTTTCCTATTTTTTTGTTGGTAAAATAGTTTTTTATCCTTTAGGAGGAATTTCTTTGCTGCAGATCACCTAATTCTTCAGAGGGGTGAGAATAACGATTCCATTTTTAAACGTCAATAAAAATATTTTCTGAAATCATTTCCTTTCCTAATTAAATTATATTGTAAATAGCTGGATTCAAATGTATTAAGGGTCAATATTAATTGTGAAAGTTGTTGTGTATTTTAGGCCTTTATCATCTCTATTTTTGTTGAAAGGAACTCAAATACATTTTGTGATTGCGGAGTCAACAATTTTTAGAAAAAATCAGAATCGTTTTGAAAATGAAATTTGTTGAATACATGAACGACATTGCGAAGGGAGGGTCAGCATAAGAATATTTGACCAGAATTAACATTTTTTAGATTTTAAATATGACTGAACTTACTTTTCTGGGCGAATACCGTTCCCAACAATTTCGGATCCAATGAATTTAATAAAATATAATTAGTAATTAAGGAGGAAAACATTCCAAATTCATCAGTGATTCAAGAGAAACAGAAGATAATTATTTTGATTGATAATAAATAGTATCTTGGGCTTATGGCTTCAACAAGTTAATCACAATTTTAGACGACATAACAGAAAAGGCAATTGACAAATTAATTTGGATGACAGCTTTAACAACCATTATCATATATCAGTCGTTGTACTTTAATAGAATAATATCCACAAAAGTTATTTCAATAGGGCATTGCCAACGTATTATATATCTTTGCTTTTTTTTATTGCATGTTTATAAAATAACGACTTGAAGATTCCGCAAATTAAACATTCTTGCATATTGTAGTTGATCTAGGCTCTGAGGACTTCTATTTGAGTTGCGTTTAGGTTAGGAATATAGAAAATAGTAAAAGATGTATCTTCCTCTCCATTCAAAATGTTTCCTTGGACTTTGAATTGGAACTGTGGTGTTAGTGTTGAATATTAAAGAAATAGAGGAGATTCTGAACACTTGATATACTAAATTTATCTACCCATAGCCAATGCTTTTTAGAAAAACTCCAAACTAACCTTTCAAAATTATTTAATTTCCAAATAGAATGCAAAGACAGTAAAATATAGCCTGAGCTCAAATATAAACCTTAATATATCAGTTTCATTCCATCTATTTATGCATTGCTATTAAACTTAATTTTTATAAGTTATTTATAAAATATGGTGTATTAATACGATGCAGATCATTCTAAACTCCCTCTTATCTGTAGGCCAGATAAATCTTTAAATAAAACAATAAATATTCCTGCGTATAATTATCCTCTTTATAATATTGCTATCCTTCACGTCTTCCATTTGAATAATATCATTTGTGAATAGATTCTTCACTTAAGAAATTATCTCATTTTATTTGTAAATTTTGAAGACAAATCTCAATTAAAACTTAATCTGGTAATATTTGGCTCAATTAACATATTGTTATATTGGCGGGAAATAGAATGAACGAAAAAGTCAGAGATTAACGAGAAGATTATTAGGAAAAGATTGGAATACGCTTCAACGATGGCCCCAGAAAAATCATGGGCTTCCTTACCAACTTTAAGACCAAAACCTTTAAAGACAGGCAGAATGATAACTAAGAGAGAATGGCTGTTCTCTGTTATTTTCAGAGTGAGGATGGAGAGCTTGTCAAATGTATGTTGCCATAAAAACCATATTTCTACATTGGATTTGAGAGAGATAAGGACAAAGAAGTGCAAGCTTACCTTGAATCTAAACTGTAAAAGATCTAATCCATTGAGGTGGTTGAGAAAGTTGATTTGTAAGAAATTAATCACCTTTCGGGGAGGAAGAAATAATATCTAAAAGTGAATTTTCGTACTACGAAAGATCTCATCAATGCTAGAGGGCCAATAAAAAGTTTGTTGGATAAAAGAAGAAAACAGACCAATGAGGATTAAAATTTATTTTATTCAACAAAAGGCAAATAAGTGAGAGATATCACCGATTTTATAACTGGAATTCGGGAATTTGATGTGCCCTTCCACTCTAGAGTCTGCATTGACACTGGATTAAGAGCAGGTAAGTGGTTTTAAGTTGAAATTTAAGATAAAATAATTGTCAGTTTGCGGCCAGCATCGGGGCAAAGAGGTATGCCTGAATTAAAAATTCTTTCTTTTGATATTGAGACATCAAAGGATCCTCTTAAATTTCCAGACGTTGAAAAAGATGAAGTAATGATGATTTCTTTAATGTATGAAGGAGAAGCTTTTTTAATCATAAATCGAGGATTTTGCGGAGATGATGTCAAACCATTTGACTATGAACCAAAGCCTTAATTTGCTTGTCATGTCACTGTTTTCAACGAACCGACAGAAAAATAAACTTTGTTGAGATTTGGAAATTTTTTGGAAAGCTACAATCCTAACATTATTACTACTTACAACGGAGATAAATTCGACTATCCATTCCTCCAAAGAAGATTTTAAATAAATTACTTAAAATTTACATTATAAATGGGAGTTGTTGAGCAAGGAGGGGAGTTCTATGGTCTTCACGTAGCTCATATGGATTGCTTTTGTTGGGTTTAGAGAGATGCTTTTTTGCCTCAAGGTTCAAGAGGTTTGAAAGCTGTAACAAAAGCTAAATTAAATTATGATCCTATTGAAGTAGATCCTGAAGAAATGGTATGGTATGCAAGAAATTCTACTCAAAGACTAGCTGAATACTCAGTTTCAGATGCAGTTGCCACATATTTTCTTTATATGAAGCATATTCATGGCTTTATCTTTGCCTTGGCCACGATTATCCCTATGTACCCAGATGAGGTTTTACGAAAAGGGAGTGGAACACTATGTGAGTTTCTGCTGATGGCAGAAGCATATAATAGAGGAATTATTTTTCCAAATAAGAAGATCGAAGACATCGATAAATATTATAAAGGCAACTTATTGGATAGTTAAACCTATACAGGAGGCAAAGTTGAGTGCTTGAGAACAGGTGTCTATCGAGCTGATTTCTTAACTGATTTCAACCTATCCCCTCAAGCTTTTCAAGATTTAATTGATGGAGTTGAAGACATTGTTAAGTTTGCTGTTAAGATATAAATGTCGGAAGGGTAAATTCAAAACATCACGAATATGGAGTAGGTCAAGAAATAGATTGTAACTAGATTGTAAAAATTAAGAAATGTTAAAAATCCTCATAAACATGAGGCTTATCCTTTGATCTACCACATTGATGTAGCCGCGATGTATCCTAACATTATCCTTACCAATAGATTGCAGCCTGTATCCATCGTTAATGATCAAATCTGTTCTGGATGTTTATTTAATCAACCCTAAAGTTTGTGCAAAAGATAGCTTCAATGGGAATGGCGAGGTTCGGTCTTTCCTCTTAACGAAGGATAGTATCTGCAGATTCGATAAAAAATAATTTCTAAAAGCCCCAATGACATAGACAATTTATAACTATAAAAAGCAATTAAAACTGAAGTAAAAGCCTATTCCCAACGCATTTATAAGCGTACTCATATTGACATCACGTAAACGAGATCAGATGTCGTTTGCATGAGGGAAAACTCCTTCTATGTTGATACTGTTCGAGCGTTTCGAGATAGAAGGTACTAATACAAACATTTGGCAAAAGTATCAGAAAATAACTATAAAAATATGATAAAGGCGAAGGATGCCTCAGGTGCCAAGGAAGCTGAAGGTTTGATGATTCTGTACGAATCTATGCAGTTGGCTCACAAAATTATTTTAAACAGCTTCTATGGATATGTGATGAGAAGAGGAGCACGGTGGTATTCGATGGAAATGGCAGCTATGGTGACATATTTGGGTTCGAACATCATTAGTGACAGCCGCAATTTTATTGAAGGAAAAATTGGTAAGCCGCTCTAACTCGACACCGATGGTATTTGGATGTTGCTGCCTGATGGATTTCCTGAGGACGTCAAGATAAACTTCAAGTCTGGAAAAGTTCTAAAGCTTTCCTACCCCTGCCACATTCTCAACCACCTGATCTATGAAAAGTATGCAAACGATCAATACCAGTGGCTGTAGGACAAGAGATAATGGAGATATGGTTATCGTAAATAAATGACCATTTTCTTTGAAATTGATGGTCCGTACAAGGCAATGATGATTCCCGCAGCTAAATAAAAGCAGAAAACGACGCAACTGGATATTCAAGAGCATATCACCCAACTATTGAAAAAAAGATACGTGGTTTTTAACTTCAATGATAAAATCAAATAATTCAAGGGCTTTTAAATGAAGAGGAGAGGGTAATTAAGAATCACCAAGGTATTCCAGGAAGAAATATTTCCACAATATCTCAAGGGAAGTACTCTTCAAGAGTGCTATGCATAGTGCGCAAGTGTAGCCAAAAAATATTTGGCTATCATACAGATGCACGGACAAGCAATGGATACTGATCAAATTTTAAACTATCTACAGGAATCTAGAGTTCTAAGCAAAGATCTAACAGAATATGGAGCCACAAAAGGCGTTGCAATAAACTCAGCACGTAGATTGGCTGAATTTCTTGGTCCGGAAGTTGTGAAGGGAAAAGGAGGATTGTGCTGTTATTTTGTAATATCAAGATATCCACAGGATCGTCCTATCACTGAGAGGGCCATTCCAACTCAAATATTCGATGCTGATATGTAGGTTCAAAGAGAATTTCTCCTTCGCTGGACACGAGACGATAATTTAATGAAGGGATAAGTTGACATTCGTAATATCCTCGATTGGAATTACTATTTCGAGCGGTTGTCCACTCAGGTTCAAAAGATGGTTTGCATTCCTGCCGTTCTTCAAGGTATCTCGAATCCTGTCCCTGAAATTTAGCTGCCTGAGTGGCTGCAAAAGAAAACTTTCGATATGAGGCATCATAAACAGCAAAAACTTTAAGGGTTTATTCAGAATAAATTTATTAGCAATCGATTTAATGATGTCTCAGCAAAAAAGGATGCCTCAGTAAAGAAAACCTTTTAGCAATAGCCAAGAGAATCGAATTCAAGTAATCTGAAACAACAATCTGACAGTAAAAGTTTTCATCGAGCTAATCCACATTCCATGACGAAAAACTTTAAGTTTTGGCTAAACGATCAGAAAAGGATATGGAGGGAACGTAAGAGTGAGAATTCATATGAGGTAGAGCGCCCTGGTGAATTAAAATGCATACTTCAAATAATACCATAGAAAACAGCTGGCAATTTTAATGTTTGGTACTGGTCAGGGGGAAGGATTCAGCAAATGCTTTTGACCATGAAAAGGAAATATTACTGCGGAGGAAAGGGGAATAAGAAGGCACCAAGATAGGAGGGAGAGGCAATTTAAATCGTGGTGGATGAGTCAGTATTTAAAGAGTCTGAAGATTATTTCAAGGCTTTTTTGGGCAAAAAATTCTATGAAACTAGACTACCTCTTGAAACATCTTTAATAATGAAGAAAGGCAACATCTGGAAAATGACTAAACAATCGATGACTTACAAGTAAGATGACATACAGTAGGTATTTGGCGAATATTTAAACGGATTATAAAGGGCTCCCTTGCCTATAGTCTATCTATATCATGAAAAGGTCATTGGAAGTCGATCCATTTGGTCACTCTATATTCCCAAACATCATGAATATATCTTTGGCTTTGTCTAAAACTCAAAGGGAGCTAAATATGATGAGCTTCTAATTTTGGCCAGAAAAATACTCAAGAATAAAGATAAGGCAAGTGGTGAAACTGAAAAAATATCAATTCTGCAATTCACATAATAGAAATAAGCAGGAGCGACTTTCAACAAGAAACTGGAAACGCTAATGAATCAGCTCAAACAAAAATTCATGATAGTTCTAAGGGCGGAGAGTATTGAAGCCATTCGAGAATATGGAGTCACATTTTTGTTGGAAGACGGGCCTGTCCTTCAGATGGAGAGAATAAAAGTGGAAAGCCCTGAGATTCTCGATTGGAAAAAGAAGGCTTTGAAAGTAATTCTTGAAGATAATTTAAATGACAACTTAAATTAACAACTAAATTGGGCTCGGTACTCCCAAATTCCTCTCTGCAATCTGTAATCAGGTCCTCAACTATTGAATAATATCACAAACATTCAACTGGGCAGATTGCTTCATGCAGGAGATCAGATTACTTGGTGGGATTAGTATAACTCAGAACTGACAACAACATATTAATCTTTAGCCTTTACTGGAAAAATTGTTAACCCTGGAATATTCAGCAATTACTGTATCACAGTTGCTATGGAAAATATGGCGGTTAATACAGTAGCCATCGCTGAAGAGCTAGGACTTGAAGACAGATAAACGGCAGGTTTGGTAAAAAAGAGCAACAATAATAACGGAGCCACTAACAAATGGTAGAGTCTAAATGAAATGAGTCAAGTCAAAAAGGCTTTTGAGTATGTTCGCAAGATGGTAAAACTGTGGGTCAAGGAGTATGAATAAAATGAATCTGAATGTGCAAATAATTTGCTAAAACATTTTCATAAATGGATATCCACTCAATCCGGAGCTCTCTACGATCCCTTGCTGACCAGACTGGTCAATTAACTGATGAAAAAAGTGTTTCATCTTCTTTCCAGAAGACTTGAGCAGCTGGGTCTTCACTTAGTTTACGCCAATTTTACCAAAATATTGGTTGCGACTGACAAGCACACTTCTTCTGAGGCAAGAAGCTGCGTATAATATGCTTTAAGAAAATGCGTGTAGGATAATCAAAAATTGTTTAAATATATTGGTCTGACTCCCAGCGAATAACTATACAAAGTCCTTGCTTATCGGGATCAGTTTAATTTTGTGGGTGTGCTTGAGCGCGGCGGATATTATTACAAATTACAATCTGCTGATCTATTAAGCCGTTCAATAGGAAAATACTTCAAGCTGCTGCTAATTCAACTGGTACAAAGGATTGCAGGGTTGCAAGATGAATTGCTAAATGAATTCGGTAACAACCGCATGCAACTATTCTTGGACTATTAAAAACTATTGCAATAGCGATTGAATAATTATCTTAAAGGAGATTTTATCGATACTCTGATTGAAGTTTTGAGAAAGTTGCATAGTGATTGGTAAAGAAATAAATAAAATCGAAAAAATCAAGAGTTAACTGATCATGAATCATCGGTTGGGGAGTAGTCATAAAAGTAAAATGATCTGTAGAATTAAGAAGAAGACAGCTTTATTGACGATGGATAGATTTCCATACAAAAAGCAGTACCCGCTCCTGTTTAATAGATGGATGTTGAATTTGGTGATGCCAACTAGCTGGAAACACTAGTTTAGAATTTATACTATTTTCTGAATAGTGGAGAAACTATCAGAGATACTCTCTATATGATAAGGAAAACTGCTTTGATGGAACTTAAACTTTAGCCTTCTCTTGATTATGGAGCCATCAAACCAATATACGCCAGCTTTGAGTTACCCTGTACTCAGTGCTATCTTGTCAATTAACAACCAGGCCACTGCGAACATTGCGAGGCACCTTTGCATTGCACCAAGGAGATGGAGCATTCAGTCTGGAAAATGATGCACGAACAAGGCCGCGATCTTTACTGTGACAGATGCAATCGTATCAAGCAGGATTACCTTCGCAAGTGTTCTTGTGGAGGCAAATGGGTCCTCAAGTAATTCCCTCTTAAATGGGTGTAGTTTGCAAAAAGGTAAGGAGAATAATGGACTTTTATCAACGAAGTTTTTGAGTTTATGGGAATTGTATCATGATCAAATCACAGTTTAAATTTATAAATTTATATCAAAGCTAAAGCTCATCATAAATAAAATAAAATCACATACTTTAAAAGTAAACTTCTCTTTAAGTTTTATAGCTTTGTTACTCGTATCCCATATTTTTATAACAGTATAAATGTGTTGGTGTTGGTCTGCCAAGAAAGATAGGAAAACATACGAGTAAGAGCAGAAGAATCAAGCATCCAAAGAGCCAATAAGAATGAAAATTCCAGATCCGGAAAATCAGTTTCGTATATTAATATACCAATGTAGATAAAACAATAGAGTAAGCGCAAAGTCCACATATTATTGTTCGTAATAAGTATCTCCATAACGAGGAAGAAGTTATTTTGAATGTAAGAAAACCAATGTCCGAGTAATCCAAGTCAGAAAATTATAGTACAATTAGACATGTTGAGGAAAGCAAAGAAAAACCAGCTATGCTGAAGAATTAATAAGTGGGTAAGCCTAATTAATACTCCTCCAATTAGCCTGGATTATAAATACTCAAAACTGCTTCCCACGACTTAGATCCACCTAAAGATGCAGAAGTATTTCGGTAAATTGTGATTAATTTAGATTCACTGGTAATTATCAAGATGGCATTGGAGCGAAATCTAAATGAATGATTTATTTTGTTGATAGAGGTATAACTAATAAAAATATTTAAATATCTGCTTTAATAATCATCAAATAATGTACTCAGGCTTTATTCGGTTCTCTTTGATTATTGTTTCAATCATCTCCATCGCTTTAGTATTTTTTGACGCTTCTTATGTTAATCTTTTCCAGCATTGAATTAGTTACTTAACTTATTCTGCTAGTTATTCCTCCTTGACACTTTTATGGGGTTTCAGTTAATTCTGAATAGCCAATATTATGGTCTTTTTATTTGCGATAATAAGGTTCAAATCGTGAGTTTCGTTTTTTAATTCACCAACTCTATCTTTTAGTTCGCGAACTGTAGTTTTTAGCTTCTCTATTTAACTTTTTCTTTACTCACTAAGATATTAGAGAGATATTTGCCTTTCCACTTAAATTTTTAAATCATTTTCAAACTATCCTATTCTCACTTTATACGACAAGATCTCTCTTTACAATCTTTATACTTTTGCATCGAATTAACTTTTAATATTTTATAGAGGTTAAGGCTTAGCTTATTTTGAGATCTATTGAGATTGCTTTAACTACTCTGATAGATTTGCAATTTATTCTCTTAATTTCTCTATCGTTTATGATTTATTCTTATCGTTTTCAGCCAATTACAGGGCTGTTAGATTTAATCGGATATTCTTTTGACGAAAGTCTTAAACCTATTTTTATAACATTTGTTTTTACAATGTTAGAGTACTAATTTCATCTTTCAATACTTCAGCAACATCGAAAGTTGCCTCGGATAGATGTTCCTCTAAGTCCCTAAAAGCATCACTCAATCTGCTTTATCGATCTCCAATATCAAATGAATTTTTTTAAACAGACTGTCTCGAGTAACGATAAGTTTATTTCTATTCCTCTTTCTCCTCAGAAGGCAGAAAATCAAAGTCTTAATCGAGTGTTTTGTTTTTACGAAACATCTTGATGTTTGTAAATTACAAAATATTGAAAAATATATAATTGCACAATTAAAGATTGATTTAGCAACATAATTAACTTTAAAGGACTGATAAGAATAATGAGGAAATCAATCTTTTTTGCTGTCTTATTTCTAACTGAATTTTCTATATTAGTCGTTTGTGCCAAGGATGTTGTCCATTAGACATAAAATTGCTCCATAGTTACCAACATTTTGTTTATGGTGAAAATAGTGGTATTTTCCTCCGGCACTGAAAGGGATCAGGTTTGATTGTCCCCAAGACCACTCATATCCTGAATGTCCATCATAGGTTTAGAATATTCTGAAAGTAAGCCAAATTATCACTGTGAATATATGAACAGGATAAACTCTGGCAAGAAGTTTGTATGCTAATCCAACTGGTACTGTATTGGCGAGAAGTTGCTCGATGGGATGAGCGTATTGTGCAGCTAAAGTTATAGTGACATGGTATTCATGATGCTTCTTATGAATCCAGTATAATTTCGGGTGGTGTATAACCATATGCACGAAATAAAAAACTATTTATCCTCCCAAAAGAAATAAGAAAAATTGCCATAGGTTTGTCCATAGAGAAGGAAGGTTCTCCATTTTCATATTAATATTAAACTCAAGATAGGAGTCGAAAGTCATCAGGGCTGGGCCAATAAGAAGAACATTGAGAGCGATTACTCCAATAGTTTTAGCAAATGTTTATCTCCATTTTTATGGATGTTGTTCCCAAGGCCATGGAGTATTCTAGATAATTAATAAATTACTGGATCGACTCGATAACTCTAGAAAAACGGAATTTTGAGAGTATAGATAAAATACATGGCAAAATTATAGATGATTGTGATGAGGACATTTAAGAAAATGATCGTTAGGATGTAAAGCGGTATTTCTACATGATGATACTAGAAACCTTGTAGTGAGTGGCAGAGGTACGGCCATACGGCTGCTAAAATTAAAGGGTATATAGTGAAATAGAATGCAAAGGTAGCTAATGCTAAATATTTGCCATAGCCTATGAATAATGATAGCCCTACCCAGCTGTTTGTATTTTGCACGTTAAATTTCACACTGATGCAGTAATCCCGACCAGACATTTGAAAGCCATTCAAACATCTTTACTAAAAATATAATAATCAAATTTTGAAAGTAGCTTTATATGTATTTGAAGTAGTTTTATTATCTGCCATCAGTTAAATATTGGGCAAAATTGATTAATCAACATATGTTATAATTTTATATTAGATTATCACAAGCTTTCGTTTTCTTATAATTTAAGGAGTTTCATTATTGTAATTAGTTTATACAAAACAGACAGCGTATAATGCAAAGCCAATATCTAAAAGGATTTGAACAAAGCCAATGCTAAATAAGTAATATATGCTTATTTATGCAAGCTAATGAAGATAAATTTATCCCATTTATTTGATAAGTAACTCAAGATATTATCAGCAACATTTCCTTTTTTTGCCAGGATTATTCTGATCATAACCTCGAGTTTATTTTTAATCAGGAGAACCCAATTGAATACTTTTCTTCATTTCTGCAAATATAGTCAAATATACCCTTAGATTTTCTAAAACTTGGAGTATGAATTTAAACAAGTTCTCTATCAATCTTTCTTCCCTCCTCTTCCTATTCAACTTCTTTTATCATACTTGGATTTTTTAGTGCTTCCTCTTTCTGATGCTGCTGAGTCAGAGAATTACGTTCACTCACAGATTCATAATTTACACTCTCATCAACGAATACACTTGATTTAACGCATTTATCGTGAATCCCTGAATTATTTTCAGAATACTGTGAAGCAATGTCCCAAACAACTCGGCAATATTTTGACCAGTCTTCGCGGATACTTCCCAACAATCAACATCAAATCTTTCTTTATACTACTGGATGGCTCTCTTCGCATACACCTTTCTCTAGAGTTACAGATCCATTTTATTTCCGACTATGATCATTTCAACTTCCTCGAGATTAAGATTTTAGTCTGAGTAAGAAAGAACTACTCGTATAGCGTATCCATGATTAAATATCGATGTAAGACTGCGGGTCCGTGACATCATAAACTACCAGTACACCATTGGCTCCTTTGTAGTAGAGTTTATTCATTGATTTGTATCTTTCTTGTCCAGCGGTGTCCCATAGTGACACTTTAACTTATTTTCCTTGCAGTTGTACTGTCTTTGTGAGGAATTCCACCCCTACAGTAGCGGTTTGACTTTAAAAATATTTATCATTGATATAACGCGAGCAAATGTTCGTTTTGCCAGTTCCTGAAGACCCAATTATGACTATTTTATACATGGCGAAGTCTTCCTCCATAATGATTGTAATAAAATATATCCTATAAATAATCTAAATTATTATCAAGTCAGTGAAGGATAGAATATTAATATAAAAGAATTCAATGATTCTATTAATCTCTTCTAAAATGAAATTTAAAACCCAAATTAATTAAATTTTAGAGCCAATAATATTCTTAATTATATTTAAAATGCCAATAACTATTAAGCATTAAACACTAACAGCCTAACGATAAACTGAACATTAAGATTTTTGTGTTATAAACTTAAACAGAAGAAAGTTGATATTTAATTGCCTCATATGTCTATGTTATTAAATCGTATCATATATATATCAAAATGAGGAAGATAAAATACAATTCAAAAGAATGCAAAATAGATCCATCGAACGAATTACAGCAGACATACAGGATATGGTCAGCTCTATTTAAACTTCCCATCTATCTAAAATTCCAAGCGATCTGATGTATCTCATCTAATATCTAAAATCGTTCATATTGCTGCCTGAAGTAAAATTAAGTACTTGTTTTCATAACTTAGTCCCTTTTAAACAAAAAGTGGCTTCTTTAATTAATTATTTCATGATATAAGCAGGAATAACATTAAACCTCAAAGAAAGCGGTAAGGTGCTTTTTCAGTTATTTTTTAATTGGAAAATGCCTTTTTCAGCTAAGATACTTTTGAAGAGAGCCTTTTTAAGGATGCTTTTGTCATTATATGAGGATGATATGCGAAATGATATTATAAGAGAGAACAATAGTTTCTAGCAAACAACTATGGTACTTGCCAGGATGATGGAATTTATTGATACTAACTATTCTCAACAACAAATGTCTTTCGAATCAAGTTTAATAGACAGCCAATTCTTTTAAACCCCTGCTTTAATTACAATACAAATGCCATAGGATGCAAGCGAGGTCTATCAAACAATCCTATTTATAATTGAATCAATAGTTGTGGATCTTCCCCAAGATTAGCCATACAAATCAAGCAAACTAAATATGCTGAAGGCACTTCGAATAATACAAAATATAGTAATCACTTAAGAAAACATGAGATTTAGAATAAATATTATTTAGTATATCATCCAAATTTGGGAAGGGGTATGCGATCATTTCTTTGATCCTGATAGTCATCAGCAATAAAATACTCTTTAGTTAGTAATCGAAGTGGATAAATGGCTTTAGTTAACATAGAAATTTCAAATGATCTATAGATCCAAAGCATCATTAACATATTCATAGGATATCGACCAGGGCAACCTGCACTGCTATAATTATCTTGCTTGGAATGAGCAACTAGAGACTTCATTATATAGTTTAAAGATATAAGCAGCAAGAGGTAATCATAATATAATTTAGTGCATGTCAACCTGTTGATTATTTTAATGCATAACCATAGTGAGAATAAATCTTTGTTGATAATCCAACTCAATAGTATTATTAAAGAACTACTACACACATTGAAGTATTTGGCTTAAAATTACACTCTATTACGATAAACTCACAGCTAACTGGCATAAAAATTTATCTCACTTCTAGGCATCTATTTATAAGTTAATTAGATTTCTTTCTAATAGATGCTCATGGTTTTAAACTCAATACTGATCCCCATAATTTCTCAATAAATCGAAGCAAAAAGAAAAGTGTACGACGAACAACCACTTTAACTTTTCCAGTAGTTGTAATCTTGCTTTTCAAATCATTAATTTGAAAGCATCCTTTCTGAAATATCAAAAATAATTGAATTAATGGTGGATAAAGATTAGAATATATTCATATTCATCGTGCAATACTTTAGATATTCCCTCGAATATAACCAGAAAAGTTTGTCAGAGACAATTCCCCCATAAATGTTAATTATGAAGCCGATGGAAGTCAGCTCAGCATTGTTCATACTTTCAGTTATTTCATACGAAGTGCTAAAGCACTAATAACTTAAATAGATTTTACAGAAATTAATAGTGCAAGAGTTGTACTTTAAACTAAACGACTATTAAAGAGTATATTTCTTCACTTCAATGACGGTCCATTGGCCAGCTTTGTACTCCAATAACTACGAATAAGGAATTTACTTATTTTAAGTTGTTGTTGATTCTCATTCCTCACAGTCACTCAAACTATTTGCCCTTGATTTCGTAGTCAACGTATGCGAATATTATTTCTGCGAGCCTTTCCTTGAAGCATTCATACGAAAATTCACAAAGATATAGAACTTTTAGGAAAAATGGACAATTTTAGGTAAAATTATTAAGAAATTCATTGACAGAATCAGTGACGACACAATTTGTAGCATCGCCATGATCATGAGACTGCAAGCTTAGCAATAAATGCATATTTTACTATCAAAAATATAGAGGGGAGAAAGAAATTATACCACTAACCATCTTCTTAATTACATATCAATCTGCAAAATTATAGCTCAATAGGGTGACCATTGTCGTGGCAAGCCACACATTCAAAATTAGCTGTTTTTACTCATACAAAATATTGAGGACATGAACAAATTGTATTTGGATGATGAGATATTGAGACTGGCCGATTGTCTGCTTGATCAATACACAGTATTACCGAATGAGTACTTGCCATTTCTCTTAAAAGTCGGGAAAGTATGCTTGGAGAATTAGTATCAAGGCGTTCAATTTTTTGCTATTTTTAACAAATTCACCATTCTAAGTGGGGATAGTTTGGAAATGAGATCCTAGTTGTATAACATTCTCATGGGAGGACTGGCCTATTTTGCTCATTACCCAGATGATGACCCTAATATTGGGTTCAGCATAGATGAACAAATCAACAATCAGCTGATTCTAATGTCAAATTATTTGTTGGTTCATGGAGATAAGATGAAATCCACAGCCTTACATTAATTGAATCAAGTGGCCAATATTATATAGGAAAAAATCTCGTAGCGAAGTAATGTAAGTTCCTTCACCCTCTTAAATGCTCGAAACAGGATAATCCAAATTATTTGCTGCTTTTATTTAAAACAACCCATTTGTCTCTAAAAGTTACTGACCGAATCATAAAATAGAATTTATCATTAATTTGATGCCTTCATTCTCATATATGTTCTGACTCAGGTTAATACCACCTTCAGAAGACGAGAATAGAAAAAGATGATCTTAAAGATACTGTTGAATTTATTGAGGAGAGCCAATCAAAATTAAATGTATACAAAAGAGCAGTTTAATAATCCTACCTTTATTCAAGATGAATAGCTAAAACCATTTAATGACATTCTCTGTTATGTAGAACCTGTGGTTAGACTGGAATGTACAATAAAGGAACAAATTATCCAATTCTTTAATTAATGCTTTAAGAGACGCAACATATTTTAAGAAATCATCCTTGCCATGGAATAAAAGGACTATTAGGAATTGTCTCCTTTGATCAAATACAGGAAATACGATCCTTTTTCAGGTGTTAACACTCAGAATATTGGAAAATATATAAATGTGACAGACAGGATAAATTACATTTAGTTGATGAAAAAAAAGTAGTTTGATGCGTTAGGCAATATGGATTAAATGCGGTATAAACCAATCAAAAGAACATTTGATCACTTTTAGTACAAAATTGAAGAGGAGCATCAAATGTTTGGTTCCAAGCGAAGATATCATTCAGATTAGGCACTTGAAACGAATATGTTGCAGCGTGTCTACTAAAAGCAAATGCAAAAGCAGCAAAAGATACAACACTGATCATATTATATGCCTATCACATCAATCAATTAATCATATAATAAATTATGAAGCAATCACTTATTGTTATTTTTCTAAACCTTTGATTCGACTGAGATGAGTTTTCTTTAACTTTCCATTTATTCTTAATTGCTGTTAATCTTTTCAGATGGTTCGTTTGACTCCATATGCTAGATAATTCTATCAGACTTGTTAAATGGTAATAAACAATTCAGAGCATTGGTGGCTGGTTGCAGACTAGAAATTCTATTTTTATGCTTTAACTATTTATATATCTTGTGTATTTCAGACACGTTTTTATCATGTTAATTAAAAGGATTGTAATATGATTTTACATTCTCACGCTTAAACTTTTAACGATCTTATTTAATTTCATGAACCAATTGCGAGAAAGGATTACCTTCTTTCTCTGAATTCTACATGCTTTGCTGAAATAGAAAATCATTAAGATTTTAGTTCAACATAAAAGTGCCGCGGTTTCTTTCGTTGAGATTCATTGTATATAAAATCTTGAGAATCGATTAATAATGCGAATTCTCATGCATGGAATAAGAGGGCAATTAGTTGTTAGTATAGCTTATATGACTGATAATGGTTGGCAGCCTGTCTCTATTTTTTCTGCCAATTTCATTTTATTACTCACAAAAATGATTTGCCAATGAGATTATTTTTAATGTCACCTTTTTGAAGAACATATATAAGAGGATTACTACTCCCAAAATCGGATAGTAGAGAAAACGGATGTATCTTTGGCAGACTGACAAGGGCTCAACAACCCCTCCGATAAGTAAGGGGATAGTTAAACACGAAAAACATATGCCAATAAGAATTGTTTTGGTTATGAGATGATTGATACTGTGGCCATAAACTAATGGAGGTTGGCAATAGTTGATAAAAATAAATTTATAAGACCAGTAAAGCAAAGTAAGAGACAATGATCCAAGTATCCAAAGTAAAGGCATGACAGGTCCAAATAGCAAAGTGAAAAAGATGATACTGAGTGCAAAAGCATATATAAATTAAATTTAAATGATTTCTCCTTTCAGGTATTTATTCATTTATACTGTTAGTTATTGCTTGCATGCGAGATACTTACATAAACACTTTCTCACCACACTGTAAACAATACTGAAAAGGGAAGAGATGTTAAAAGACAAGATAGAAATCAGGACAATTTTGCTTGAGTTGTTGAGGTACCATGAAATGCTGAAATCAGAGTAGAGTGAGATGCTATTTGATTGTATGGGAAACAGACTATAAATATTATAAAAAACTGATGAGAAGAAGTTGCTGATGGAGATGGATGATCCCTCATTGGTAATGATTTAAATATCAATAACTAACTGTACAAGTCCAGAAAGGATGAAGTAGAATATAAAAGTGATGACTATTTGGGATTAAATCTTTTTGATTTCAGTGGAATGTCTTCGAACAATGACTAAATATTTCATGATTTCAGTGAAGATAAACTTGAGGATGGAAATAATTAAGGGAAGGATGATCTGCAGTACAATTATGTTAATAAATAATTCTTTATATTGGCTGCAGAGCTAACTATCTTAGAAAAAATTGGAGATGGGCAGATTTAGGCAATAGCTTTTTATTATTTCACTGCTATTTAACTGTAGTATCTGGTCACGACTGTAATTAGCTTATGAAGAGACGGATAAATTTGTTTGGGCCAAGGCGAGAAGATAAATTATTGCCACACTTATTATTAGAACAAAAGTAAGCAAACCTATTTGAAGAAGGATTCTGAGGGCTGAGCTTTTGGTAGTTAAGGATACATTCTACCAATTGATAGCGTCTGGTTACATTTTGCAGGGCTAAAAGTGAAGAATCTGTTCTTTGTAGAGAAGTTTCTTATCCACTTATGAGCGATAACAGCAAGATGCAAAGGTATTTGAATTGTAAATGGTCAAAAGTCTCTCTCGGGCTGCTACATCTCTAAAGGTGATGAAAGCGAAGGCAGGCTGATATCTTGGTCTTTTTTGTTCCTTCATCTTTAAGTAATGATCATAGAACTCGTTAAAAAGATTAATGAGAGTGAGAGTATTGCGTTTATCTCGATTTATGAAAACCAAACTACGCTACATTTTATATTCCTGAATGATTTCGTTAATATTTTTGTAGTAAAAAATATCATTGTTAAACTCTTTAACTGAAAAAATCTCTTTGATTTCTCCGAACTATTCTTCCAAAAATGTTTTTATTTCTGACTCCGAATACCCCTCTGGTATTTTTGTTAAAATAACAGTATAATAGGATGGCAGTATTTTGGTTTAGAAACATTCAATAACCTCAAAAGGTTACTTTTCTCTCCAGTAGATGATTCCAACTGTAAACAATATTAAGCTGACGAAATATACTATAGGAACAACATGATAATATTGCTATTCCATATTCCCAATTGTTGTTACGGCAATTTGGATCTGAAAAGTGTTCGTGTTTTCTAAATATACTCAAACTTACGCATTAAATTGGAGTAGATACTGCCTGAAGTCAATATTCCGATATTTACGACAGCAAAGATGCTCATCATGATGAACAGAGCAATGAGTAGTTTTGTGAACTTAAAGAGCAGATAGATTCCCGGCCCATAATGTTTGAATTATTCTATATCACATCCAATACTGTATTTTTCACCTGCATAAATATATTTTGACCATGCTGATTCTTCAGTAAATTGTTATCATATGTGGTGTCGATGCTGTCGAAATTCGGTCGTTAATACAGTGGTCTTTCATCTTCCGTATACTAAACTAGAGTGTTAAAGTCACTAATAAACCTCTTATAGTTGATGGAACTTTCTTTTTTTCCCATAGTATTCTTTACAATTCTTCAATTTATCAAACATTTAAATACCTTTACTAATATTCATCAACATTTTTTATTCTCATCAATGAGGACAAAACATCATTTTTTTAAAGATAGAACGCTTGATATATCGTATTTTATATATATTTTCAATTTTGCTGAGCATGTGTCGGCACGAATTCATAATTTGAGTCATTGCTAAATCAATATCTTAGGATGAGTTGATTTCTGCTATATCAATCTATTAATATTTCATCATTAATTGATTAGTTATGATTAAAATTTGCACCAGGCTCATCCGCTATGGAATATCTGTGCCACGAATAGACTTTACTCAAAAATCGATGCTCAACCAAAGAAAAATTGATTTCGTACGATTTTAGAGAAGTAGTTTCCTATTGTGGGTCGGCTAGAACAAAGACTTGGAGCATGCGTTTTCAACCAACCCGCCAATCAAAATGTACGCACGCATTCACTCAGATCATCACAGCTTAGTTTGCAGATTAATTAGCACGCTTTCTGCTTAGCTATCATTATGACCACGCAGTCGAAAACATATTCATCGAGTCTAAAGAGGGAGTCTTTTCTCATGGCGTAGACTACAAAAGACTCACCTAAGATCCGCATTATCTCGATCAACTCAGTAAACTTGCTGTTATCTTTGCCAAACTTAATAAACCTACGATCGGTCAGATTTCAGGTGGGGTTAAAGGTGCAGGGGCATATCTACTGTCTATGATGAGCATGCCTCTTGGATATAAAGATTCTTATTTGAAAATTGATGAAGTCAGCCGGGGTATGGTGCCTGTGATGGGTGGCTCTCATCGACTTGCCCGACTCCCCCTCCATCTTGGCTACTATTTAGCTTTAACATCCTAATAGATTAACTCTGAGGAAATGGCTCAATTGGGTTTTCTGAAGGGAGGAATCCGTGATGGGGTATATAACAACTAGATTCGTAAGAAGCTATGCTAGGCTAATCTCTTCTTCCGTGAAAAGTTTAAATACTTCGACTTCTAAAAAACTAATGCGCTGTAGTATGTAGAACGTAAGAGAGTTCGCCGAAACAGGAGACTTTTTAGGAAAAAATTAAAATTAAGACAGAGCGAACTTTTATCTCAACCTTCCCGTAACGTCAACCTTAAGTTTGCAACCAATCAACATATGATTGCGTCTTCTGACTTTTTTAATGCCACAAATCCCTTCACCAGTTTTTCTGAAAACGAGGGTCGTAATATTAACAATTATTTCTTAATGAGATTGGAGAGACCTTTGAAATATTTAAAAGAGCACAACCTCATCGAAGTATATGATGTGACTGGGATAAAGATCAAAAGATTTGATATTGCAAAGATCGATCATATATTTGGAAAAGACAGCATTGAAGAGATTGTTAGTGCGCTTGAGGAGGAGAAAAGCGAATGGGCAGAAACAGCATTGAAGAGAATTAAGGCTGCAGATCCTCTTGCTTTGCATCTCACTTTCTAATTACTCAAAAGAGCATAAAATTAAAGTTGGATCACCTGTGTGTAAACAGAGTATGCCGTTGCTAAGAGACTAACAGAGAACAGCACTCTTCAAATGAGAGTATATAGCAACAGCAGTCAATACGTCCTTTAGAATAAATACACAAATAAAGGAGTGAATTCAGTCCCAAAAAACGTAATAGAAAGTTACTTTGCATCAAGAGAGGGAGACTATAAATTTGAGCATGAAGTGCCCTCCTATTCACTACACCCCTACAACGACTACTATCGTGATATCCCCGACTCAGTCCGTACTTATCTAAACCGTTAAAATTTTTCAGACAGACAATTTTCAGAGCAGAGTTTTGAAGTACGCCGATTCCTGAATAACTCGAAGATAAACTATAGTAGTCAGGTATACGATGTAAACCTACTCCGGTAAAATGTGCATAAGAAGCTATAGTTGTAAAAATAAAGCGATCTGATTGCACAAAGACTCTCTCATCTTGCTTAAAATAATCCATATCTAAAGAAATATCAGCATGAACGTGAAGAATATTTGAAAAATTTCAAGTCTGCTGAATTGCAGAAGCTAATAGTAAAGGAGGTCAAGACGACCTTCAAGTCTAAATTCGATGATAGATTCGCGCAATTCTAAGAAAAGACAGCATAAATGATGGGCTTAGAAACGAAAATTAACCTATTCAAGCGAGTTAAAGATATAGTTGTCAGTAACATCGTGTATAATGGGTCATAATATGAGAATAAACAGAAAGCCTAGACTCCATATAATGGACCCATCTATTTTGATGACAAGGGCAGGGATATCTTCAGTTCAGTCAATAAATATATCGAGACCAATGAACCACTCAAACAACTTTCAGAGGATCTGTCCAAGGGCACTTTGCCATCCGAGGAATTTAACAAGCATTTTGATTAATAACTACCAAAATTCTTTGGTACCTCTGAAGAACTTGCTGGCCATGAACAGCTTGAAAGGGATAACTGGGCAGCTATTAAAGATAGATATGATGATAAACCTTAGATTATGGCAGAAGCACTAATTTACAAATAACTGATCTTACAGGCCTCAAGGACTTCTGAAGAATTAGCAGGATATCTGGGATGGACTGCACAAAACTTTTTCGACTTAATCGAAAATAGTGATAAGCATAAAGAAACCTATGGAGAGTTCGCTTCAGAAATCGTAACCGAAATCGCCAGTATCAGAAAGGATAAATTGGATAAATTGACAGAAGTTGAACATGAGAGAAGTTTAATAATAAAAAAAGGTCTATTTACTCCATTCTATTAGTTTAAGTAGTAGGAACGCATGCGGGAAGTCTTCCCTTACTATTTAAACGAACGTCTCATTCCTGGTGAATTCCGAAGATCATTCCTGTCGGTGTTGGATAGTACTCTAAAATAATTTACAAACCTCTAAAAAGATCGTAATAGAAAATTGCTTCTAAAATAATAGTTAGGTATACTGGACAAGTGGATAAACAAAGACATCGTATCAAAATATACCGACTTCTTGAAATATGATATCGAATACGTATCAAGTTATCTTTACATGCTGTTCATCAAGGAGATGCTGATTGACATCAAAAACAAAAAACATGAAAATGTATAGATTTAGAAGTTGACTGATTACATTCGTGAGAAGTATCGCATTGATTTCCATTTCAATAGCAATACCATCACTCATGAGTAACTCGATGCTAAAATCATCACTTTTCTCTACTTTCTCATGGACATGCATTCCAATGCTAAAAAACATATTAAATCGCCTCAAAGTAAATTGATTGACTTTATTAATAGACTTAAAGTTGCATATTAGAATCGACAGGATATTGCCATGCCTTACAGCTTCGAGGGACTCATGCTGCTTATTGCTAAAGATAGGAAAAAGATATATGATCGCTTCTTGAATGAAAAGTTTATAGCTGAGCCTGAATTTTTACTAACGTATCTGAACAGATAAAATAAACTTAAGCACTCTCAAATATTTGTTGCAGAGAATAGAGATGAAAGGTATCAGGATAGATCAATGAGGCTATATTTTAACTAGCAGCATGATACAGCACAGGATACTAAACGTCTCGTTCAGAATTACTTCTACTATATGATGGAGTTCTAAAAATACATCCATAAGATTTGCGGGAAAGACAGTTTCATACCCGTCAATTTTGTAAATCCTCAGTTCAAGGAATATAATTAATATTGTAAGAAGATACTCAGCTCCATGACTCACGAATAATGGCTAAAGAATGAGATTAAGACTGTAGTCAAACAACTTCTGAATGAAAGAGAGTAAATGGAACGAAAACTCACCAAAGGATAGCTCTTCTATTTCGATCAACAATTTTCTGCAAAGCTACGACCGGACTATATAAAAACATTAATTCAGAACAAACTTGAAGAGGAGATATACTTAGTCAAAAATGTTTTCAAGGACAACCGTGAATACGACTTTGAAGCTACTGAAGAAGAAAGAGGAGATGAAAAGTACACTCGCGTCAAGAGACTAATGAAGAATCCTGATGCACTTAAAAAGTTCAATAATCTTAACCTTTCGGAGCAGATCTATCTATAGTACATGCTCAAGTCAAAAAATACTGAGGGGATGAGCAACGAATAAAAGAGATTTGCATTGTAAGAAAAACAATATTTCAAAAAGAAGGGATTTGTGACCAGATTGCCAGCTAGGTCTTACAGACGAATGGCTAGAGATATATTCAAACATCCAGAGGACGGTGTATGCGTTCCATAAAGTTCTAAGGAGACTGAACTCTTTAAAAAGTAATCATTTAATAATGTAGAACCAATATCCAGTTCGCCCAAGCGTTGGCTGGTGAAAAAATTAGGCTTTCATAATTCAGTGAATAGTACAAAGAATTAAAGAAAACAACCAAAAATGAGATTCTATAGTAGATAGTGTCCAAGATACAGAAGGTGGAAAGTTTATGATAACTATACAAATTCCAGATACCTATATCAATAATAACATCAAATATCAGATCAAGACTACAGCTGCTCGACAAGCGAGAATAGGCTTGAATCACTCTCTAAACCCAGTCGACCTAACTGATTTTTTTAGGAGAGGATGTTGCTTTTTTGAAGAGTGAGGGTCGAGTTTGCATGAGAGGGTCGGTTGCACTGAATTTATTCATTCAGGAGAGAAAGCCTCCATTCCAAATTGGATTGCTCTGTTTTTCGCATTTAAAGCTATTGGAGATAATACTCCTCCATCATCTCATAAGTTTTAATCTTTTCTTTTAATTTAGAGTTATCCTCCAAACACTACTTGAACTTCACTGAGATTTCTCCTTAACATTTGGCTGCTTTCGGTAGCTAGAATTTGTTGAACTTGACTTGATTTTTCTTGGCTTGATTGCTGATAAAAGAATCGTTTTCATTGTTTAAATTCTTTCTGAAAGAAGTGGTACTGTTGTTGTTGTCTGTTTGATCAAGTGTTTTTAGATTTGATTTGTTGTTTCTATTAAACATTTTGGCCAGTTTGTCATTGATTGGATTAAGCATTAACGAATCAATTTATAATGGATTTATTATGAGGGTGATCATAAAGTAATATAACGTTAATTATCAAATATAAGCTAAAGCGCGCGGGTGAATATTGGGCATCACTTACATTTTGTAGAGCTTACTTCCATACTGCAAACACATCACTTAGCTTATGTCCACTTTTTATTGGATCAGGATCAGACTGCCAAATTTACTCCCCAAGTCCTTTAAATAAAAGCAGCCGTCATTAAACTCAATACTAGCATGCACTCGTGAAATTGAGATATCATTGATTCTCATTTCAAGATTCATTGCCCGACCGATTCTCACTGGTTGCCGGTTTGGAGTGAGAACATATATAATTTTATCCTTTGAGTTCTGCTATAATTTTTCAAGGACAAGATAAGGACTATCTGGTTTATGAAATTAAACTAATTGTTTAGTCTTTTCATTGACTTTGATACGATTAGGCAGAGTTTTTTTGCAAAGCTAACATTAGAATTTGGCTAGCGAGTATGAAGTAACTAATGAATTCTCATGTCTCACCACTTTGCTATAGATCCAAGTCTGCAAGCATTATAAATGAACATATTTGCAGCTTCCTTTGCAATCACACGGTGAAATTAAGTCATTCATTTCATCACATTCCATCAGGCAGATACGGCACACTTTACTTTATATATTTTATTCTTTCTCATTGCCTTTTGCTTAATTAAACTATTTCTTCTCTATCATATCAGGTATAATGACAGATCCTCCTCTTGATTATAAAATTCTAAAGTATATTTTACCAAGTTTAAGGATATTTCCTTCCTTTATCTTATATGTTGTGATTTAGTTTGATCGACCATGATTGCTAAGGCAAATGTAGGGGAAAGCATTAAACTGTTCAATTTAAGTTTAGGCAATCGCAGTTAGGCTTTCAGGTCTATCAATCAGGTATTAAAATTGATTCTTCAAGTTTTTTATTTTTAAGGAAAAGAGCATTTGGAAATTAAAATCTGGGAGGTCCCCATTAGCAGCATCCTTCTGGGTGACAACTTTGATCTTTTTGCCTTTGAAATTATCACCTTCTCTCTTGCGATATATATGAGCAGAATCATTGACGATGTAGATCTCCTCAGTGATGGGTGACTAAAAATCGAACAGATTTTGGCTGTCCTGTAGTGATTTAAACACTGAAAGGGTTATTCTAGGCAGGTCTGATTTTAAATTTAGGTGCATACTAGTCGTTTAATATTATGAATAATTTAGTCAGAATAGCAATCTTTATATTTTACTACAGAAAATATATAGATAAACATCAAAAACTGTTTTTCTTAGAAATCATCAGAGCATTCTGCTTGTTTGGATGCGATTTATCGATTAACTACTTCCACACTCTATTCATGTTAGACATCAGACGCTTGCTAAAATGTTTTGATTAGTCAACAAGCTGATGGCTCAGATAACCGACTTGATACTTAAACGCGGCAAGGTTGTCGCTTTATTACCACAGCCCTTCTGGAAAATAAATATCGTTCAATTTATCCTTTGAATGCTATTACGATGATGATGAGGGAGACTCAGGCTCATTTTACATTTTTTTAATATACTCTGACGTCAAATCTGTAACTTTATCGATGAGGGGAGTAAAGTAGTTGATATTGGTTTTTTCGTATTTTAGGAAGGGCAAAATTTTATCTTTCAGATGTAAAGCATCCATCTCCATCTATTTTCTGCATTTATCATAATAAGTATCCTGCCTGGTGAAAAATTAAATAAACTATTCATGGTTTTATCGAATTAAGCTCAAATTCCATGATTGAGTGGACATTTCAGAAGATAGAGTGCTCAGCTGGGTAAAGGTTTGAATTATGGCTTCGTATTGAGCCACTAAATTTCCAATCAACTCTATGCATTTTTCAAAATAAATATCGATGAATCCCTACCATTTAGGAAGTTCCTCAATCACTCGATGCTGTTATTAAGAGAGAACCACTTATGTGTATCCTTTCTATGTTGACAGGGTGGAAAGGGAACTGATTGGTGGTAAATTTTCATACTACTCATTCTTTTTTTTAATCATCTTATGGCTTTAAATTACAAGAAAATCTTTAAAGATTGATGATGTGCTGAGAATGGGATGCTCTAAAATTCCTCTCAGGAAATATTAAAGATGAATTTTGTTTTTATTAATGAGAGTAATATCACTCTCAGCCAGCCAACTTTTATTTTATAAGTAGGGTATTTTAACGCCAGGAAACATTTTTTATAAAATGTCTCGCAATTGAATGAAATCATCGTATGTCCTTTTTGTTTATAAATTCGACGGGAATGTTTTTATACAATAAATGGCGTAGTCAGGCAAAAAAATACGATGCACCATTTCGTGACTTACTATGGCTAAATTTTAACAATTTGTGATGGCTTCATTTCTTAAGCATTTAATTTTGGAAGTAAGTTTCCATTTAAATAACTTATCCTTGAGCTTTATCCCTTCAGCAATTTTTTAACCAATTGAATTTTAGTTCGATTGTTAGCATTTTTATTTATTGGTTTTGTCGTTAGTTTGCTTTGTGGGACTTCCTCCACTATTATCTTTGAACTATGGTTTTTTGTCTGGAGGATAGGGCAAAGTTATATTTTACTGAGGGTTGTTTTATTTGATAAAGGCATCAAATGATTAAAAGATATCCTTTCTTGGCTGAGATCTTCCATTTATTTTTCGATTTGTTTCTTTTAACCATTCTTCGCTCTTTCCAAATAAAAGATTGCCATTTTTGTCAGTTAATTCCTCCATAATCTTTATGGCTTTTTCATTTTCAATTTAATCCAGCAAATTTAAAGAGGTGTACAACTTTTAATTTGACTTTACCTACTTTGGTGAAAATCGTGATTATTCTTTTTTTTAGATGATTTAGAGTAATTATGATACGGCAATGTTTTTTGTTGGAGTATTGATCATTGCATTCTTGCCTTTTTTTATTTATGGCTTGACGATAACTTTACTATTTTTAAGTGATTGCTGGGCTTTGAATAGACTGACAGCCTGAGTATAAAAATTAGTACCTGCATAACTCGTGGTAAATTCCAATGTTAAAATTGGTCATGATCTTCCAGATGGATAAAAAAGTCATAAAATGACTCTTGCTCGGAAGGATTAATATTGTCCCTGACGTATTGCTTATTCACATCTACCGAATTCATCTAACTTTACTGATAATATAGAGTAAATATAACGAAAATAAATAAATCTCATTTATTCGCTAAGAGCTCTTTTTCCTTACGTTTTTTTCCAAAGATTATCAATCCAATTGGAGAATACTTATCACTGGAGTCTTCACAAACATGTAAACTCATTTTTTTGCTTGTACCTTAAAGTGAAATTCCTTTTCTTTAAAACAAAGGCGAACTTTTTGGTTATGATGATTTTTCAGCTGCTTCTAAAGTTTTTATACTAAATCTTTTTTTATTTTTTGCAATCATATTTTTTCTTTTAATCCGTTATTGCCTCAATGTAAAGGGCTTATTCATTTGACTGGCATTTTTGATCGATTGATTGTTTAAGTCTGACTGCAATTGAATTCGCTCCTAATTTTCGATAGTAGATGTATTGAATTTATAGCTTATTTCCGAGTGGTTGGTCTAAAATCTGTGGATTAAAGGAGTAATGTAATCCTCCTGCTGTCGGGAAGTATAAAATTTTTCTTTTTTCATCAAGGACGGCGAGCTCTCTTAACTATCTTTTCGAAATGTTTTCGCTCTCAACGGAAAGACTAAACCTTTTTTTAAAAAAGTAGATAGTTTCTTTTTGAAGCAAGGGATCTTTTTCTATACATTATGAGCCTTGATCGAGATAAAGATCGGCTATTATTAATCTTACGTATAAAAATGAGGCTTTAGCTTTAACTTGGAATTTTATTTCCATTGCGTTAACAACTTAAATTGTTTTAGTTCATAGTTTATCTTTTTTTTACATTGTGAAACATCTTTGATGGGTTATTCATTTGATTTATTTTCTGCTGAATAATCAAAATTCTTTTATTCAACAATGTTTTTTAGCATAGATTTTTATGGTATTTTAGTCAGCTTTTACTTAGAATATTTCTTACTGTATTTGAGTATTTTTTTTAACTCATTTCTCATATTAATAAATCTAATAAAATCTGAATTAAGAAGAGATTGGTAATAAAAAATATAAATAAAGTTACGACTAAAAATCTATTAATAATTGAGTTAATAAACGTAATTATTATCAAAATAAGGAAATCAGTCATATAACTGACGTCCTAATTTTTAACAAAAGCTATGCTTCAAATTTTGATGAGACTATAAGATTGAAATAGGTTTGAGATTAGAACATTGAGAAAGATGTTTGAACTTAGTAAGCAGATGAAGTTTAACTTTGTCATTAACAACCACGAAATCTTCCAGTTTAAAAAGTTCAACCAGGCAATACTCCAATCTATTAAATTGAATGATTACATTTTCCACAGTTTCCTCAAGACACCTCATCATTTTTTTAATATTTCCTTATTGATGGGGTTGACTCTTTTTTTTCTCTATCCATTAGTCTAAAAAAGCTTCAAAAGCTTCTTAAACGAAAATGATTTTTTTATCATAATTTTCCTCAATTAGAACTTGATATAACGATAGGATATGGGTTTGATTTTTCTCTGTAATTTGATGTAGATGAGATTCTTGAAGGTAGGATTCTTCCTCTTTCTCGCCAAATGTTTTCAGGCAAACAACAAAGTTAATGTCTTTTTCAACTGCCAGACAAATTTATCCACCTCTTATCGTTCTCACAGGAGTTATGTGAGAAAAAGTATCAATTTTTCTGTTGATTAAAATGGATTATTCGACATTAATTTCCTCATTTAAATTCTCCATATCGAAGGATGTGATTGACATGGCATCAAACAACTGCCTTTAAACTTTTCCCAATTTTATTGATTTTCTAATTGGGAAATCATCTTAATTTTATAGTTTAGAATCAGTCAGTTTCAAATCTCGCTTTTTCTTTCCCGCAATTAATTATTTTTTAAAGAGATAATACTCCTGACTTTTCCAGAGTTAGTCCTTGCTTTCCCAATGGTCTTCTTTTTCAAATTGGGGTTAAATTTGGTTGGAAGAATCTAATTTTATATTCTGGCTAGCAAATCCGAAAATTGTATTGTCTTTAATTTTACGCGAAATCGATATTTAGGTGGGTCTCAAGCAATGAGGGCTTGAATGAGTCAAATCCTCTACTGCAGTTGGAATATTCACTTATCGAACAGGTGAAGACATTTATAAATTTTATTTGGCATTTATACATTTTTCAATCACATTTAAAGAGTAAATTGGATTTTTTTGTGCACGATTTGCTCTAATATCTATGAGTTTTGGGGGACGAGATAAGACAGGGGTAGGACTGCTACAGGTTTGCTAATACAGGGACTTGCTGACTTTGCTCTGTCTCTCAGAGCAGCTGTCACGAACAGTGAAAGTGTGGTGAGCAGAAAAATCTGTTATTTCTAAATGAAAAGATGTTTACTTGGTTATTTACTCATCACTTGAATACCTTTCCTATTTTTTTGGTCCTTCTCAGCTGAAGCATGAGTTTAGGATGAGTAGTTGCTTGAAGGATATTTCTTTTTGAAAAATCCATTCGCCCCTGTTTTTGAAAATTATTAGGAGTGAGGTCTGGGCTTGACTTTGTGATTACGAGGAGGAACTACTACTTAGTGATAATGATGTTCGTGTATCTGCACAATTTGGCAGAGATTAAACATTCTAAAGTATTAATAAAATTAAAATAAATATTTGAAGTAATGCAAGTAAGGATAATTATATTTACAGCGCATTATGAGATCATAATTTATAGGTGGTTTTCGGCTACGAAAATTAAAAGTAAAGATACTACTCGTCTCTGATGTCGTTACGCCAATTGCTTTATATCCTTGAACCATTTGGGTAAAAAAGGATACCTTGGCCCTATCTTTTATCTAACCAAAAATGACCTTAAAATATTACCCCATTCTTCCAACTGTATGTGCCTCGACCATGCTTCAATCCGCCCTGCCACATGCCTTCATAAATATCCCCATTGACAAATAGCATTTTACCAAAACCATTCTTTTTTCCATTTTTATAATTTCCTGTAAAGTAGTCGCCACTCGCATATCGATATGTACCCTACCCCGAAAACTCACCGTCTTTCATCTATCCATCATACTTATCTCCATTATTAAAGGTTAGAACGCCCTTAAAAATATCGTTTTGAGTGAATTTCCCTTCAAGTTTTTCACCTGTTTTGTAGTTTATTCTGCCCTAACCTTCCGCAAATCCATCTTTGACCTCCCCCTAAAATGCTAATATTTAATTTTTAAAGTTATTTATCCCCTCAGGTTTTCCCTGAAAAAACTGGCCCTCAAATATTGATCCATCTTTCAGCCGTAAATACCCCTTGCCATGCCACAAGCCATGCAGCCACTCTCCCTCATAAAAATTAGAACCCTCCTCTGCGCCAAATCCACTAATTTAATCATCAACCCAGTTTCCCTTATAGACCCTTCCATCAAGGTAATAGTAGATTCCTTCTCCACTCTTAACTCCCTTTTTCATTTGTCCCTCGTATCTCTCTCCGTTTTTACGTATGAGTATTCCTTCACCCTAATACAGGTCATTTTCCCATTCGCCCAGATAAATATCTCCATTATTGGCTTCAAATATTCCAGTTCCATGCTTTTTCTTTTATTTAGTTTCTCCCTGATATGTTTCCTTCGTTGAGTATTACACTTCATTGACATTCTTCATAAACTCTCCGTTAGTGCCGTATATATAATCCTTCAAAAACGATTCTATAATGCTGCGCTTCTATTATTATAAACGCGCAGAGTAAGTTGTGCGCTGATTTTTCATAACAGTTATTATGGATTTAAAAGTATATAATTTATGCCAATAACATTAAAATAACATTAAGCCATCGTGATTTTTTTATAAGTAAAGATTCTTCCTGAATTAAAATCGCAATAAAACGGTAAACTCTTTCCATTTGCCTAATTTATAATAAATAATCTACATATCTTATTTGCACCAGCATCTCTCGAATAAATTAAAAGGAAGGATGTGCCCACCTTATTTAGCAGGCAAGGGTCACTTTTATAAGTTATTATCTATCAGTTTAATTCGGCAACAATCAAATCAAATGTCTGTGATAAGGGAAACTCTAATGATATTCGACAATATACTAGTATGTATTTAAATAAAATTATAAGATAACTTAGTCAACCAATTCTTGATGCCAATTATTATTACTTAAAAGATTAATATTTGATAATAAGATATCGATTCAACGTTTACTTACACCACAATTTGATGATCATTATTAATGAGGAGCATAGCCTCGATACAATAAATAAAATACAGTAAAAACTATCACTCCTTACGAGTTTCTTATTCTTTTTATCGTTTCACCTCTGATAATCTGTTTATTTTCAGATTACTCTAACCTTTGGCTATATCTTAATTTTATGCATCCTCCAAACTACTACCATCACTATGGCTGCTCAACTTATCCCTAGTCGCAAGCATGTTTCTAAGTTAAGCAATTTTATCTTCAAACTCTCTCTTCATTGCTATAGGAAGAAGTTCCATCTGGTAAACTTCTTTCTTCCCTTTTTCCTTCATTGATCGCTGTTTCATTTAACTCTCCTGCTCTTTTCTAATTTTAACCATAACTTTCTTTAAGCGCATGCTCATTTCCTTCCTAAACTCCTCCTTCGTCATGCTTTCCCCATTCAGCCATGGGTGCTTCATCACTGCGGATAAACTTATCCTTTCCTTGGGGTTCGGATTCAACATCTTTTAAATAAGATCTAAATAAACGAAAAAATACCTTTAAACTCACTTGTTGGATTTAATTTGCCACTAAAAATATCCCAAAACTTTTTTTTGTCGATGCTAGTTAGTTTGCTGTAGTACTAATCCTTTATGTCTGCACAGGCGAAGGGCTCACATTTCATGAGCAGCTAGAAAAGAAAACATCCAGCAGCAAATATGTCGATTGAGTCAGCTAGGTACTACCCTTTCCCATGACTGTTCATCAATTCAGGAGCATTGCACTTTGCAGTACCAATTGCATTCGAAACGTCATATGTAACGGCTTGGCTTTGCTCGTTTTTAAAGTAACGAGCGTACCCAAAATCGACGACTTTTATGTTAAATTTTGAATCCAGCAGCACATTTTAGGATTTAATATCGCCATGAGCGATGCGGCGACTGTGGATGTGTCTAAGGGCCGATATCAATTGCTTGAAAATGTGGCGAGCAGTTCTCTCACTGAACTGTTCAGTTTGGTTGATGATTCGAAACAATTAGCCATATTACTAGATTTTCATGACGTAGTATAGAATTCGCTGCACTTTGCCATCCACTGTGCGGTAGATACCCCCCACATTGAAGTCGATAATTTAAACGATATTTCGATGTTTGGCTTCAAAGGACATTTTCAGTTCGTTGAGAAACATCTCCAATACCTTTTCCTAATAACCTCTCTCTAGTTCAATTTCATCAATTTTTTGATTCATGATTTTAATGGCGACTCGTTGATTCGTGGCGAGGTTTATGCCCATTTTAACTCTGGATAGTAAAAGAATTACTAGGAGAATCTTCCGAATCCGAGTTTGAGCACTACTTTGTATTTCTAGTCAATAACTGGGCACAGGTCAAGATATTCGTTTGGTAGCTATCGTGTGTAGTTCATCCCGAAAGGAATTATTATATATTTTTGGTATAAAGTTTGCTATATACTGGAAAATAAACAAAGAATATCGCATCAATACGTTTTAAATATATATATATTTGGCCTCAAACTCTGAGCAATTCAATTGGATTGAGAGAGCGCGCAAAAAATCGTTTTTTGCATTTTATTCATAATTTATTCTCAAAAACTAACTAAACCAATGATGAGATCTGTTCAAACTTAAAGAAAACCTGAAATTAATTGTTTCTTGTTCTATTTTATTAATAATAAATCAATACTCATTTTCTGGGTTTTAAGTTATATAAAATTATAACTAGCATCATCAGAAATAAAATTAACACGGGGAAATTTTAAACGAAAAAGTTTACTGATTATTTTATTTGTTTAGAACATCAGTAAAAACGAACCAGGACTATTAAAATTGTAGTTTTACATGAAGCAGATCATAGGATCTGTATGCTACCTCAAAAAAATGTCTCAGCCTATTCATATATACTTAAGAAGAACATAATGAATCAATCACGTATTATAAGAATTCCCTGATTTAAAAATCGAGAGTAAGACTTTTTATGCTCCAGTTTGGGCTCAATATTTAGTGCCAAGTCACTCGCATTATTTTTTGGGCTCCTCGCTCCTGCCTTTTCAGTCTTTGCAGTTTTTGGAAGAGTCCGATACCAGCTGCCTCCAAATTTGGTAGAATTAAAGCGCTAATGAGTCAACCCTTCTTTATTTTTTTGAATATCTGCCATATTCTATTCAAACTCCTTCTTGATTTAACTCTCTAAATTTTAAACATTAATTTTTTCAGAATGAGTATTTTTCTTGCCAGTTTTGAGAGGCTTTGGGTAGAAGTACTTATTGATTGAGTAACTTTCCTGTATATTATCGTTGATCTTGAACTGTTGGTCTGCCAAAGGATTGATTCTGCGTGAAATGATACCCATTTCATTCTTATTAAGGCCAAGATATTTAATACTGTAAGTGTTCCTCATGATATCTTAAACCTTGGCAAGCAGCGACTTCAATGAGCAGTTTTGGTACTCATCAGTCTTCAATCCAATCTGCTCCAACTGTTTGAGTATACGCTAACGCTGAATTTAATTCTTATTCCAAGTGCTGATCATTTCATAGGGACTTACATTTTTTAGAACTTTACGTTCGGATTACTTTCTCATGTATAGAAGAATCGATTTTATATATATACTATTCTAATTATTCCATTTAAATATCAATAGCCCTTCGTCGATTAAATGAGAATTATGATGGATTAGGCTCGCCTCAACTCATTGACGAATTTATTATTTTTAATTATAAATAAAATGAACAATCCTGAAACTTACATTTCGCACCAACTTAATATTTCCAAGACTAAAGAGGCACATGTATTTCCTAGAGCGAGAAGATTTTATACGGAGAAGACGAGGTACGTCAGTCTTAATACAGTACTACAGAAGCATTTTATAATATCCCTTCCACAATTTCTCAAAGGACGACTACCCTAGGCTATGGACAGAAAACCAGCATGGCCATGAAGACCATATCACCTCCACCTGGAGCCTATAAGCCAATCAGTGAATTTGAACGAAAAGATTACTGTAATATCACCTCTATTGGAGAAGGTCGATAAAAGGTCACTTTTGGTTCTTTCCTTTTATAAGCATTAAAGAGAAGTAAGCAATGTCCCAGTCCAAATAGGTATGAAATTCCAAATTATCGTTCAACAATAGGAGGATGCATGGGGGCAAGAATAAAAACTGAGCTTGATTAAAAATAGAAAAAATCTTTACCTGGTCCAGGAACTTACAAACTTGACTCAATATAGATAAAAAACAAGGGACTTTACGCACTATCAAACTATAAGTATTCTTTCTTCAATCTAGAAACGCTACATCACCACGTTACTTTAAAGACAAGTCAACTGATGTTTTTAAAAATAAGAGAAAAATCCGTGCTTCAATTTCATGTACTGAACTACTAAACTAGATGATATTCAAGAGAAGAATATTGGAAAATACGCCACCTCTAAATTTTCAAATCTGATATCTCACAGTTTTAGTAAAGCGAAGAGACAAGGTCTTGAAGATAAGAGTAAACTCAGCATGCCTGGATTTAAGTATAGGCGGTTTTCAGATTTTGGAGGGATTCAACAATGATACAGGACTTTTCATCCTTTTTTGGTTTATGACTTAATATAATTAACTTATTCAGATGATCTACCGAATTTATAGAAAGGATCCAAATGTACGGGCCCAGACTCAAATGAACAAGCCATTAACATCTTAATCGCTGTTTATTGAGTAGATTTCACGGGTTATCAAGCTCATTAAGAAAAAGGAGGACCTGTTCATAAGATTATTGTAAGAGTCGTCCAAAGGCTAGGCAATGAATCTCTCATATCCTCACAACTACAACAAATAATACTAAAATTATATAGAGGAGGAAAAATCCATAATTTCTACCCTCCTCACATTTAGCAAAGAGGGCTTCTTTTCCAGCAACACGTATATATCCCTGCATTCATTATAGTTATCTTTACACAGTCTTTATGAGAGTGCAAGAGCTATTTGATATCAGCAAGAAGATGTTTCAGATCAAGGGAAGAAGGGATATCGAGAGTACTTACGAGAATGTCAAAAGATCAGTAGCTTAAATTTATCATAATCAAACTTATTAGCAAAATTATTCAGTCATGGAAATTATTGAGTTTGTTACTAAAAATCAGAACGCCAGAATAGTCAAGTTTTTTCCTAAAAAACGGACGGCAAAACTTGTTCCTGTGAGTATCTTATAAAAATTAAAATAGTCAAATATTAATTTGAATGGATTTATGAGGAAAACGATCTCTGTTTAATTTTTTAAGGGCAATACCATAAATCTTGATGAAGTGGTGAACAAAAAATTGGTAGTAAAATAGTAATCCACTCACAAACGATTTAGTTAGCAAAAAACAGGTAAAAATAAAAAGACAAATCTATTCAAATTATATAATATTCCGGACATGAGATCTATGCAAATCGAAAAGCTGAGTGCTTTGAACTCATATGAGCTTGAGATGTCGATGAATTAGAGAAACTAAAAGATTAAAGAATAAATAAAGAAGTGGTAAAAGAAATATTTCTTATTTTCATGTTTACGTAAAAAGAAATAGTGGTGATTGTTCGTCTATCTTTGGTTCTCATTCCAGTTTTATTATATTAATAAAGTTTAGGCATTAGGTTGATAATTTTATCCTCCAGTATTATTTATCAATTGTAATTAATTAACGATAAAATATTTATGAAAAGCGCTCAATAGTTTAGAGAAAGCCCATCAATTAAAAAACAGATTAAAACTAGCTTTATTCACAACAAATAAAATGAGTCCTTAAACTCAATTACCAAATTAAAAGACTGTAAAACAAGGGATCCTTATCCAAAGCTTGGTCAATAGATAAAAAATAAAATTCACAAGGCTACCCGATACATTGAATAAGGTCATAAACCATTGCGATCTCATAACATCCACATGAGCTAAAGTTTTGTAATATAAAATCATTCCAAAGGTTCACAAAATAAAAACGTTACTTTCGATACTTCATAAAGAGTATGCTCTAAAGTTAGCTGCAAATCGTCTTTAAAAAAATCTATTTTAAAAAATTCTCAAACAAAACTAAAAGAATCTAATAGTCTACAGGTAAATATAATTATATAAAGAAATCTCAAATGAGTGCGAACTCTCATGTTAGTACTGACCAATCAACAGAGAATGCAGTGGGCAATAAAGCAATAAAAGACAAATATTAAAAAATTAAAACTGGATTAATTGAGAAGTAGGAAAAATACATAGATTAAGTCTATCCGCCGATTAAATCTTCAATGTATTTGAACAATTCAATGATGAAAAGTTTCTGTGAAATGTTCGAGAAGGAAGAAAGATGTATTGAGTGGATGAGAATATCAGATATATTCAAAGATCGTGAGCTTACAGTTTGGACAACAAATAAATCATAGAAGAGTGTCGTTCTTAAAGGACATATTTCAAAGAATGGGGGAGATAGCGATTTTTTGGCAACTTCATTTAACTTAATTCGTGATAAGAATTCTATCCTTGAAAAGATGTTCGAAAGTCAAGAGGTTAATAAATAGGGTATTTACTATGTAAAGATACATCAAACTCAAACAAATATATGGAAATATGTGATTGTTGATGATTATATTCCCGTTATTACAAAGAAGAAAAATGGTAAAGTAGATAAATCTCTGTAAGAAAAGGTATTTCCTGCCTTCTTGAATGTATAGTCGCGGGGGAAGGCTCTGTAAATATGGCCATTTCTATTACAAAAAGCTTATGCGAAATATTATTCAACGTATGATAGTCTTGGCAATGGACTTACTTTAGATTTTGTTGAAGAAATTACAGGAGTATTTTTGGAGCCACAAAAGGTGAGACATAATTTCGAAAAAATAAATAAGTCTTTACGAAATGAAGACACTTTGCTCTTGGCATAAGATAAAAACAAACAAATGTTTCCCATTAAAATAATTTATACATAGAACTAGTAAAAACTCTATGCTTACATGGATCGATAAAGAAATTTTTCATAAAAAATAATAACCTTTGAAGAGTTTGCTCATAAGTTTTCAACCATTCACCTTGGATCTTTGCATAAATATTTTTACACAGCAACTTGTATGATCAAGCAATAAAATATAAAAAGCCAATCAAGTTCCAATCATAATCAATATGTTTTGAGACACCTTAAAATAGAGGAGCCGACAGATTGCCAGATAGGCGTTATACAAAAAGAACAGAGATTCTATCGATCCTATCTTACATATGAATATGCTTGGATTCGAATAATTTTGGTGGAAAAATAATGTAGCGGCTATCGTTGGATTAATTCAATTTACTCCAATCAAAAGACGATAAAATTCACGAATAGTTTGACAGCAGGAGAATACATTGTTATAATAATTCCATAATGGAAAGACAAGCCTTATGACATCAACCTTATGTTCATGGGAAATACAAACACTATTTTTGAACGTAAACCATACGAGGAATACCCCAATATTATTCAATAAAGTTGCATGGACTTAGCGCAAAGGTATGGTAAATTTGTTCAAGTCAGCAAAAATATATGCTCATATCATTACATTGAAAAACAGATTGGCTTTGTAATTGAAAACATCAACAACTAAAAGGAAAAAGGTAGTGTTAAAGTTCTCAGATCCATCGAAGGTCTGCAAAACTATAACATTTCCCCTTTAAATCCAGAATTCAAGATTAAGAATACAATTTAAATATTAATTTCAAGTGGTGGCAATTTTACTGTCGTCCTAATGACGAAGGGAGGAGTTTAGCAAAGTTTTTTAGATATGTTCGACTTTGGTTTCTGAAAAATGAATACAATTTGATACTCTATTGCTTATTATGTAAATTTTCTTAAATTATAAAAATAGCTGTTAGTAATTTAGAGTTATCGTACCTTTTTATTGCTCATGATTGAATCAATTGAAAATTAAAGATAAATGATGTCAATTTGATAATTTAGTAGAGTTGAATATGCATGAAAGATAGTGTTAATTCGTTTTAAACTTTTTTAGAATTAGCCTGAATCACGCAAGGAAAACTTGGAAAATACTAGAATAACAAACTATCAAATGAATATGATTCATAAAAACATAAAAAAGCCACAAATTCTCATACTTGTTGCAATTTTTATAGTATTAATATTAGTGAATTATATCTCTAGTAATGTCAAGACATTCAAGGCTAAGGCACAACTGTCCTAAACAGATGTGGACCCTCGCTCATCACTAGTAATATGCTACTTCAACAACCTATTTCCCAAGATGCTATTCTTATTACGGAAAAGATATCTTT
>Ga0302185_10000304_pt1 | contig 38794 bp, 24 predicted proteins | sample II_Bog_E1_1_FD_200231 | JGI IMG/M metagenome (GOLD analysis project Ga0302185, IMG submission 200231) | Peat permafrost microbial communities from Stordalen Mire near Abisko, Sweden - II_Bog_E1_2 | ecosystem: Environmental > Terrestrial > Soil > Wetlands > Peat | place: Sweden: Abisko... | reverse complement strand
GCACGAAATCAACAATATTAAGATATGCTAGGGTACACCACTAGGCCGTCCTAATGCCCTTTACAGGGTTTGATTATTATTATTTTTCATTATATTGCTTATATCAAAAAAGAGTAGCTATAAGTTGTCTGGTATTATTTTTATATGCGAAAATAATTTCAACTTAATTTTATTAAGGTTATGTTTTGTATTTATAATTTTGTAATATTAGCATCATCTCAAAACTTTTATCAAATAACTTTATCAGCAAAGTCATTAATAAATACATTTACTCTATTATTCATTAAAATAAAATATTATGTCAAAACGCTCTGAGGACTTCATCTATTTTCAGAACAAAGCTCAGCACTATCATAATATCAGAACAGCACGATCCAGAGTTTAGCATCAACTACCAGACAGTCTCAGTAGCACTATCGATCAGATTGCACAACAAAAGTATAACCGTGATTTACCAGTCAATAAGAAATACGAAATAGAAGTTGAAAATAAAAATATGGCTCATCGACTTATTTCAATTTCACACACAGGCAGAAATTAAGTCTAAGTTGATGGTAGCTATTCACGCTTTAATAAATTTTAGAGAAAATTTAGACTCATCAATCCTTTTCGTACAGAGGAAGAACGTGAAATTCAAAGATAGAATGAAATTCATGAGAGAAAACTTGCAAGTACTCATGCTAAGGTAGGAAATCACTCCGCTTGGTAAGCTGAATTTAAGTAAAAAGACAGCTTTAGAAAGAGGATGAGCCGCTATGGGGAAAACCAAGTATCTAAATAAGATCTAAAAATTGATAAATAAAAATTTTTGCCTGATCATTATTTGAAGTTCTTAAACCAAGTGTAAAATGCAAAGGGGAATCAACAATTGAGCACAATAGAGGGATCAAGAACTAGCCGGGATAAATCCAAACAATTTCGTATTGAGAAGGACAAGCTGTTTATTCTTCCAAACTTGGCGCGTTCTTCGGAGTCTCCCAAACTATCAAACAGCCAAGCAATTATATCAAAGTAGTCCAGTTAGGTACCTCCCTAATCTGGTTGATATTTATTAATATCTTTAAATTTTTAGGTAAATTTAGACAATAGCTAACAATCATACCCAGCGGATGCCTTTCCGCCCAGCCCATAGTCCTCTTGGTACGAATAGCCAATATGCCAGTGGGAATATAAATCGCTTCATAAAGTAAAACTCATAGCGCGGTTTTTATTGATTGCTGTAGAAAGTTTAATCGATTTGACCATCATACTTAAATTCAGCTAGCATCAGTTTATGTTTTCCCACAAATAATGGACAGCTAGCGTATCCGGCATAACTTGCAGGGAGCTCAGTTAGAGCAGGGTTCTTTCGCACAGCCATTAGATTGCTAAATAAGACAAAAAATACTCATGCAAAATTTAAGTTTGCGAGAAAACAGCAGCAGCTGTTTTGGCACAAGGTAAGCTCGTACAATCACCGATTCCCCACACGTTATTGTATTTGTTATGTCTTAAAGTTAATTTGTTGCAGTCCAAATATCCAGATGCATCACCCAATCCTGACTCTGCAATGAAGCCGTGAGCTCCCATTGGTGGAACAACGTGTAAAAAATCAAACTGACGAGTTATGCGTTCTTTGGTTTAAAGATTTTCAAAAACTGCCTCATTTCCTTGAATTTTCACTAAAGGATGCTTAAAAGTAGTCTTGATGTTATAACTTGCAGCAACTCCAACTAATGTTTAAGAGTATTTAGGAACTCCAAACATTACGGCGTTTGTCTTATAGAACTAAACTGAAATAGGTAATTTTTCCTTTCCCCATTTATCACTCCACAAGTAAAGAATTTTCTGTGGAGCACCAGCACACTTAATAGGCATTGCAGGTTCAGTAAAGATAGCACGACCGCTCTTGAAATTCTTGGCCAGTTTAGCTAACTTTTCGGCATAGTCAAGTCTATATATAGATCCAACTTGAGAATTAGGATCATCTAAGGCCTGTTTAAGACCCTAAATCTTTCCATATTGTAATTGCAGCCCAGTAGCAACTATAAGTTCATCATAAGTAAATTCTTATCCATTTTAGCAAAGGACTTTGTTTTCTGTTGGTTTCACAAGTTTCACCTTTTCTTTAGTCAGAGTTATGTTTCGAGGAATAACTTCTTCCATTTTTTTATCAGTTGAGAGAATCTGTTTTAGTCCACCTGCAATCATAGTCCAACCTGGTTGATAGTAATGATGAGATGAGGGATCAATAACTCTAATTTAAGTGGAGAGCACTCCAGAGCGTAGCAAATGTGTCAAAATGTTAAGTCCACCGGTGCCACCCCCAATAACACAGTAACGAGTGTGCTTTGCAAAACAAAATCTTAGAATAGTGGTTGCTCTCATATAGTATAATTATATCAAATATTCTTACCTATCGGGAATTTATATTATTAGTTCAATTATTAATATTGATAATTCCAAAAAATAGGAATTTCAGGGTTTTTTAGGTTCAACAGAACTGGGGAACAAAAAAGGATGATTAAGGAGATGTTCACATTCTGTATTATCCCTTTGTTTAAGTTTTAATCAGATGGACGATAGTTTTGGGAGTTGACTTGATTATTTTTGGGCACTTAACAATAAATGTTGAAGAATAAATGTTTTAAATGATAATGTATTTTGTTATTTTTAATAGCATCTACGTTATCGACAACTTGGAAAATCCATGTTAATTTTTTGAGAATAAGATAATCATTAATTTTTTGTGTTTGCAGAACGATGAATAGTTTATTTTAACTTGGTGTCCTACATTTTTAATGTAGGGAGGTAAAATTCAAAATAAAAAGAGATAGACCTATTACTAAATAATCTCTAATACATGGCCATTAAATAATAATTTTTCACCTCAATCAAATATAACGTCAATCTACATAATAATCAACTAATTTTAATTCATAACTATTTTATTTTTATATTTATTTCGTCTTCCTAAAACAAGATACAAGGAATTGATGTGATGCTGGATATCTAAAATAATTTTAATAATTTGTTCTATATCACCATATCTTGATCATTATTACCAATCTTCTTATTGGGCGAAAGCATTGCTGGCCACTGCAAGTTCAGGTTTAATTTAACTTTTCTACAATTTATTTTAAAAGATTGATAGTGAATCTGCTGTTTTTTGGATAATCTGCGAAAAAGTTTAAAGTTAACTCTTGATATTTTTCTGATGAAGGTTGATATCCTTTTCAACCTTTTGCTAGATTCCTTTCACAGCTTTCTCGATCTCGCCTCCATTAAGATCTTAGTTCTATTCTTCAGTTTCTGATGGTACTCCTGCAAGTAGTCTCTGCATTAAGTTTATAAAAGAATCGTGCTCCATCTATTTATCCTTGATTTCCTACAAAGCAAGGAGCAATTCATCACTTCGGTTATTTTTTAGTTCGATCTGGTTGATAATCTTGATAAAGATAGAATTGATAATGTTTCGAATGCCGCCCAAATTAGTCTTCATATCTCGTTCGAATTAATCAAAAAAAGATAGAAGCTTATTTCGAGTTGCATCGACTGATGTCTTCATTTTTTAAACATCAAAATTGGCCGGGACCATCTGCCTAAGGTGCTTTTTCGAATTATTGATGACAAATTTTAATGGACGAATCTTGTGATGTTGATGATCCTAATAGTAGCAAATACTACAAATGATACTTTTTTGGATGCACTGTGGTTCCACACAAACTAAGTTTAGCATTTATCCAGAATGGATACCTCCTTTTGTGCATAAGGAGTACTTGTATTGTTCAGTTGTCATTCTTATATGTATCTAATACAACCGAGAGGTAATATTAAATAAGATCATATCAATAAACACTAAACTATTGATTTATATTATCGATCGAAGGACAAATAAACGAGAAAGGCTTCCGCATGAATGGAATAAATATATTAAAAATAATCATCATATCCTATATGTAAATGCAAACTCTATAAAATTCATTTTTTTCTATCATCTTCCTATTTTGCCAAAAATATTAGTATAATTATCACTACCCTAAATGATATTTTTTGGCAATAGCAATAAGCAATCCCTTTTATAGAATCATATCTTTTTAAACAATTTTGTTTCTGAATTTCCTTTGAATTTCATCTACATCATTGAAAGAGTATCAAAATCCCCTCAATAAAAGTATGAATGCTTATGAGTCAATCGATAATTAATATTTTTTGGTGGGGATTGTGCCAGCAATTGCGTAAATATTTTAGCTTATAAACAAGATTTAACAAATGGTTGTTTGATTTTGGATTCTACTTCATAAAATCTAGTTAGTTGTTATCTGACTATCCAAAATCTTATCACAATAACTGAAAAGTCATGGCTATGAGAAATTAAGTATCTACATGATTAAGAGGACGACGTTAAATGTGATTATTATTGCAGTAAATTTAGACAAGGTCAAGTAATAAGAGACAAGCCATGTCGAGGCATTATCGAATGAGTTGATTAGGCGAAATCATTTCCATTCCAATAGAAGTAATGATGGAGGATGCTCATGCTGTATCATCAACGGAGATTTAATTATAATTTAAATTGGTAATTGGGTTGATTATCAATATCAATTGGATTCAAATAAGTTATCATGGTCAAATGTTAATATTTTAATATTTAGAGGTATTTAGCTTGCATTATCTTTAATCTTATCATTTATATTAAAAATCAAAATTATGTAGGCTGACAAGCCATAGACATCACCACAAAGTCATCCATAGGATCTCTTCGCAGATTCTAAACTCTTTAACTAGGCTCTTTCCCAGCAAAGTTCTCATTATATTCAGAGTAAATTACTTTCCTTGCCGAAATAAGCCCAAGATCTAAAAAAATTGGATTTGCGACACATGTGCTAAACCGTAGTAAAGTAGTTATAGATCGTGTAAAAATAGGCAGCCTACGACTATATAAAGGTGAGTGAAGAACTATAGAGTTTAGGCTCATAGTTGACAGTGGCGGATAACATAATGTAGTAGCTGTAGACAGTGTTATACAATTTTAAGGACCATTTGGAAGCCATTAAATCAGAAATGACTTCATTGCAGTAGAAATCCAACAAAATGAACACTTCCCTTTCAAACAAGAAAAAAGTCCAAGGTTTGCTCAGCAGTTTTATATAGTCTGCAGTTCTTGATAAGGATCTCATTGACGCTATTTGCTTAAGTGAAATTAATGACAATTATGTCAACCATATTCGACTCCTCCTCAAAAAATTAAGTAGATCTTTCTATATTTAGACTATCTAAACAGTAATCTTATCTCACCTGATTCAAAAGCAGTCAAATAACTCCAACCATAGCTTTAAAAGTTGAAAGCCAGAGCATCAGTTAGATTAAGATAATTCCTGATTGATCAGATAAACTTGTTGAAAAAGCCTAAAACAAATATTCAAATCGTTCAGAAAAACGTGCTATGCAAGTATAAAGTATTTACTTAATTCTTCAAATAGCAATCCACAACGGTATATCATTCTGAATTTAGATTTACACATAACTATGCAATAATTATCGAGAAGTTATGGCCAAGATATATGTCAGCAATTATAAAATATACCTCAGCGAAATTTAAAAATTGCAAATTGAACTATATACCAAATCAGACCAGTTACTCCCCCTACAACCAAAAGAAGTGCGAACTTTCATCGAACAGATCAAACCCACCTCACTCAATCAGGGTAATCGCAGCATTTTTTCGTTGATGGGTCGTGATCGAATCATAGACCAAAACTAGTAAATCTTTATCGATAAAGATCAAACGATGTGATACTCTATAATGTAGCAAGTCAAAAGGGGCAAAAATTTACTCTTGAGCAAACCTTTAAATCAGTTAATAAATCCCTGATGGATGGTGTTCTTCACGAAGTCATTTTTACAGCTGAATTTTTCAATGTCCGCTCTGAAGGTGCAGTCGAGATATTTGGTCCTCTTTTCAGACCAAGTTTGCAACTTTTTTTGGACTATCTAAAACGTTCTATAAACAATACTTATGATATCTTTGCAGTTCTTCTAATGCTAGCTATAAACTAAAAGAATAAAAAGACCCTTGAATAGCGTGGATGTTCTGCATTAGACAGTCATTTTAGTCAAGTTGGCATGATTTTATGGCCCAAATTTGAGGAATTATTTCAATTTCATCTTAATTCATGTACTCTGCCTCGCTATAAGACCATTGAGAAAGCAACTGGAGGAAAGGAAAAGGCAGGAAATAAGATAATTGTAGATAGGTTTGTCGATTTCGTGGTTAGCTACTACCGTCTATTTTTTCATTTCCCCACCATGCAATTCATGATGGAAAAAAGACTACAATAACTACGTAGATTATTTTTTGATTTGGTCAACAAAGCAAGGACGGAATATGAAAAAGAAAGTGAAGGTTTAGGATACTATCTTGCAGTACTTGAACAACTGCATTCAGCCTGCACAGGAGATCCAATTGTTGCTAACTTTAAAGAGTTTCACGTGTATCAGCTGTAACTCGAAAAAGAAGTAGGAGCCCATGCTGACAAAATTGTAATTATCTATATTCGCGATTTTTTTCCGAATCTTGATGCTTTCATCAGAAAGTATTGCAAGGAAGAAGGTTCTATTTCTGAATAATCTGCCCTATCAATCCAGGGCACAGTTGATAAAAAAGTCCTGTAATCAACTTTAGCTGAAGTGTCCACACAGGCAATTGGGGGTCGTCTCACTAAATTGCTGGACTCGTGCTAGAAGCATCACTCTGGGTACAGTCTGAAAGCAATAATCCGTAAATTTTCAAACATCTTTACTCGATACTATGGAGAGATCTACAAATATTGTAAGTCAACTCATCCTGAATTCGCTTCGACGATGCTTCAAACTCATGGGATGATTAAATAGCTGAAAAATACATTCAGTAAGTATAATCCATGATGGATATGTGCTATTCTAAATTTGTAAATAAATATTAAATCTGATTTTTTAAAGGATTAATATACAGCATTCATATAATTTATTTTTTCTCAATTATAATATTTTCTGCTATCTATTAATTAAATATTTTAAAATATAAATAGCTTATTAGTATTTCAACAGACCAATATGAACATCAAAATTCTTATTGTTGCTTTAGTTTGCCTTTTTGGGCTAGGAAAGTCTCTCAGACTTATAAACAAGTAAAATCACGATACCTCCTATCAATTCAATGCCAACTTAGTCAACAAGCTTAACCCCTTGATGAACTCCTTGATAAACTCCGTGTCAGGCCCCCTGTCCGCCTGCCAAAAATGGAATTTCAACGCCCCCAACGCACAGCCCGCGAATTGGGACCCTGTGAGCATTGCTAACTTCACTGTAACTTACTGCTCATGTGTTTCCTACGGAATGACTAGCTATGGAACTTCGGGCTTGTACGACTGCGACACTGCCATCGCCGCTGCCAATCAAAATGTTGAACCCCCTGTCTCCTCCTGGTGGTCTTTGGCAGTGTGGTGTTAAAGTATGCAATTCAAAAACTATGGGCCCATAGCCACCCAACAAAACTGGCAATGCACATGCAACAACCAATGGCCTGACTTTAACATTCAACAATACCCATGCCAAACTGATGCCCCCCCAATCACGATCCCCGCCTCCCTTAACTTTAGCTACACCTCCCCCGGCTCCATCACAGCCGATCAACAGCAAGCCTGGCAATTTTGCAACTCTGTCAACAACATTTATGGAAATCAATACCAAACTTGGCTCACTACCCAAGTCTGGACTGGCACACAAGTCCAACAATTGCAGGCCCAATATTGCCAATGCTACCAAAGCTGGCCCACTCTATTTAACCAAAGCTGGTGGCTTAACGATTACGGCCAAAGCTTCTTTGTAGTCAGTTGCCCCGCTCCGACCCCAGTAACACCTGTGAAGCCTGTGATTCCTGTGATCCCTGTGCAGACCAGTTCCAACACCTGCAGCAAATTGGGGAGCCAATATGGATTCCCCCAAGGCACTGGATGCTGCTGCCTTAACAACGCCAAACACAAATACGGAAACTCTTCTGACTTCACATGTTCCGCTGCTCTTATTCAATGCGCTCCCGCCAATCAATGCAGCTATTTGGGCAACCCCTGGGGATTTGGAAACGGCCAATTTGTCGGAACAGGAATCAATACTAAATGGGTCGCCGCTGCCACTGGCTGCTGCTGCGCCAAACCTAACCATGTTGCTGGAACTGGCAACATTCTTGACTTCACATGTTCCGCTACCGTTACTGCCTGCTGATCCTCTATGATCCTTCTCACAAATCCTAATAGTGTTTTATTTAATGAAAATAATCAGCGGGCAATATGAAATAAAATTTAGATCATAGATTTGACAACTTAATTAAATTCTATAGATCGTTTGCTGGCAACAATTATCTATAAAATAGAATGAAATTTGGCCTTCAAGCATAAGTTGATCAAAAATTGATCCTTTTATAACTGGTGATTATTCTTAGTAACAAGATATCATGGTTAAATACAATATGTTAGTGATTATTTGACTGTAGTTTAGCATTTAGCTATACTAAAGTATTCCAAACAGTTGATTCAAACTTTAATTTTAGATTATTTGACTGTTTTCTTCTAATAAAACTGCAATAATAGTAAATAGTTTTAGATGCTAAACCAAAATACAAACGAAGAGGATCTTTGCAAGACTGAACTGCTCACCGAAACTGGCTCTTCCAGCAGCCGAAAAGGAAATATTAAGAAATAAGATGCAAATTGTAAAAAAACTCGTTTCTCTAAAAAGAGAATAGGGCCTTACTCTTATCATTTGAAAGATGTCATAGGTTGTGGTTTCAGTAGTGTGGTGTACAAAGGCATCAAAGATGATGACAAAACACATATTGTAGCTATCAAAGTCATACAACTTACCAACCTAAGCAAAAATCGCCGCCATCTTCTTTCCAATTAAGTGAAATTAATGAAAAAATTGAGCCATCCCAACATCGTTAAATTATTGGATGTGTAATATACGATCAATAACTGTTACATTATAACTGAATTTTGTGAAGGTGGCTCATTAAAACATTATATTGATGCTAATGATAATGTTAATACTGGAATTGTAATCAAATAAATAGGAGCTGCTTGTCAGTATCTGACAAGTATGAAAATAATTCATAGAGACTTAAAACCTGCTAATGTATTTCTGAAGGAAGGTGTATGGAAATTGGGTGATTTTGGATTTTCACGAGAATTACCTGACTTTGATGCAATTGTAAAGGAGGACCATCTTATTGGCAGCCCTCTCTTTATGCCACTTGAAGCATTGACTCTTAACCTATATTCTAGTAAAACTGATTCTTTCGCTATGGGAGTGTTTATCTTTTATCTTTTAACAGGGCACTATCCTTGGATGGGCTAGAACAATGACGAGTTAATCCATTAGCTCACTAACAATTCTCTTAATTAAAACTAAATACATTTGCTTCCACCCAGAATTAAATACTATATTCATTCTCTTCTCGATCATCAGATTGAATAGCGCATGCATCTATTTGATTGCGATTTCTAATCATTTACTCACATTAAGTCATTAAAAGAAGTAGAAAAACAGTTAATTAGTTTAAAACCATACTATTTAGAACAATTAAATCTAATCCAGTATGTCTATTAACTTTTGTGCAACTGCAGTAATTATCAAAGTGAAATTTAAAATTTAAAGGCATCCATGAAGAGACATTTGGGCAAAATGATATAAATGCTTTAATGGAATCAAGAAGAGGAGAAAATTAAAATTAAACAGGATTATTCTCTACCAGAACGGGCTCTCCCTTTTTAAAATTAAGATTGTCACTGGCTGAATAACTATCTAAAGGATGCCATCAATTTAATAAGAAATACATCTGAGGCTCCGTATGAAGTATTACTTTAAAAATTGTTGCTATATCAACAAATCGTGGATTGCATACTACATGGATCATTGCAGGATATATTAATTTCGATTGGGAAAATTACTTTGAATGTCAATTTTGACATTCAAAGACCAGATCAATAACTGATCAATTCAATGCTTAATAGCATTGACTTTTATCAACTTTGATTTACATTACCACATTATTGACTAAAATATTTAGTACTAATTACTCTCTAAAGACTTAGATTTAACATTTAAGATTAAATTAAAATCAATGAATCAAGCAATAAAATTGTTGTAAGCCATCTTCCATTTTTTAATTTTTAAATGGAAAGTTTTATCGATTAGGCCATGAGCAGTTGCTGATTATATCACTTAATGAAGTGATTATTAATGTTGACTGTCCCTAAGACTTGAACTGATAGAGATTGTATTTGAAACAGAACTTGATAAGGATGTCAAGTTTTTAGAACCACTTACCGCAAATGCCAAAGCGTTAACAATCCTAAAAAATGGAGTCTTTGCATATTTAATTAGAATCGATTCTATTTCATTCGGATTTAACCCCTCAGCCTCACTCCTACTCTCAGGAGAATCTAGGCGTATTTTCTAATTTTTGGTTTCATTTTCTTTAGTCAACCACCAAATCAGTAATTTTTAGTGCTCCTCTATTTCACTATTTTCCTTCATGTACAATTTGAAAGTTTCAGTGATCGTACCTATATCCTTAGCCCGAATGGATGGAGTTAAAACTGGAAAGTTAAAAAGCTTTTGGCATTTTTATTACGAAAAATCTGAAGTGAGAATGTAGACTAAAGGGCGATAAGTTCTTTTTTTTTGAGGAGTCTATTCAATGATTACAGACTTTTGAGGCGACACCATTGACTTTACTTGCTTACTAGTCGATCCAATTAAAGAGTGTCCTGTCATAATTTGGACTTTCTCCAGCGCATTCTTTTCCATAAGTAAAGGAGTCAAGCCACTGAGTCCCTTTCCTGAATTATCACACTCTTTGATTCTTTAATCAAGAGACTCCTTGAGGTCTGTGATAATCCAATTATCTAGAGTTGCAGGAGTTGCTATAACGAGAAAATCTGACTACCTTGCAGTCAGTTAATTATCAAAGAATACTCGAATTCCATACGTTTAAGCATAATACCTAAAATTTTCGGGTTGTCTAGTTGATACAGTTATATTTTTGAGATCAAGACCATCTGAATAGAGTTACTCTTACCTTTAGATAATGGTAATATAGAATTAAGTAAAATTCTAGCAGTAATACCTCCTCCAATAATGCCGATGCGTATATTTGCCAAAATTGCAAAACCATTTTTCTAAGTTACTCATATTCTACTTCGATGAGATCAATATAAAGTTCAAGCAAATAAATAATTTCCAGAGTGGCGAAGATACGTAAGGAGTTTAAGGCGGCGATGTGAGGATACGTTTTAATTAAAAGTTGTGAGTCCTATTATTATTATTCTTTGGCAAGATTGGGAGTGAGATTAATCGATATGAATGGAACTATATTTTTGTTTGCTGACTGATTCTTTTTCTCCATCAGCTTATTTAAATATTGACAATTGATTTATAATTATAAAGATATATCTTGTAATTTTAGAAATGATAGAGGAATAGGATGACATTCTCTATAAAATTTAAGATAACAAAATATAAATTAGTAAATTCTTAATGAAGCAGATTCAACAGTATTGGGAGTCGCAGATTTAAAATGTATGATGAATCAAGAGGGCATTAGATAAGTCTAAAGAATCCATATAAGAAATCATATTTTAATATAGACTAATGCTTGTGGGGATTGCCTTAAATAATACAAATTATACAAGGCGATTGGGACAGTTTAAGATAATTGGCTATCCGTATAATTTATTTGATAAAGAATCGAGCTACAATTAATTTGGACCAGATAAATGCCAATAACTAGCTCAGTTAAACGCGAATACATTAATTAATATAAATTTTGCTAATAATGGCATTCGATCGAATGGTGTTTACTAACTTTGTCAATCAAACTGGAATGTATAAGAAATTAATTTGGGTTTATTGATCATTAATTAAGAGAATAATTTAGTTTAGTCTGAGGGATGCAGACATATTGCTTAAAGAAATTGGAATATTACTAATCTTATTCTCAGTATTAATAGTTAAAGTCAGATCGTTGCAAGATTAGATAACAGGGCATGAAAGAGTTATCAAAGGCATCTTGGCAAAATATGCGCTCACTATATTTGAGTATTAATTTCATAACTTAAATAGTAATTAGATTGGCGATGCTGGATGCAAATGGATATGTCAATCTTAATGGAACAACCTCAACAACTTATCTTTAAGTATTATTCTTTGTTACATTAGATTAGAACGTTATTACAAACAATGGTTCTAAATGGTTAAGTAAAAGTTTTTGGAAAGAAATAACAATAATACATTTAAGTAAATTTATTTTTAATTATACAATAATTTAATCTAGTGGAAAGGTTGCTCGTATTTAAGTCATCAAAATTGGTCACAAATAACACAGTTATAAATGCGTAATTGGTCATTTCATACAGAGAATAACTATATTGGAGAAGAGGGGTTTCTATATTTTTTGAAATCAAACGAAATAATTAAGATGAAATACTTTTATGCCAGTATTTTATTAGATATTAAGAACACAATAATATTGTCAATAAAGACTTTCTTAAATAAATGGGTGGAGAATTGTTTATGCAAATATAGACTTTGACATTATGATTAACTTATAAATTAATAAATAAATTAATAAATTCTATTATTATATCTTTTTACATTGTTATAAATATCAAGAATGACTTTTTTTATTTGCATTTTTGTTCTTCTTTTGAGATTATTTTAATTATTTTTAATTTTCTTTAATCATAAAAGGCTATATGTTTTAGCATTAATAGGGTGTACTCTCTATCACCTTATCGTGCACCTATTTTCTTTTGAAATCAGTATTTATACGATCAGATTCGGTCGTAATATAGTTATAAAAGTATGTCTGCTAGTTGATCCTCTTCACTTTACCACAAGAACACATCTAGATAATAGGAAAGAATATAGCCAGGTCGTAAAAAGTCTTATAAAAAGTGCCATCATAATGTTTTAAGTCTGCCTCTTTGATCTTTTTATAGAGATCAATCCTTGCAGTCCTTAAATGTGAAAATAGTAAATCTTATTGCCTAAATGATCTTGTTTTCATTGTAAAATCTGAATATTCTTTTGTAAATCCTAAGCCCAAGTCTGTGTAGTTACTATTTGAATAAAAATTAGAGTACACCATCCCAGATCCATATCTCAAATAAAAAGCATTGAATAATTTGAATGTATTTTTGCCCACAACTTAATCATCAAGATCTACCAGAACAAATATATCTCTGTTGCCACAGTATTTGTGTATAGCAATATGAATGTTTTCTAAGGCAGTTTTTCTAACAGTATTTTTAATAAATATATACTTGTTTTCAGGTATTTTATAAAAGTCAAAATATTTTTAATAAATTTACTGACTTCCATCTTCAGACACATCATCGATAATAACTGCGTAATAATTCGAGTAGTTTTGGATGAAAATAGAATTAAGGTTAGCTTATATTCTGAAATAGTCTGCGTTATTCCTACCAACTCCAACTATACACATTGACAATTAAAAATTAAACTCAGATAGTTGATACAATTTCTCGAGACGATTATATTATTGAATTTATTCATGCTTTTGGAGTTCATCTAGCAAATGATTATGTTTGAGGATGTAGTTAACCATTAATAAGCTACCTTTGTTTTTTGTACCTGGATGAGTATCTTTAAAAGTTTAAAAAAGATGTAATCGTTTATTAATAAGCTTGGTTCTATTTATCCTTTAAGAAGCGTTATAAAGATATCGATTTATCCTAAATATATTGTAAATTTACATATCTCCTTTTGTATTGTAAAGAATTGGTTGAACAAGAGGTAAACTGACATTTGTTGTTAATAATTAATTTGTGTCCTTTTTGATTAAATAAGATTAAACAGTTTATATCTTAGTTTTAAGAAGGATTAGCTGTTGATCAATTGCCTCATCTTATCTATCGTTTTGCAATATCAGACTATTAATGGTTTCCATGATTTCGTTTTATTCTAATTTATTTAATTGGGCTTCAAGATTTTCAATAAGATTTTCATATTAAAGTACGATATTTTTAAGCTATTTTTTACCCTAATCATATTATGTTGGCGGATGCCGTTAGTATTTTGAAGAGTGTATTTAATATTTATTGACAAGACCTATCAAATATACCATAGCAATCATCAGCAATATAATAAAAGCTGTATTGGCGTAGACCAGAGATCGCAGCGATTGAAAATGACTTTAAAACTCTACAATTTATTCGAATCCTGGATGTTAATTCCTAAATGTTCGCGTTTATTCGTCTGTGTAGCTTTCACTCATATGAATTATTATAGCTAAAATCCAAATAATACTAAAATTTTTAAAGTTAAGAATAAAAATAAAAATTATTTCAGAAAATACTATCTGATAAGAATAAGGTATGATCTGATATTTAATAGAGAACAGTAAGAAAGTGTAATGTGCATTAATTAATCATGATCAGCACATGTCCTTGTACCGACCTAGCTTTAATGAAAACTCGATTTGGCTGCAACCGTAGCAGCAATTACCAACACTGCATACTTGCTCAATTGGTTTTGTAAAAAAACCTGTGCTTTTAGTTCCTATGACTCTAAAGCAACACACTCTATTATCTCCAAATAATTTAAACATTTGGCAAATATATCCATCAGGATTAACAAAAAAGCCCTTATCTAGATTAAATCTTTTTATGTCGAGCTACATACAAGCATCACAATTTTAACCATTATCTGGTCCACAGTGACCGTCACAACATTTGCATTTGCCAATAAGTTCCCCTCCACAATAGTACTTTTGAACTGTTCCTAATTTTGCTCTTAATTTTGATCGGTTTAGAATGGGAGTAAAGAAGTTTCTTTAAGGTTCTATCTATTTAGGGATATTTAATTGCTAAATTTTACTTTATCTTTGATTCTTGATTCCAATTACATAAGAGATGAGATATTCTTTTGCTTATTTTTGATGTTCACTAGCTGTATGTTTGGGAATTATGTCTTGAGTCATTTTTGCTGAGCATAGTTTGCAGGTAATCGGAGCTTTTGGGCATTTTGTGAGATGAGTAACCATCATTCCTGATTCTATTTGATTTTAGCAAAATTAGCATGGTATTTTTATTTAAGAGATTACCTTTCGAACTATTTTGGAAGGATGCCAAGTCATAGTTGGGCATCGACAGCATGGACAGTGTCCAAATTTTTTGAAAATATCATCAATGCATTTATGACAGAATATTTTGGTACAACAAGAAGATTAAACTGCATCTTTTGCCAACTATAAACAAATCGGGCAAACGAAATTTTCCTGAAGCTCCATTGTCGATGTAAGTATTTTAATTGATTAAATTCTGATAATGTAAAAATATGATTGATTGATTATCATCAACTATTCACTGCTAATCATTCTTTTGCTAATTAATCGAAATTAAGTAATTAATACAGGATATTAATAGTAAGTTATATATCAACAGATCAAATACATGATCATCTGAAAGATTCAAATAGTATAAATTGAAATCAACATCAATTTAACTTTGATATAATTGCCAAAATTATTGAATTAATCAAAGTGAAAAAATATAAATTATTATCCTACTTCATATGTTTAAATAAATTCATCTTTTTAAAATATTTCAGTGGATTCAGAAGTAATCATAATTTGATTCATAAAACTTTTTGCACTTTGAGTAATATCACTATTTACTATTTCTTTGATATTGGCATTGATAATCTTAATATTATACCTCCTTCGAAGATGATCAATTTTTAACCCATCACTTATTCAATAGTACTTCACTCTAACTCAGAATAATCTTCCCCATATATCGGCTGACATCTAAAAGCGAACCTATTTCCTCCGTAAGGCTGCAACACTGCTAGATAAAAAGGCGGATATGGATATTAACTATGCTTACATCCTCGACAATCTTATCAGCAAAGATTATATAAAACCTACTCAAGACTAAATACCCTCACAATATCTATACAAAAATTTGGTGGCCATTTTGCAGGAAGATGCGAAACGTATGAAAAAACTGGGAGAGAGTTTAAAGATGCAGTCGGGATAGTTTCAAAGACTACTTGATCAAGAATGCCCTTAAGTAAATAAAACACTGAATCTCATGAAGTCAATCAGTAAAGACTTAGCTTCTCAACGTGAAAAACTTGAGCGTAGTCGAGCCAAATTTGAGAAAAGAAGCAAATAACTTGAACAAGTTAAAATATAACATATAAGCAGTGTGTTGGGAAGCGATCAGCGTCAATCGACCAATTAACTCTATCTGCAGGTCAGCAGTTTAGAGGACTCTATTGCACCATTGAGGCAAGATTACAAAAGTTTGTCATTTAAATATAATGATCTAGTGGAAGTGAGTGTATAACAGTTTAAGACCATGCTGAGCAAATTAGAAATGGCTGAAATCCATAAGATTAATGGGCTGAAAGTTGTAGTAGCAAGCTACTTACAAATTCAGAAAGAAACCCTTAACGAAATACTCCGTCAAAATCCCTTCCTGAAGGCTGATATGGACTCCGTGCGGGAACTTGACGAGTTATAACCTCACAACGAAGATATTCTAAATCAATAGCGTATACAAATGCTATTGCCCTATTCAAATGAGGTTTAATACATTGACTGCATCTATGATCGCATTTCATTAAAAAAGAATCTAGAAGAAATCATCCTCTATGGCGTTGATATAAAATTATTTAGGATAGGGAGCATAAGCGTTAAATCAATGACGTATTTAATTGTCACGCTGAAAGTAAAATCCTAAATGCAAAGACTTTGAGAATAGTAGAGATTTTTCGCAGCTCTTTTTAAGATTAGGTCACAGGATAGATGCTGGGAGAATTGAAGAATTTGCTTAGTGGAGATGAAAAATTGCGTAAAGATTTCATGCAATGCTTACAAAAATACAGAATAAACAATTAATTCTGTTTGCGTTTGCCAAATAAATCCACTATATTGTAGAGCCTCTAAATCTTTTTAAATACTGTATAAATCTTTTTATTTAGTGTGATGCATAACTTGATACTTACAACTCTAAGATGTTAATGATTCTGTCGCTAACCTACCACTTCGAAGAGGATGGCAAAAAAACATAATTACAGGAACTAATTAGTAGTCATTTCATATGGAAAAGAATAGGTTGGTGGCAAGCTGCTCTTCTGGAAAGCATATTTTAAGAGACTAGAGTGAAGGTAAAAAAAGAAAAAGTTCCAATCACTGCTTGGGATATTAAGGCTGGTGGGGTTAGTTTTAAGGAAGAGGGTGAATAAATGACCTATCAACATATCTGTTTCAATCAACTGCTCTATTATATCCGTAATATGGGCCTCTTCCACCTTTCTCCTCAAAGCATACTGCAATACGCTCGAGATAACATAAAATTGCTGAAATTTACTGGGAAGTTCGCGAAGGATATCATTGATCTTTGTCCCCAGCTGTCACCCCAACGTTGATCTTTTTCTTATGATTATTTTAATGGATAATTATGACAATATTGAATTGATCTTTATTGATGCAAAATCAAATTGACTAGATTTTACTGTTTTGAACCTTAATGATTTCTTTTGTTAGCTTTTATTTGGCTAATGTGTGGTGGTTGAAAGTGCACTCATGCGTTTCTGGCAGGCGGTGAACATTGCAGAAGAATGAACCACAACGGCACTAAATGCCAAGTAGTTTCAGTTTGCGGTTGCAAGTTGCACATCTATCTTTGTTCACTTACTTCTTTTCCTCTTTTTTTTCTTCCTTTTTTTCTTATTTTTCCTCTTTCAATACTTCATGAATGGGACTAGTCTGTGGTTGATGCTCCTCTTTCTTTGGCGTAACTAATGATTTATTTCTACATAAGGATAGAGTTACAATTTGTAGCATTGAGAACACATATTCTGGAAGGCTGAATTGCCAAAAAAACGTTTGCAGCTAACGCAAAGTTCCTTTTTAGTCTATGAGCTCATCTGTTTCTGGTCATCTAGGTTCATTTTTCAATTATAACGAATTTAGAAGCACACTTGGGTAAATATTGATGACGGATAACTAATATAAAAGAGTCATCATTTATTCCTCTTTTACTAATCTAAATAAATTTTACATACAGGGAATGCCATCAAGGCATGAACGGCTTAAATTATTACATATGTTTAAATAATTTTAAGACAATCTACCTAACAGTTGTAGATTTAATATAAGAAAAGGTATCATTGAGATTGTTTACATATTGATCAATTAAACGATGATGAATCAATCATCTAAATGCAAAATAAAATATTTATCGAATAATCTATTGTTCAATAATGGACAGACAATATAATTAATATCGGCCCCCAAACAACAAAAATAGGATCATTAATAGAGCATCATATCTTACGCTTACTCCTGTTCTTAGATCTTCCAAATAGAAACTCAGACGCAATCCATAAATATCCTCTCATGAAGCGTTTCTTTCAAATAAATCGGATGAAGAATTAATTGAGAACTCGCGTAAAGGAAGAGCTCGTACGATTGAGAGTGAAAGAACATAAAACCTGTTTTAAAAGAAGAAAAACAAGCCTAAATATTTCTAAAAATTACCATATCTAATAGAAACTCCTCACTATAAAGTAGATAAAATTTTGGAAAGTTAAAAATATCGATACCTCGAGCCTACAGTTAATTCTATTCTCTACTCGAAATAAAAAAATGAAAAACGAAAAAGAAAATAGTACAAAAGAATTTGTAGTGTTCATTGTATTCATAAAAATTAACCAAGTAAACCTAAGATAAAAACACCTTAAAAATAGTAATCAAATGAATTAAGACAGTACATTTACGATAAATGGAAATAGAAATACGATAACAATTAAATGAGTCGATATTTATTGAAAATGAAAAAGAAAAGGAATCAGTATTAGGAGAGCTTTAGGGATAAAACCTTTAAAACTTATTTGGGAACTGAGCCAGGGTTCTATTAACTTAAAACTTAATATGCCACAAATATGAACAGACTTCACTAAGATTTAAATGGGAATTAGATCATTCCCAACAAATATTTAATCCAATTGATTCCATAAAAATAGGAGTTAGCTGCCTTTATATAGGATTATTAATGTTTTAATAAGGACATCAATTTGAAAAATCTGATTGAAATGCCAAATTTTATTGTAGAATATTCTCCAACCTAACTGTATTTTGGAGAAATGATATAAAGTTCTAAAGAAGGTGTTGGAATTCTACTAAACCAAAGCAAATGTTTTTAAGGCATCTTTAAACATAATTAAAAATTAGAAGGAGTTTAAATCAACTCATCAGGTGTGTACAAAGGCACTTATTTCAGCGATAAGAGGGATGGGCAAGGATAGTTTTAGTGGTTTAATGGAGAGTACTATTCAGGAGATTGGAGAGATGGTCATCGTCATGGAGATGGAATATGGACAAATAAATATGGAGATAGCTATAACGGTTCTTGGGTGAGGGGAAGAGGAGAGGGATATGGAGTCTATATTGCTGGAGGTACCTTTGTTAATATTCAGAACAATAATATAAGGGAGATTTTGTTGATTTCAAAAAGTAGGGATGGGGAAAATAAAAATTTAATAATGGTGATTTATTTGAAGGCACCTTTCGAGAAGGATTTCCTTAAGGGAGTGGTATTTATATTTGGGCCAACGGCACAAAATATTAAGGATAGTTTAGAAGGGGATACAGACGCGGCTCAGGTCTGTTAAAAAATATGGACGGCTTTATTTATTCAGGTCAATTCATTGAAGAAAAGCCATAGGGTTTATGTGAAATTCTAATGCCAAATGGCGATACATATCAAGGCTACATAAAAAATGGTCATAAAAATGGAAGAGGAATTCTGACTCTAAAGCAGCCAAGTTTTGTCCTTGATGGGCACTGGTCAAACGATAATTTTATAGATATTGCCCACAATTATTCGATTAAAAATAATTCTTCAAACAGTGTTTATTGATATATATTTCTATTTTTAATTATCTTTAATATAATGAACATTCTCCAAAAATATTTCAATTTCTCACCTTCTATATTTAACACTTTATAATCCAATATATGAAGTATCAACGATTATGGAATCATCAGATCGAGGATTTTTTTATTTATAAACTCAATTTATAACGATTTAACCCTTGATCAAACTCATCTTCTCTCCGATCTAAAATTATCAATTATGACTTAATTAGCCAATTCATCACTAAAAATGGAATAAATTGTCGGGCATAAAAGAAAAACTAACTTGACCTTTCTCAACTGATTCGATTATTATTTGTTTTAATCCATAAATAAAAGATTCGAATTATAATTTATCAATGGCCACTAAGTAACAGCCAAAGAATGACCTCAGTCGCCTCTCCATACTCCTGACAACCCATTAAAGGACTATTCACTATGCCCAGGATCAAATATCTGAGGGAGAAATGATTTCTGGAAAATACATCTTGGATAACACTCTTCGGCAGTTATAAAAAGAAGAATTTTGCCTGTCACCTGGCATTTAAGAAAGAAGAAACAATTTGAAAGTTTTGATTCGGAAAATATTATAGTAATTACGGGAATAAAAGATAAAAAAACTGTCAAAGAGATTGATTCACTCAGGTTCAGCCATAAGCTCTCAAAAATCAATCTGATGGTTTATACTTTATTTGATAAGCTAATCATAAACATTTATACATCAGAAGTCTATTCGTTGAAAAACAATCAAATAACTCAAGAATTTGACGGACATCATAGAAACTATTTTATTGGTTTTTCATCAGAAAGGTAAAAATTAACTGATTATTAGAATGAATTTAATTATATTTTCTAACTTAATATGCTCTGCAATGGAAAAATATTTATTTTTATTGATAAAATAGAGGAGCAAAGCCTCAGCAGGAAAGACCATCGCTAAGCTACTAAGTTTATGATAAACTCCTTTTAAACTAATGTGATGAACTAATAATATGGCAATGTAAAAAACAGGAATACTTTGTTAAAAGCTTGGTAAAATGTAGGTACGTATTGGAATCAAATAAGTACATATAGGATAGTCCCTGAAATGGGCAGTAATAGTATCAAACTAAGCTATACAAGTACTTGATCTCATCTAGGGAGATGTGCATGTGACTATCCGCAAAAGTTCCTTTCCTAGAATGGCAAAGCTATCCAAATGCTAAAAATTTGTACTTGCATACTACACTGATAACACGGCAGGAATTTACTCGACTGTAACTGGCACTCAGCTTTCGAAAATAATTGGTATTCCCCAATCAACCAATAACTTCGTAATTTCTGGTAATTCTCATAAATTACTGTACGGAAACAACAATGTCGTGTGTCTATGGAATATTTTGAAAAATGGTCTATAAATAAATACGGAACAGTGGAAAAATATCAATTGTTTTGCTATTGATCATTAAGGAAGACAGATCGTGCTTGGGACCTACTCAGGATCTATTCTAATCATTAGCATAATTTCTGATCGTAAAGTAACTTAAATAGAAATAAAACGACACAAGAGTTGTGTAATGCTTGTTGCTCACTGTAAAAACAAAATTGTGTCTATCTCACATGATAGGATTATGCTCACTTCATCAATGGTCCGCTTGCCTGGGGGCGAGAAAGGAATCACATATGATCAACTAGTCTTAATTAATGTCCCTCGATTTTTAACTGAAATCAGTGGAGTCCCTTATTTGTTAGAAAATGAAGGTATATACTGGATGGAAAATAGAAATACTTTAGCTGGTTTTGCCGATGGTCTTTATGCTGCTTCACAACAGGCCGAGTCAATCGTTCTCATCCGTTATAGAAGGGGAATAATTTAATGGTTCAAAAAATGATTTTGCTCGAGATAAATTTTATTAGTAATCAGATTTACATATCATACATTTTTATTTTTGGTCTTAACTTTTTGGATGGGAAATGTGCGGGTGGGTAATAGGCAGTCATTTTATGCAACAATATCAGGATCTTCCGCTTATTTAATACTGGTCATATAAAGCTGATCTAGGTACAGTCTTGCCGCAGTACGCATGATTTAATACTTTCGCTTGTTGATGTTGGTGCTATAGTATTTAGTCAAGCAAAGTTGATTGTACCTCTAATGAATGAGATTAAGTTTTTTATCAGAGGATATTTAATGTTTGTCGATATACACCATGCAATAAAGAAGCTAAAAAAGTTACTATAGTTTAATTTACTCGGAGCTTATCAATAAGCATAAGCGATATCCAGTATTCTGGTGAAAGCTTGCTACTTTGGAAGCATATGTTCCGTTCCTTTTTAATATTTTCATGTAATACGAGAAGAAGAGTCGCACTATCAGGGCTTCGTCAAGAGAGATCTAAGATTGAGGCACTGCTCCGCTTATATGTCGGCAAAGAGAAGCCTTTTTCATTTGCTGATTAATAGCGAATCCGTCTTTAAAGAGGGCAGAGGCATCCCAATAAAGTTACTGAAGTATTTTCTCTATGTGATAGTGCTATTTTAGAGAGGTGAATATTTTTAAGAACTATTATTTGGTTGATAATTCGAACCATTATTGCGATTATTGTTTTTTAGGATCGCTTTTCGTAGTGAGTCTTTTTTAAGAAAATTCTTCTTTGCCCAAAAGTGTATTGTGGCAGTAGAAATGCTTATCTAGCCCATTGATCATATATTTTTCGAAAGAGTGTTCTGCTATTAGATTTGCTATTTAAGTCACTTAATCAACCATTTTTTGTGAAGATTGAGCGATTGATGAAGAATCATCTCCAGGAAAAGTTACTATTCTCCGATCAATTTCGTAGTCTGTGGTTGGCTTGATTTAGGCCACTGAAGAAGTTGTAAATTATTGTGTTTGACCCATTCGACTCACCAAGGATAATAATATCAAAACTTCTTCTCCTATTCAATATTTAGACATACAGAGTATTAATTTATATAAATGTTTTCTCATGCGATTATTCGCTTCCTATGCCATTTTAATCATCGTTACCATTCAAATTAATCAATAATAGGTCGAGATTAATTATTTTTCGGGATTAAATTTGAGATAGTTTAGGAAAATCACTCATTTTTTAATGTATCACAATATTCAATATTTGAAATATCTTAAAGTATTTAATGGACTATCCACTTGAGGATCATACAACAGAGTAAAATCATACTGATTATTAAAAACATCATAGCCATTTCCTATAACATCAAAAAGACCGATCAGCAAGCAATAGATCAAACAAATCTAATAGCCATCATTCTTCAAAATCCCATAAAAAGAAAAGAGTCATTAAACGCAAAGGAGGTCTTTCAAATGTACCCATAGATAAAATTCTAAAATACTTTAACCATCTCAAAATATGTAGGGCCAATACGATTTCGAATTTAGAGTGGAAACTTTCTATTAAATAATTTAGCAGAATCATAAACTCTGATCCCATCCTACGAATGAATTGGGAATATGGAATTTATCAGTGTCAAAAGACTCTCCCTGGAAAAACTGGTAAGGACGTTCTCGATATGATTGATACCGCTGTCAAAAGTCCACCGTCTTTTTCGAATGAGGAGCTCGTGGGCTTTCCAATAAACTCCATTTTCATTGAATTTATGCAAAACGAAAACGGAAGACACTTTTTTTCCAGTTCCAAGATCAACAAAGCACTCAAGGCAATTTTACAGGATTACGACTCAATGCTGGAGTCTTAGGCTTCCCTTTTGTACATGAATGAAGAGTCGCCCAGTGGCTGGTTCTGCCCTGACGCTTGGAAGCAGATAGACTATTCACAGTATGCCTGTGATCCAAAGAAGCCTCACTATGGATTCAAATGCTGGAACTAATGGTTCTTGAGACAGTTTAAAGAATTGGAGAGACCCATTGGAGCTGGTAGTCCCAATGGTGTTAAGGAAGACAACATCATTGTAAATGCCTGCTAGTCAACACCCTTAACTTCTCCAAGGCAACCCAGTCACGGAATCAAACTCATGGATAATTTCTGGTTGAAGGATGACGTATACTCCTTGGTCGACATGTTCGGAGCAGACCAATACGACAAGCATCATTTAGCTCTTCACTTTTAAGGTGGGACAATTTATCAAGCTTTCCTCAGCGCACTCTTCTACCACCGATGGAATTCGCCAGTTGACGGCGTCATAGAAGATATCTACTCAATTGAAGGCACCTACTACCTCGACCAGTCACAGTTCATCCCTTTTGACGAAGGATCACCGAACAACAGCTAATCCTTCCTGACTGCAGTAGCGACTCGACAGATATTTATCATTCGAGCAAAGAATAAAAAAATTGGCAAGATCGCCATTATTTTCATCGGGATGGCAGAGGTGTCGAGCTGCGTGGCGACTGTGAAGATTGGGGACAAAGTCAAGAAGGGTGATCAGCTGGGCCACTTCGCTTATGGAGGATCTTCCCATGCGATCATCTTTGAGAAGAAGGTGAAGTTGAACTTCGCTCCGACTTTTTATAAGACTGAGGAGAATGGGGAATTGGTTTCGCTGAGACAGAACGTGCATTCATTTTTGGCCGAAGTGCGTGAAGAGTGATTCATATAACTATCGTTTAACTAAGCCAAACATTTAATGAGAGGACTAGTCCAGGCAGCAGCTAGCAGATAGACTTTGCTTGCCTCATTTGCTTAGCCATTTTTATCGTTGCTTGGATAGCTCCGCTTCTCACAGTTAATTTTATAACAGATTTACTGTCGATTAATTTTAAAGCAATTGCTATTGATTTTATAATGGGTTGCGTCCATCAAAAGTCGTCCAAAATCAAAGTGCCTTCGGAAGTCACTGCCGAGAAGGAGTGCTGTAAGTTATCTCAGTCTGAGTACTCAGTAACCTAATTAGAATTTCAAAGCGTCGCAGTGATATTTTGTACTACCTCGAAGAAGGGAACTCTCAGCCGCCGCTTGCAAGCATTCATGGACTAGAAATGCCAAATGCCTTCGCCGAGCCTATTAATGAATGAATACTACATATAATTATAAGCAAATATATCGATAAAATTGAAGTTTTGACTAAAATTCCTCCTTTTTATTTCATATTCATAAATTGAATTCAGTCTTATCATTTTAAGTTCCTTTAAAAGCTTTATAAAAAAGTAAAAAGACTAATCTATTCTTATCTTTGCTAAACGATTGAGCTTTTTAAATATTTTGCCCAATCAGTTCCATAAGTTGTTTATATTTTATCTGACTCAAAGAAAATGAAGAAAGGGATATTTATTTGCTACGATATTATACTGGATATGTCTTCATTTCATTTGGAATAAATTAATTAAGATGAATACATATTACATTATCTCCTTTTAAATTAACTTCAATCATTTTTAAAGCATTCATAATTTAATTAATTGTTAATAATTAATAATTTGTGTAACATCTTATGCTTTCAGGCCCTACCAGTCGAGCAGAACAACTCATCTACCAGCGGAGAAATCAGGAGCAGAAACTTAGTAATATGCAGACCAAACTCAAACAGTAGTTTCATGAACAAGAATTCGCCAAATGGCAGAATAAAGGCAAAAATATCGAAATTAATAATCAGGTTAGGCAAAAATTAGCCTCACTCAGAAAGGCATCAAATGCTAACTTACAATTCAGAAGGTACCAATGATGTTATTTAGACAAAAATTAGCTGCCATGTTACAGGATGAGGATAGTCAATACAAGAATGAGATTATACAGATGCAAGAAACACCTGAGCAGACTCGCGAACGAATGGCCAAAAGAGTGAAGGAATTAAAGGAAGAAAAATAAAAAAGAAGATTGGAAGATGTGAATAATAAATTGTAAAAAAGATTTGAGCTGAATGCTGACGAGTTGAGAAAAGTTGATCAGGACCTGAAACAGCTCAAGGTGGCTTATGAGAGGAATCTCCAATTGGTGGAAAAACAAAATCTTATGCAGAATCAATACGAAGGTAAGATAACCTCGATTTAGAAGAAATGCTCTTCGCAGAACTCAACAAAAGAGATATTAAAAAGAAGGAGGAAGCTGAGAGAATCAAGAAGCAACAGTATCAAGACAAAGTGGATTAAAGAAATGCCATTTTGGCTGTACAAAAAGATCTCAGAAAGAGAAAAGAGGATGAGGAAAAGTATATGACTGAGCAAGAGAGGGAGATGTTGAGGGTAGAGTGGGAGAGGCAAAGCTAACTTGCCAAACTCAAGGAAAAGCAAACTATTGATAAGCAGCGAGATATTCACCGCACTATTCATTAAGAAAACGAAAAAATTAAGAGAGACAAAGAATAACAGATCAAACGCGAAAAACAAGCTGACCGCTAAATGATTGAAAGAATCGTAATGAAGTAAAGACAGCTTGCAGAATATTAGAAATTTATGAAGGGAAAGGAGAGGGAAGAGGCCACAAAGATGCTAGCAGGTCTTAAAAAAAAGAATCAGGATATGCTCTCCTATGAGAAGGAGTTGGATAGATTGATCGAGATATAGAGATTGAAAAAATAAAAAAAGGCTCAGTAAGATTTTGAGAAAAGAGAGAAGGCAAGGATTAATTTACTATATCAGGTATTTGATGATCGAGAACGAAAAGTGAAGGAGCATCGATCGGAAAAGGAAGAAGATCTGAAGATCAGATAGCAGGACAGGATAGAAGTTGAGAAAAGGGTCAAAGAGTATTAGTTGGAGCAAGAACGCAGGAAGAGAGAGGAATACGAGAAAAACAAGGCAGAACAACAAAAATTACTGGATGAAATTGCCTTAAAGGAGGAGAAAAGGAGATTACTTCTGCAGGAGATTCAAAGGGAGGAGAATGAGCAATAGGCCAATCGTAACGATTATAATCGCAAGATTGAAGAACGAAAACAAGTGGGTCGTGACCAACTCGACCAATTCAAAAAGACAAACAGGCTATTTTGACCTGATTCATCGAACTTATTTCATAGATATAGCTTATTTATATTTTTGCAGTAAGATAATTTAAATTATCAAGATTGAAATTAAAGAGCATATGTCAGAAGTACCTATTTCAGTTAAATTGGTTGTTGTTGGAGATGGAGCCGTCGGTAAGACATGTCTTCTCACGAGGTATCAATTTCACTCACATAGTTACACAGAAAACAGGTTTCCTACTGAATACGTACCGACAGTGTTCGATAACAGAACTACTACTATCAGAATTGATAACAGAATCGTCAACTTAGGACTGTGGGATACTGCCGGCCAGGAGTAATACAGCAAACTTCGCCCATTGGCTTACTCCAATAGTGACGTATTTCTCATTATTTGTTCTGTTGTAGATCCAAGCTCATTTGTAAATGCGTAAAAGCTCGTATAAAATATTTAACTCAGTGGCATCCAGAATTACTGCAAGCTGGAGACGGAGCGCCTATTATTTTTGTGGGAAACAAAATAGATATGAGGGATGAGGCATATGGCAAAGAAACATTTATTACAAAGGAAGCCGGGCAAAAAGTGGCTGATAAGCTGGGAATCAAGTATTTGTAGTGCAGCGCCCTAACTCAATAAGGTCTAAAAAATGTATTTGAAGAGGCAATAAGAGCTGCCTTAGCTAAAAAAATAAAACCAAAAGCGATAGTAAATCCTCCAGTGTAAAAGGGATCAGGATGCAGTCTCATTTGATATGTACAATCATATCATCATAAATGTATTGTTATCATGTAGCATAATAATTTGATTCATTATTTTTATGAAATCTGGCAAAATTGATCGAAAAAATGATTGCTTTTTATGTATTAAACTCATCCAATAAAGAGATATAAACTAAACGGGCAGATTTATGCTATTTTAAATATGCATACCTTAATTATCAAAAATCATTTCCTTAACTAAGACCGAAGGGCATGAAGATCATATCGAGGTCTACCTAGGTGAAAGATTATTGATTTAAATTGAACTATTCGTCTTTTGTTGCGATAATTTCCTGAACAGCAAGATGTTGTGATTGCACTCGTTTTAACATTTTCATTTTCATCCTATTCAATATCAGAGTAAACAAGATCATCCTTAAAAGTAGTATGTTCAAAGCCATTACTTTTTGTGAGTTCAAACTGAAGCAGTTATGAACTTTTGCGGGGTATATTTGTTTTATTATTTGTAGTAGTTAACATTCTATTATTTATATATATACCAAATAACTGAATTATTATTGCAATTATAACTTCAAGTCAATGAAGATAATAAGATTAGTTATTAATAATAAATAAAAATTAATTGTATGTAATTGTATGCTATATCTTTAAATAAAATAACTTTCAAATTAGCAAAAATACATATGCTATCTCAAAAATAATCAATAGATTGACACAAATACAGATAAATAAATTGGGAATAATGTTAACTATGAAATTAAGAGTGATAAATTAATCCAATAATGATTATTTATTTATTTCTTCAAACAAAGATTTTATGATTAATTTGAATAAACCTAGTAAATTATTAATTTATAAGACGTAACTAATATATCCCCTTAAAGCAAATTTATTTGAGTATTGTTAAATCGCAGTAATATAAAGATCAAAAAATTAATTTCAGTCAAACATTAGCGTATTCCATGTCATTTTCCTTATCTTGGGAATTCTCATTTTTATTCTTCAAGATCGGCGACTTTGCTTCTGCAAAATTAGAATGAGCCAGGTCAAACTTGATAGTATCGTACAACTTTATGAAAGATGGACTTCTATCCTTATTTTTATTTAAAAGACCAAATTCTTTGTTTAAACCATTTGGTGCCATTAAATTTTTAATTTAAAAGTGAGCACAGTGTATGGACAAATTTGATAATTACATTTTTTAGCTGTAAGCTGACAGCATTTGTACTTTATCGCTACACACTTTCTTGCAAAGTTGACTTTAACATAATGCCTTTAGCTCATTCACGCAAAAGTAATCACTTAATTCAGCTAAATCCATCCACAACTGGCAACTAAAAGTATAGGGAACAACTACGACTCCCAGCATGATAAAATTACACAATAAATCGAAAGCAAAACCATAGTCTTTATCAAAAGACAATTTAATTACTTCCTTTTAGCAATATCTATTTGAAAATAGATTCCTAAAATAGTGGCTATTTATAGTGAGAAGGAGTTTATTAACTTTTATTTCTGAAAAGTTGCCAGAAGAGGGAGTGTTTACTTGGATGCAAGCGTCATTAAACCACCAGTTATTTCTATTTTACATAAATAATGCAAATTCTGAGTTTTAAATTTGAAAAATGATATTATTGTTTTTCTCAGAGCTTTCAGCTACTGACAATTTTAGACAGTTAGACTATTTTTATTAAAAATTTAGTAGATTGTCAACGAAAATTTTTCGATTAATTTTTTAACTTAAATAGATTCCATATTTTTGATGTAGATCTTGCTCTTCCTCCTCAAATTTGCCATATCCTCTATAAAGACATTTCAAAATATTGAGTAAGTCTTCAAAGGTATATCTGTAATCAATCTCTTCAAGGTAATTCTTAAATTCTCCTTATGACTTAAAATATCTAGCTATTAATCCGGAGTGGATGTATAAAGGTTAACCATTCTTTGTATAAATAACATGATCAGAATGCTCATTTTTGTTTACATAACTGAGATTAATTTCTTAGAGTTTAATACTACTGTTGCTTACTTTATTTGATAATTCAAAGATGTTGATGTAGAACAGATCATTGAAATATTATCCGTTAAATCCTCCAAAACCAATCATACAACTACCAACAAAACCTGCGCAGTGTCTTCTTCGAGCCTTTGGCTGATCGTTAGAATTACCTCCAACTTTGATAGTTTTGATTGAATTATTTTGGATGTCAATCATTAGTAAGTCATTAAGATCGCTGCTGAATCGACCAGCAAAAATGTATATTTTTTAATCATATACTACTGAGGAGTGCCCCCATCTTGAAAGAAAGGATGAGTCCTTAAATTTCCTTTCCACCCATTGCAGATCTTTAATGGAACCAGATTCAATTAAAGAGGTGATATTAAGTGAGTATACATCGCTAAGGCATCTGTATTTACCTCGACAGCCTGCAATAATGAAAAGCTAGTTGTTAATGATACATGAAGAGTGAAATCTTCTAGCGCAGGGCCTTATTCCATCTTACTTGAATTTAACTTAAGACCAACTCAAACTCTCAAAATTGAAAATCCACAGATCATCCAAATCGCTAATTCCCTATCCTCCAAATACCAGTAAGTATGGGAATTTAATTTCAGCAACATGATAGGTTCTTTCCCAAGGTGCAGGCTCATTCTCTTTTGGATATATCTCCACCCATGTTTTAGTTTTCCAGTCAAGTAAGTAAATTGCGTTGAATCTCTGTTTATTCGGTCCTCCACCTCCAAATATAACGATCTGTTAATTTTTGGAATTGTAGTTCATGGAGCAGTTAGAGCGTGGAGAAGGTTTGTAGCCAGTGGTGATTATTTATTCCCATTGCTTTGTGATTGTATTGTAAGACCAAACATCATTCATGTAGTTCGAATCTAAGTGAGATAAAAAATACCTGCATAGCCTCCAAAAAAGACTATCTACTAGCCCACTACGCAACACGTATGCCCCCATCGAGGGCATGGCTTTTTGTTATTGGTTTCAATTTTTTTCCAGGTTGGTTTCTCCATTTTTAATGAAAACTTATAATAACGAACTATTATAGATAAATCAGTCTTATATTAATAAAAAATAGACGGTAAATATAATTTCCATGATAGCATGAAATTGTTAATAATCTATTTAAAATTGACTATAATAATTTATGCTATTACCTATCATAGTTATTCTTATTAAAAATATTTTCTCCCCTTTAATCAATGATTAAAATAAATGTCATGAAGATAAAAAATATAAAAAGTTGCAGTTTACTTATTAAATCAGGATAGTACATTAAACATCAATATTAATGACCATTTTCTAATATGAATATCAACTAGATTAGCAAAAATATGTTAATTGGAATTATTATCAAGAAATCATCAGCAGATGTTATTCAATAATATACAGAGTGATGACTTAGTGAAGATCCTACACGACTCAGGATATCTTTTTTGTTTAAATTGTCCTTCATTCCCCATTCACTCCCTATATTATAAAATGGTATAGTTTTCTCTTTGCTTGATTTAAATCTCAGTTCGCGAGTAAAATATGAATTTGATTTTAATTTGCTATCTTTTTCATCTGCTGACCCGAATAAATGATAATCTGATGGTTTTGGGTTATAAGTTGCAGCCTATGGCCATTTTACTGTTTTCTCGCTTTTACTCTTCTTACGATTCTCTGGGACCCATTTTCCTCCCTTACGGTCAAATAAAGTTATTTTAGCTTCGTATTCGCCTACTCCAGGATATTCAATAGATTTACGCATGCTGTTCTCAAGATAATTACAAATTTCTGCTTTTCCTATATTGCTCCTCAATTTTGATTTATTTGGATTTATTTCAATTTTATCATAAGTTCCTGCTGCAGGAAAATTACTCTTTTTTTGAACTTAGGATATCTAATCGAAAATAGTCTTCCTTGGAGGTGATTAAATTTTAGGAAATTACTTTTGCTTTTGATTGTACGATTGAGGGTCATAAGTAAATGGTCCTGGTATATGAGCTTCCTTCTTTTGTAAGTCATCAATATAAGTTTTTTTTTTAGAACTTTATTTTACTCTCGAAGAAGCCAATTTATCTTTGGATGTTTATAATAGTTTTTCTTCTTTAATCTTTCTGGGGTCAAGATATTTGTTTTGAATATAGTACCCCTACACTCCATATGACTGGGCCTTCATCGCTATCGTATACATCTGTTGGATTGAGTCCATTGAGTAATTGGTATGATATTTATTAACAATAATTTTAATTGCTTACTTAAACTGATTTTATCTTTTATCTTGAATGTAATATCAAAGATAATCAAGCAATTTTGTATTAAAGTAGGCTTGATAAAATGGCTAATAATTATTCAATTATTACTAATAACCAACGAAAATGAAGAGATAAATTTATGAAATGATTGAATAATCACAATCACTAATCATTCAAATCTTTGAGGTGAAAGTTTGATGGTTTTAAGTTTATGTAGGTGGTGATTGAATTATCTGCTACATTTAATGCAGAATTCGGCAAAGAATTAGAACATCTTGATGATTCACCTTCGCAGCTAGTGTAAGTTTGCATATTATTTTGATACCACTCTTCAAAGCTAGAATGATTAAATCCTGCTTGATTGAGAGGTAAATGAGGGACAATATCACCATAGTTAATCACTCGGTATGTTTCAGGCAAGATCTTTGCATAATAAGTGGCAAACTGAGCGTTTCCAACTCTTGGTTGACCAAATGTATAAATGGCATCTGCAGTTTGATAAATCTATTGGATATCAGCAGCAGCTAGTATAGCAAAAGCACCTCCCAATCCGTGTCCAGTAATAATCACTCCTGCATTCCTATATAGTCTATGCAAGCTTTATATTTGTGATAAAACAGTTGACTTAACAGTAAGATAAAGTTCGTTAAAACTTCGAGAAACTTCACAACCACTACACTGACTGTATGTATCTTTCGCTGTTTTGAGTTCATTAATGAATGTGTTAACATTATCTGCACCCTTAAAGCTAACCACAATCTTACTAAGAGAAACTGAATAGCCTGTAAAGCCTCTAACTCCACTAGTGATATTTAAAAATGGTTTTGGAAGACTTATCTTATATTGTTGACAATATTTGCAATTCCAGGCTTCAATGGATAGGATACTTTCATAGGCTATGGCAGACATATAGGCCATTTCCAGCGCAATTGGCGGTTGGTAGGAGCAGTGAGTTATTGCCAGCAGTGCTATCAACAAAAGTATGGATATTCTCAAAGAATTCATAAGATATTTTAGTTAAGATATTATTAATCTAGGTTATCACATAAGATCAATAATATTATTAGCCTTAATAGCAATATATGTTGTTTTGCATCAAATAGATAATTTATTAAATAAATTGCTTGATAAGATATCTGGCATAAAGATATTAATATTTTGGGTTTTCCCTTAAATAAATCATTTAAATTATAGTTTTACAAAGTATTAATTGATGATTCTCGGCAAATCTTAATTAATTCTAATCATCCTAGTATGTGGATTAACATTGGGACAGCCAGCATAAGAAATCGAATAATCATTACTGATCTCGAAGTATTACCATAATATTGAGAGATAATTTTTTGTAGTAATTGGAGTTTAATAGAATTTTACTTCTGCTATATCTTCTTAACTTAGAAGTTGGTCAGGTCTCAATATTATTTAAAATGCAGATTAGACAATTAAGAACCTAATACATCACTCCAATTACCAAACTTTAAATTTTATGATTTCAAATATTACTGCATCTTAATCAGATAAATTACAAATACTGCCTTCATCGCAAATTACTCTCAGATAAATATGTCAAAGCTATTATTTAATTCGACCGTCATTGATGATATTCGCTGAACCTAAAAACCAATATAATATTTTGTCAACAAATCAATGGGAAAACGAATTATGTTCTCCTCAGATGATATTTGTTGCGAAAAATAACAATCAGTAGGATAATGACATAGAAAGATATCTGCTGATGAATAATTATCAGCAGTTGATATCCACCGTTCGGTTTACTCCTTATGTAAAAAAAAATTAGTCTTTTATTGCAGATAGTCGAGCTTTCCAATATCATATAAATAAACCAAAGATCTATTTTTTCAATCAGGAGAAGAGTATGTTCGCAATATACAAAACATTACTACCACCTCAAGCATTCAGTCATGAAGAAATGCATAATCCCACTCAAATTTATATTGCAGAAATGACAGATAATCTGTTAAATATTCCTAATATTTTGGTTTAGAGCACGTATTTTGGAGAAAAAAAACCAATTTTTATTTTTAACTTTCGAATAGAAGAAGATATTATCTTGATTGGAAGTAATGATTTTAGCATTAATTCGTTTATGATCGAAGATATGGCCTTTAAAAATATAACTCTATCCCTTGATAACAATATTTATAACGTCTATGTGCTCATAAATCCAGGAAATAATAATACATGGTTGAAGTTGATTGATTAAACTGGATAGATAATCCTTGAAGAGGCAAGCGGAATCAGTAAAAGATCTGATATTTTAAAGGAATGTATTGAAGTTCAGGAAAAGGTTATAGTTAAGGTTCGGGATAATGTCTATCCTCATCAACCATTGAAGGCAAATATTCGAGAGGAAATTAAATATCACAAACCGGAGAAGTAAATATTTATTCATTGAGGGTGGCTACAATGGAAAATCAAAAATAAGTGAAAAGTGCTGAATCTCAACTTCCCTCACAATCTCAACCAAAAAACGAAGAGCTAAGGCCAACACCGAACTAAAATGAGATCCAGAAAAATTTACCTATATCTGAAAGCCCTCAAATTACTGCTTAGCAATCTAAAGATATACCGGACACTTCAATTACTGAAGAGGAGAAGTAACTATATATCTCCAAGTGGACGATTTTTTTCTGGATAATTATTGTATCTTTTATTGTGATAGGTTTGATAATGTTGATTAAGAATCGAGTGAAAACAAAGATAGAATCTAAAACATAAAATGTTAGTAAAGCATTTTCTTATTTTTAACAAAAAATATAAACATTTGAAATGGAGTAGATGGAATAATCTTAAATGCCAGGTTAGATCTCAGTATAAACAGAGTAATAAATTAAGTGATAATTCACAATAATGTCTTAGATAATTGTATCTTATTGTTATTAATAAAAAAACAAATTAACTATACGCTTGATTTAGGTGATATGTTTAATTTAAAAGAAATAGTTCTCGGATATTCAACTTGCTAAATATATTTTTTACTTTAGTAAGTGCCACCAATTATTTTTATAGCAAATAAATTAATTTGTTGTCTTTGATGGTATAAATATTCATGCAGTCAAACTTGTTGATAATATAATTAAAAAAAATCCATCACTTTAAACTTTTTAGAAGCGCAAGCTTGGCTTTTGCTTTTTACATTTAATAATGATCAACTTTTCTTTGGATATCTATCGACTTAGCCAAACTTGATTTTTTTTGAGTTTGAGCTGCGCGCATACTTTCTTCCTATACTAAGATAAAATAATTTTTTAGAATTGCTTACTTTTATGGAGTACTTAGCTTATCTCCTTCGAATAATCTTTTCCAGTTGGAAATGGTTCTGTTTACTTTGAAATTCACATGTTTTTCCAAGGATTTGTCCTTTATCTTTATTCCTTCTGGCTAATGACTGGAGACAGACACATTTTTTTTGATTAACTTGTTCATTTATTTCAACTCTTTTAAATACGATAACCCTATTTATTTTGGATTCAGCTCGTCTTTTGTAAATAATATTACTTCTCCAGTTGTTGCTATTTTTTGTAGTTTGTTTTATCTCTTCGCTTATTACTCAATTTGATGTAGAAGTTCACTCCTTAATGATTCATCAATCTTGGGAGTATGTTCTGATTGTGCTCGCTGACTGTACATAAGCATTTTCATTATCTTTTAATGTTTAGCCTTCCTCTCGTCAGGCAGTACAATTTTTTATTACTACTGGACTCTGGAATAAAAATTAGATTTATATAATTTCTCTAATTTCTAATGAATCTCTTCCTGCTTTTCCCTTTCCTTAAATTGTTGTTTTCTTAATTATCTAGAATGTTCAAGCTGATACTATTGGAATTATTTGAGGCTTTGCTTTAATTCAATCAAGCTTTCGTGTTTTTTCGATTCTTTTATTGATTGAAGAAACTCTTCTCTTTGACTTTGTTTCTCAGTTTCTTATTTATTCTGCTTTTCAAGAAAGGCTATATGTGCTGGTATTTTTGATGCATATTTCATAATAAAATTGCGCGCTTCTTTTTCCTTCTTTTTGGATTATTCTTTTTCATTTTATCTCTATTCTTTTTCTTTCTGATAATTTTAATGCAATTTATTTCTCTCTCTTTTATGTAGCTATCTCATTTCCATAATTTTCGCTTCTTATTTACTTTTTAATTCCATTTTGCTTTATTCTAGCAAACTATAATACCTTTCTCTTTGCTTCTCGCCTTTTTCTTTCATTTGCTTTACAAAAACCACTGCTGACCGATTTTTTTCATTCGACATTTTCCAGTGCTCTCTTTGTCTGAACTACAGATAGTTTTGTCTCTTTTACTATTCTTTTAATTTGACTGCTTCTTAGTCTTCCTTCGAAAGTTATATCTAAGGATTTTTAGTGCGCATGATTTACAATTTTTAATCCAACTCTTTTTTGATTAAATCTAAAGATTTAACATTTGTTTCAATATTTAAAGATTTTGAACGTATATCCTTAATGACCTTTCTTTCCTTTTACTAAATAGCATTCTCCATTATTGGCAATTCTTTTCCAAGTTTTTATTTCCGATGATTTAAAAGAATGAGCAGGTAATCAGCATATGAGTTTTATAATCCTGTATATATCTTTCGTTCACTTATTTATTGAAGAGTTTTTATCTCCTTTATTATTAATTTATGATTCTTTAATTTTTTTCTTATTCTCTATTATGATAGGGTTAGTTGATTCTGAAAATATTCTTGAGTCTCTTTTCCCGCATCAAATTATAAGTTACTCTTGTTCTTAGCAAGTATTAAACTACCATCATGGTGAACATGTTCGCTCTATAAAATCATTAATAATTTTAATAAATTTAAAGCATTATTATTGTTTGTTTACAATCAATCTTTAAGCACTTTCATCATGTAGCTAAGCCTATGAATCCTGTTTGAGTTTTATATCTCAAATTCGCATTGGCCTTTAAGAGAACGCTTCGGCAGCTGCAGAGACCTCATTGATGGTTAACGATTGGGCATACAGAAGGTCATATTTGGCTGCTGAATTGGTTATTTTTTTCTAAAATCTAATCTTTCAGATACTTGTGATTCTATCATAACGTAGGGTCGATTCTGTTGGTTCTGTTGGTGATAATTCTGAGGATTGTCTTCCATTCCTTGAAGAGAAAATAGTCTAAAGCTATTTTAATGATTAGAAGCAGCTCCCATTTTTTGATTTCCCAAATTGCCTAAATGTCCAGAATACTTCAAGAGGGTAGGCTGGTCTTAAACTGAATTTTTATTGGCCATTCCTTAGATAATGGTTATTAATTTAGTTTCATTTTCTTGTGTTTTTCTCAAATTGTCCTATAGAATGGTGATTCTAGTCACCAATGATTATAAATTAGTCGGTCCTTCCTTTACTGGGGGAGACTTCGGTATTTGTTGTGTGTTACTGACTTCCATTCTCTCCTCCAAAGCATTTCCAATTTGCTTTAGTTTTTAATCAATTTCAATAAAAAATTCTCTTACGCTCTCCACAAGGGCATTGAAGGAAGATCTAATTCCTTCCTAGACTTGTGTGATGACTGCTGGAATTTGCTGTGTGGGTTTTAAGAATGACGTCTTCATAATACTGTCTGCTATAGCAACAAGCTTTTGATTTTGCTTATCGAGATCCTCTATTTGTCTTATTATTGATTCATAGTGCAGATCTTGCTTGACTGTTCCCCGAACATTTCCCTACATCGGCTTAATTTTTATCATTGAATTAAATAATTATTATTGATGAATTGTCAATTTTATCTTGTCAGAATTGGCTTACCAGACTTTTTTATTATTCAGAGTTGACGAATAAACGGTTTGTCGATTCCGTTGTGATAAATATTAAATAATGCATAGAGATATGGTAATTAAGATGGCTGACGGCTGCACCATCACTGACAGTCAGAGCAGTCAAACAAGAATGACGGAGTCCAAGGGTAAAAAGAACAGCAATAACAAAATTTGTGTGTACAACTTTATTGACGCAGCTTTTCGCAGAAATATATCCCTATTACTATCAATACAAAGCAGTTGGAAGAGTAATCCACTTCGAGACTCATCAGTACGCTTCTATTCATATAGTCCCCATTAGCAAAGTCAAGCCCGAACTTCATTCCACAACTTCATAATGCTTGTCCACTCAAGGTGACGCTAAATAGTACAAAACAGATCAAAAGCAGTCACGAACAACTATTAATAGCTACGAAATAAAAAGAATTAAAGATTAACCTTTTCGCTTGAATTAGCGAACAATTCAGGCTATAAGTGAAAAGATTGCTTCAGTACAGAGCGTGTATGAATCCAAAATTCGCAAGGTCATCGAAGATAATGCTAAGTAGCATACTATTTAATTAGAATGGTTAATGAATTGAGAATTTTGTTGATAGAAAACCAAAGAAAACTTGTGGAAAAAGACATTATTATCCAAAGACTAATAGCAGTCAGTTTGAGCAGACAAACTCCACCCCCAGCAGATAAAATACAAAGAGTTTCAGTTAATGTTCCTAATACTTCTCAGTCTAGCTTTCTATAAAATAAAATTAAAGATTTAGAAAGTATGTTGAGGGTAATAATATCAAATCTCATGTCTGAAGAATAAAATAGATCGATGAAAATTTAGCAAATTGAAAACCTCCTGGTCAGACATCATTTTATGAGGATTGCTTCCTGCTCATACAGATTGCAGAATTATATTAATTAAATAGATAAAAAATTGATCAGTTTAGAAGAAGGTATAAATAGTTTCACTCGAAAAAATGACTCTAACTTACCAGTGAGGAATAATAATTTTGTTCCTGATATAAAAGAAATAAAAACAAAGATAATGTAATTTAGTGAGGAAATATGCAATTTTAAAACAAAATAATTCAAACATTAGAATTAAGCAGTGGGAAGATTACAAAATATTCTCATTAGCTTACTTGAAAGAGTAGATTAAATATAAATCTTAAGAGGAAGTCGTAAATTAGGAAATTCTGCTGT
>Ga0302185_10000297_pt1 | contig 39166 bp, 25 predicted proteins | sample II_Bog_E1_1_FD_200231 | JGI IMG/M metagenome (GOLD analysis project Ga0302185, IMG submission 200231) | Peat permafrost microbial communities from Stordalen Mire near Abisko, Sweden - II_Bog_E1_2 | ecosystem: Environmental > Terrestrial > Soil > Wetlands > Peat | place: Sweden: Abisko... | reverse complement strand
GTATTGTAACTTCGCAATTTTACATACATTGATAATAGCCATAAAAATAGTATTTATTATGAAACTAAGAAATAATTTTTAATTTTCTCAATAGAATTAATAAAACAAGTTTTCATATATGGTGACTGTTTGCACATAGAACAGATGGATTTAAAAAATAACTGCTGATTAAATCAACAATCATATTTATGCACTCGAAAGTACCTAGCTTCTTCCCGCAACTTCCTTTCAGCCTAAACAATAAATCACCAATTTGAGATGCCAAGTTAAGGACTTATTTTCCTCTACAAATCATTTTTCAAGAAACAAAAAGGTTAAAACTCATAGAAAAGAATACATTGAAAATTAAAAATTCTTAGGTGAGGAAGATTTTTCTTTTTCTAATATAAAACAGTTAAAAAATCACGTTTTATAACTAGAAGATGAGTATATAGGAAAACTAGGCAAAGAAAATGCTTGCTGCTAATTCCCAAAGTGCGATTAGAAGTTAACAACAACTACCAGTGAGTATATATCTGATAAATCTTCAGTACAATCATATAAAAAACCCAATAGGCGTAAAATTGTAAAGGGAAGGCCATAAACATACGCAATGCAGAAAAAACATAAATTTGTCATGGATTTGCTGAAAGAACATAAACCATTGTCCAATATAACTAATCAGTCTAGTTCCAATCCTATTCGAGATATCTTGAATTCAAATAATCTTCTGAAATTTATATCGACAATCAACTTCAAGTAAGGTCATCATAATCTATATGACAATTTTGTCCAAGAGCAAGTAAAAGCAGGAAAAAATCAAAATCCCATTAGTAGCCAACGAGTGTAGTCTCGAAGACAAAGCTTGATTGCTTTCAAAAATTACGAAAATCCAAATTATAGTCAAAAATAAAAAAAAGATGGTGATAATATTCAGAGTAAATAAATAGTGAGAAAATAAAAAAAATGTTGTCTATCTAACAGGAGATATTTAAGTGCTCATCGAATATAGTGAGTTGATCCTTTAAAAACAGTTAATATTATAAATCAATAATTCGATTGATGAAAATGACGCAAGTAATGTCGATTTAATTATTAGACAATATTATATTTGTTTGATTAACAGAATCAATATTAATTCAAATTGAATGTCAAAAACATTCAAAGAAAACTATCTTTCAAAGGATAATGGCTGCTTCCTTATTTAGACTTCGTCAGAAACAAAGGGAACATCAGCCAGCAACATTCTTAATGACAATCCTAGAGTATTTATTCATTCATTTAGGCACTATGGGTCACTGATAAAAAAATGCCTCAATATTGTATCATTGATACAAGTTCAATGAAGAATTATCCTAAAACTTTTAATCGAGTAGCCTTCTACTGTTGGCATTAGTATTAAACAAATCCGGCTCTTGTCGAAATCTCCTATTGTAATAATCTAGATGATGGATGGACAGTGGCTGGAAAGATAAGATTGGCTCTTACATCAGAAAAGCAGTATTTTAAAATTAATGATATACCTTCAACTGAAATGAAGCAATTGAAGATAGTCTTTTTATAAACTTTTGGAAATGAGTAAACATATCTCAATCAAATTTAGTTAGGGTATGCTAAATAAGGTAATATTGTAGATGGCAGCCGATAAAAAACAATTTCAGAGTATATAAAACTAACTTCAACTTAAAAATAGTTGAAGAGAACTCAAGATCAGCTGAAAGCCATGGCATCAGAGCATGAGTAACTAAAACTCACAGTAAAGCAGCAAAGCGAGGTCATCCTAAAAATGCAATAGTCTTTAAAGAAATTAACGAAAAGCATGTAGAAGATGCATGAAATCCAATAAATCCAAAATAACAAAATAAATTTGCTATAAAAAAATCATTCCAAGGAAAAGTAAAAAGAAAAAGAAAAATCTAAATATGCGAGTAAATAAGTCTCGTATGACGAGTAATAGCAAAGTTAAAATGAAGATATCGAAAACAGATATATTGAGAATACTCTCATAAACTAAAAGACATTAAACTTTCTAAATAATAATCTCAACTATTCCAAAAGTCAAAAGCAAAGCCATCAAAAACCAAAGAATATTTAATTGAGGGACAGCAAAAAAGTTGTCAAAGGACAACAATTAATCAAATCTAGAGAGTTGAATAATGGTACTGAAAGTGATTTAAGCGAATTTAATGCAAGTGAAGATTAACGAAGTAAGTATTCCTAAAAGTGTTCTGAGATGATGGTTCGTCTGCAAAGATTAATAGCATAAAGGGTACGTATATGCATAAGACAGTAAAGACGTCAGAAGTAGTTGAAGAAGAAATCTTCAATAAACGATAAATGATAACGAGGATGACTTAAATGATTCAAATAGATCATTTTAATATTTAACATATGTACTCAATTTTAAATCTTTTATTCTATTTTTTAAAAAAAATAAGTTTCTAAGTCATAAAGAACAACACTTTTTTTTAGATTGAACTCGATGGCTTTCCGACAGACCTAAAGCAGCTACTCCTTAATTATTAACAACTTTCGGCTATTTTTTCATTATTTATCTTGCTATTTCAGTGACCCCTTCTAACACATTGAAATTGCTTTTAGCGCTGACTTTAAAGTATCGGATTCTATTTTCCTCTAAATATGCAAGTTGCTCTGGGGAAACTTAAGTATCTTCTCTCTAGTCGCATTTGTTAATAAAGCAAAAGATGCGATCTTCAGGTGAATATTGTTTGGTTTCTTTCACCCAATATCCCACTACATCTTCAAATGATTTTTCATCCAAAACGTCGTAAACGAGTATAACAGCATGGGCACCTTTGTAGTATGACTTTGTTACTCCTCGAAATCTTTACTGTCCGGCCGTGTCCCACAACTGCAATTTTACGAAATTATCATCAATGTCTAATGATTTAAAGCGGAAGTCAATGCCAATTGTCGTGACATAAGTTTATTCAAATTAATTATTCGCGAAACGACGAAGAATCGACGATTTTCCCACGCTCGAAGATCCAACTATTACGAATTTGAGAATGTAGTCGTAATTTTTTTTCATTAGAATTTCTAATAATATCAATAACAGATTGATAGCTTAAAATAAGGAAATAATCAACTATAAGCAATTAAATGAATGCTTGATTTAATAATTCGTATAATGCCTGCTTCTATGATATTCTATCAGTATTGATTGCTTCACATAGGTACATAGGTATAATTATAAGCAAAAAGTTAGGCATATTCTCATAAATTATAGGAATTATATATATAAAACCTTATCTGTTAACGATAATCAATAATAATAAAAAAATAGAATCGCAAAACTATTCTTTGTTCTTCTTTCTTTGGCTGACTGTGTTGCTGGTATTTTCCGAGTAGGGTCATTCAGCTCTTTAAAATTACGCTTGTTTCGATTGCAATATCTTATGATATCAAACCATCCTAAAATTTCCTAGTGGTTCGAAAGTTTTTTCGTAATTGATATGCAAGACTAGCAGGATAAACAAATAATTCAAGAGATGATAAATAAGATAATTTTGAAAGATAAATAGGAAATAATATAATGGCAGTAAAATCATTTTAATTGATTAAATTTAATCCCAATATTGACTTTCATAAAATTAAATTATTAATTTTTAGCATTCGTATGGATGAACAATCAAAGTAAAAGCGCTGCTGTATCACCTTCTTACTTAAGCATAATAAACAGAAACATTCCTCCCTCAGAATAAATGTTTGAAAAACTGCATCTAGTCGACGCCAATTAATCAATTCGCCATTATATCATCTTTGATTATGTATCTACCATGAGATTCAATATTTGTCCGCTTTGCACTTTAACTTGTGGGCTTCCGTACAATATTCTTCCGTATCGCCACACTTGTCCAGTACCAGAGTGAAGCATCACTACATTGGGATCTTGGTAGCATTTATCATTATCTTTTGCAACTATTATATTACTAATTGTACGCTGATTTTGGTTTAATCGACCAATTCCAACAACAAACTCATTCGCATTAGCATTTAGTATTTTTATCTAATGAACTTGATTATGCCCGAATCTTTAATCCAAAATAAAGGTATTCCAATGACCTCCACCAGATATTTTTCTCACAACATAATTTGAGTATTCCTTGGTTAAAGTAAATAGCTGATTAAAAGGATTACTTGGATGTGGCAGCATTACAAATTAATTATTAACATTTTTTATTTACTCCTTTTCAGGATTAAGTTGTTTTAACTGTCTTATTTCTTCTTTCTGTCTTTAAGTGAATTAATTCAGTTGTGCTATCTGCACATTCTGCTATTAAATAGTTTAATTTAATTTTGCAGAGCTAGTCAAGAAATTCACATAGAAATTTTTATATTTCACTAATTAATCGTTAGATTACTACAGCCGCCTAGCCACTTGGTTTAATTCCTTTTCAAGTGTCGCAACACGAGCCTGACTTGTATTCAGGCTCTGATTACTGGTAGTTAAGTACTGTTAAAGAATACTAACCATCTTATCTTTGTCTTCAGTTGCCACTTCTTTTCCAGCCTATTAGGTCAGACCTTTTAGATAATTCTTCATACTTTTCTTTTCAGGACACGAAAATGTTTGACGTTCGCCAACATAATCCTTTTAAAAGGAAATTTTAACAGCAAATAAATCGCTGCCTGGCTCCTTTCTTTAGATACCCAGCCCTTCAATATGAAAGTTTTTCTATCTTAATTTTTTCTTAGTCACCTTAACAAATTAATCCTAAAGGAAATGGGGGATATTCTTTGCTTCAACATCATAATCAGTATAGTCGGGTAAAATTTAAGTCCAATAATTGGTTTGAGGTCTCGTTAAGTTTGGGGTATATGAAAACTGTCCTGCCAATGACATTGATCAATACTTGTTAGATAAATAAATAAAATAATATATACTTGTTTAATGTTAATTTTTTAAAAGGTAATTAATTTTATTACAATCTCTTCTTTAAAAAAATAATATTGGGTTTGATATTAAGGTAAACATCATAGAGTTACTTCATATCCATCTCACAACATTGTATTTTGGAAAACAGTATAAGCAGAGTTGCTCTAATATAAATCTTCTTTTCATGTGAACCAATTAAAAAAAAAAATGATGACTGTTAACATGATAAGTTTATAACTAAACTTGCTTCCCAAATTAATCAACGAATTTTATCATTTTATCTCTATAGATTAATATACAGATTAGCATATTAATTGGTCTCTTGGCTTGATTTGTCACTTTCCTAGCTCGATAACTGTTAAAAAAATGCCTAATCCGGCTTATGTAACATTTAAAACTAAATTTAATCCAAATATTGCCAACTATTGAACAGCTTATACCAATATAATGAAAGTCCCAATGGGATAGCAACTTATAATGCACATAGCTTAATACCTTCAGATCTACTAGCCAACAAGTCCCATTCCTATCCAGCGCCTTGTGCAATTTTTTGTGAGATAAAAAGTATAGTTTCCTTTTATTAAATTATTCAAATTAAAAATTACTGTAATTTTTTCAGCCAACAAAGATTAGCAGATTAGATTTTATCCATATTTTATGAAAATCTGCCAAAAAGATCAGCAAATTGAAGTCAATCTTAATAGTTAAGATAATTGTATTTTTTTCAATTTAATGATAGGCTTTGATAAGTTAAAAAGCTAAGTATAAAAATATCATTGATCAATTTTATTGATCGTCAGTCGAATGAACCGTTAGTCTCACGTAGCACATCAGAAGCTAGATTTCAGATCACCGACTTGCGTCTCAATCAAGAGGTGTCATGTTTTCATCATAGATTGTGCTAAGTTTCAATGAATCATCCGAGTATCTACTTAAGCAATTCTAGTAAGAATATGTACCTAGTGGTAGATGGGGTAAGATGAATCAGTGTTGAAGAATCGAATCACAGAGATTCATGTTAAAGGAATTGTTACCATCACGCTACATCACACCCCATGTTGAAATTAATTATAAGCTTAATTAATTAGAAGCCACTTATAGCATGATTTAGGAGGGAAGCATTGATATCGTTGGCGACCTACCACCCAACGTCATTGTTCATGATATGAGCTTTGATTGGAGCGGAGGACGATTAGCAGCTGCTTGCAGCGATAAGACCATAAGAATGTTTGTCAAAAAAGGAGAGAAGTGGGGAGAGGAGGGAGTTATCAAGATCCAAGGCGCTTCTGCATGGAAGGTAAAATGGGCACGGCCATAGTTTGGAACGATCATTGCCACATGCTCATTAGATACTCAAATTCGCATCTACTAACTCAAAAAAATGTAAAGAGGTTAAGGTTAAAAATATGAATGGGTTTCCATTCACAATATACAATAAAACAAAGCAGTGGAGGACATAAAATTTATCCCAAGCAAAAGTCAAGGTTTATGTTTGGCCATTGCTTCATCTGATGGCTTCCTTAAAATTTTAATCGCTGATGATATTTTAAAACTAAAATAATGGGGCTCTCAATATACTTTGCAAGTAAACTAACTTGGTTTGAGTTGCTTGTCTTGGAGCAAAAATCTGGTAAAAGATGAGTAGTCAATAATTGCAGTAGGATGCAAAAATTTATAGACATCTCCCAAGAGAGTGTTAAATGGAATGAAAATATTCGTGAATTCAGCAGAGGAATAGGAATAAAAAATGTAGAATTTGAGTACTGTAGCTTTTATTAACTTCAACCGTAACTCCAGCAAACCACTCGAGAAGATTAGTGTACCAAAGATCAAATAAACGAAATCTATTAATGACATCTCTTGGACTCTCATGAATGGCAGATCCTATTATTTACTTGCCATTGCATCAGATGCCTTCATTAAGATATTCGAGCTTAGCATTCGAGAATCACAAAACTCTGCGTCTTCCATTGACGTATTGAGAGAGATGCAACTTTCAACTCAACCATGCATGCGGATCAGCTGGAATGTGATGGGGACTTATCTCAGTGGATCTGAAAGGAAAAAAATTAGAATTTGGCGTTGTTTGAGTCGCGGGGTTTGGAATTAAATTAAAGAGATTTAATCATGATTGTTTAGGATTTTATTATCAACTATCTACCACTATTTTCATTGATTAATTTAACAAAATTACCCTTGAATTTCAGTCTGGTAAAATTGAAAGCTCTCAAATTTTGTCCATTCAGAATAGTTATTTTAAACTAATGAAGCCAAAGAAAAAGATGGATTGCGACTACGTGGTAAAAGCTGTGATAATCGGGGTGGGTAAGACAAACATCTTGCTGCGCTACTGTGACAATTGTTTTAAACCCTCTTACTCTTCAACAATCGGCGTTGATTTTAAAATTAAAACCATTCAGGTCGAGGAGTTCAAGATTAAATTGCAAATCTGGGATACTGCAGGACAAGAGAAGTTCAAGAATATTTCATCCACCTTTTATAAGGGGGCACTTGTTATTATACTCACCTATTCCATTGACTCAGCATCTTCATTTACCAACGTTGAGGGATGGATTAAGCAAATTCATTAGCATTCCAGTCCCGAAGTATCTATCTTTCTAGCTGCTAATAAAAGCGATTTGCGATAAGCTCGAAAAGTACAACCAGAATCAGGTTAAAAACTAGCTAGCAATTATGGAATGGATTTTTGTGAGGTCAGCGCTAAGGATGGCACTAATATTAATGAAATGTTTGAGAGAATAGGAAGATCAGCCTACGAAAAGATCAAGAAGTTAGGCGATAAGGGGCAAAACAATAACATCGTTCTGGAAAAAGATGCAGATTCGCCGAACACTCAAACTGGCAGATCATGTTCTTGCTGATCTCAATAACTCTTAATGTCAACAAATTATTAATATCATTTCATAAAAGAGTCATGCGGAAAAATATGCTTAAATAATGAATACTATTCATATAAGTTATTTAATTTTGAGTAGCTAGTTTCAATCCACAGCGTAGATAGGCCATTTTTCTGTTAGATTCATTTATTTAAATCAAAATTCAAGAGAATAAATAGGAGGTATATTTATATTTAATCAAGCTAATCTGAAATTTTAGTTCAGAGACAAGTTAAACGACACGTCCTGGATCTGTTTTATAAATCGGTAAAACTCCACCTCTCCGCACTGTGCCACCCTGTTTAAATATGTCTACAGCTCCTTCTTTCGTTTTTCGACAAACTATCGGTTCTTATTTCCGAATATCTTTTTGCCGGGCAATCCCATTCCTCCAATCTTGCGATCAAGAGCCTCAAGCATTGAGTATCTGGTGACGAAAGTATGCTGTTTGACAATTTTTCTCCTAAGAATACAATATTATTCTTAAAGAATAACTGTATATTCGACATGCTCTCCGATTTAATATCCAGTGATGGCAAATCGATAGGTTGGCAGAAGCTTGCTGACGGGCTATTAGCCGCTTGAGGTATCTTTAGAGTTTCTGGATTATTTAGTGGGAAGACGAGCGTTCCCCCTGAGTTCCAGGAAGTGTCGAACGCTTAAATTGGTTCGATTATTGAGTTAGGAATCATGTATTTTTAAGTTATCCATAGCGGTAGTTACTGTAAGAAGGACAATTTAGACAGCTGGTCTAAGCTATTATTAAAATTATAAGACAACAATCACCGACGAACTTAAGATCACCCAAAAAATTATCCTTGATTAGTCTAAGAATCATGATAAAAGTTCAAAAATTAAAGGAAACTTCAACCATAAGTGGTACTTTGACAAAAAGTAGAAGAAGGTTTGTTGATTTCTTAATTTGTAAAACAAGCAAACTTCCAAGACGATGCTTATATCTATGACTGTCTTGATGAGAACTCTCAAACAACATCGAATCATCTCTTTATTCCATCATAATTGAATCTATTGATTTGTTGCTTGATCTCATAACTAAGCACATGCAAATAAACCTTTGAGACTAGGTGACTACCTTAGAGTAACTAGTCCTAACATCAAAAGAGGATTAATTCGCAACATAAATATTTTATCTAGTTTTATTTTAATATCCGTCAATATATATTGACTGTCATTGCTATACAAAAGATAAATAATAGTGTGGAGGATGATCTGTAATTCTTTTATAAACTATTTTTTAAAAGAGTTTATTTGTTTAAATCCGCAGAAATATTTACCATTTTTTGATTACTTGAAAATCAATACCAATAAGCACAAACATTTTCTAAGATTAAATAATATTTAAATAAATTTTAGGTAGCTTAGACAGAAAAAGTTAGTACTGATCATCTCCTTTGTGGGGCGATCACCTTTATTTATTACTCAAAGAATGAGCTCGCACTGCTCACTTTCCGTATAAGTTGAGGGGTTAGAAATACTTATACATTTTCCATTCTACATCAGACAGCAGTTACTTTCTCTTCTTTCGAGGAGCAAGTTAGAAATCACTTGAAGAACGGCGGCTAAGCTTGGGTTTTAGGCCTTTCTTGACTGTTTGAATGATATCATCGATGAGGTCATTGCAAGGCTGGTTGGATACCCTGCTAATGTGCACTGGATGGCTGATATGCTTCATTAATCAGTGAGTACTTTCAAATAGTCAGGAAACGATTCTCGGCAAATCATACAGTAGTCAGATGAGGGTTTTGGCAACATCTAAGAAGCTAGATGATAACCGTACGAGTTAACACTTTGCCTGTTGTGCCCCGCTGATCTTTTCCATGTAGATCTATTTGAAGTTCTTTTCCTGCAGCTCCATAAAATTCTGATTGGAAAGATAGGTACCTTTTAATTGAGTTAAACGAAGGTGGGGGTGTATGGTTTGCGATCCCCATTGAATATTATCATGGATTGACGAACTCTCAGTTAACTATATGATGAAATTAGTACTTATGACCGGCTGACTTGAGGCTGACGAAGATATCATTGGAGGTGCAATTTGAATTGACGCCCTAGACAAGAGGAGCCTGTGTGGAAATAGCTTCTAGTGCTTCACAAGATAAGTTCTGATTTTTTGTGAGGCTATTCATACTTAAATTAATATTATAACGAGATAAACCTCTTGCAACTGCTTCCATAACATTCAAATTTATGTGTCACTAAAGAATTTACTAATCAAAATGGTTTATTGATTGTGTTGAATAATACCTTTTTCAAGCATATTCAACATCTTTCCCCATGACTGAATTAATTTATCGCAAAGTCTTAAATAATTTATGATTATAGATATATATTTACGTTTCATCTCGATCAATTATCTTCAAATTTGGCTTATTAAATATATAATTGATTAATACTCAATAATTAATGATTTATGTTAGAAAGATATCACTATCAAGCATTTATCTTCTGCTGGAATTATTCTGTAAAAATCTTGTCGAATATTTTAAACATTTCGTCCCAAAATTTAGTCTCTTTATTTCTTAAATTGGTCGTTACAAAATCCACACTTTATTCAATTTTTATATCTTAATAATTGGAAAAATAGATATTTGTTCTCCCATAAGATTTCGGGAATGTGTCTACTTTTATTACAGCCTTGGATTTATCAAATTATTCGGGGTGGAGGATATAAAAGAGAGTGAGGGGGTCATGAAAGGGAGGATATGGTAGTTTATGGACAACTAAGTAGAATTGCTGATACACCACTATCATCTCATAAACTGCTTTAGCGAGAGGAATATGTGATAGCTACTTGATTCGATTGTAAACGTCCTTGCTGCCCAAATTTTGATGAGTAACTTCAAGCGGAATCATTATTAGCGGAATCTCTCCTTTCAATCGTAAAACTTACTCAAAAGCGCACGGATCGAAAAAGATGTTAAACTAAGCAGCTGGGGTTCTATTTCCCTGCCCAATTGCCCCTCCCATGATCACAATTTATTTTATTTTTGACTTGACTGCCGGAAATGTCAATAATAAGATACAAAGATTTGTGAATGCTCCTGTATTGGTCCATATTATTTTTCCAGGGATGCTCATAATTCTCTGATATATTTTTTAAAAACTCTATTAGGTAATAGCTTTTTATGTTGACGATGGAACTTCGACTCCCCCCAGTCCATTACTTCCATGAACATGGTCTCCGTACTTCATATCTCCCTTTATTAAATTATTAGATCCTGCGAATACTGGTACATCCTTTCGGCCGATATTGAAAAGGATGTCTAGAGCATTTTTGGTAGTGTTAACCAATGAAGTGTTGCCTGGGGCGGTTGAAACTCCGATTAAATCAATTTACTCTGCATGGGCAGCATATATTATAGCGAGCATATCATCCAGACCGGGATCGCAATCCAGCCACACTGATTTTTTTTATATTGCTAACATAGTTGAATGTTAAAATATAAATTTATATCTATAATTATAATTAGTAATTATTTATATCTAATTATCGATGAGTACACCTATCTTAATTTTCAAATATTTATTATATTGAATTACTTGCATTACTCTATACTTTTATAGATAAACCAGTAATTTCATCACACACAAATAATTCCTTTTTCCCATATAAATATAATTATTATCAACATTTAACCCTTCTTATCAATCGCCTGGTGTAATAATATTGCATAGCAATATCATTAACTGCTGTATGCAATCCAAACTGTCTTGACTGTCTTGATTATCAATAAAGATTAATAAATTATAAATGAAAGCTGATGCGCTTCAGTCTCCATTTACTAACAGGAAATAACAGGCCAATAGCCAATCATTTTTCTGTCAAACTATTTCCGAGATGATGCAGGAACACACACGGACAGACATCAATTTTAACGAGTTCGTAACTATTTTGGGAAGACATGATATAAAATTCTACTCTCCAGAAGAGTTCAAAAAGATGAGTAAAATTTTTATAAATTCCATGAATTCACTTCCTCTAAAATAGCCCTTTCAATATATTGAGATGCATTCGAAGCAGGATGCTTCTCATCATCAAGTGTATAGTTATCATATAACAGTCTTCTGATTCGCGTTCTCAATAAAAAATTAAATCTGGGAATTGGTTAGCCAATGTTGAATAGTCATCATATGCTACACAGTTCGGAAAAATGTTTGCGAGACTTTGTCATAATGATGAAAAAAAGGTATGGCAGTGAAATAAACTGGTTCAAAGTGGTTGGAGGCATGACTGTCTCAATTTCTATTGAGTCGGCCTCATTTAAGTAAAATATTTAACAGATTATGAAGCATACAGTACATAACCAGTGCTCTCAGCGCTTAGTTTAACTTTTTTAGCAAGTAAAGCAATAGATATATAGCCAAAAGAGAAAATAATCACATGGAATCGATTTATGAACGTTGTTAAAACCTGCATCAAGAGAGTCTCTGAGTCTTTGCGCGCAAGAGATAGGTCTTTACTGCCTGCTCGATGCCACACTGAATCCGTAGATTAAAATAATAATAATTTTGCAACTATAAAATCGGCTTTCATCCAAACAGCCAAGCCCTCCTATTCCTATCAGTAAGACAAAACAGATTTCATAACCAAAATAACCGATGAAAAAGTAAACTCTGTTCCATGTAAACCTTTTTTCTGGTCTCGTTGCAAAACTCAGCCAATATAATAATTTGTGCTTCCACTCTAAATGAAAAGTACGTGAATTAATATGAAGGGTGCATGATTCATGATAGAAGGAGTATTTCAACATCATTCAACGATCATCATTTTGGACAAAATAAAGATATCAATGCCAGCAAAATGAGCAGCATTTCCTTCCGCACCTCTGTGAAAGGGCAGAAAAGTAGGGTTATTAGAAGCTGGGTTATCGATTTTAACAGTAAGAGAGGTTGAATATACTAAATTATGATTTCTTTATCTTTGTAGCAATAAATAACATCAAAAGTCAACAGGAAATTCATAAATAAATTTAACAATCACCAAATTGAGACTGCAACTCCAATTCCAGTCTATCTTTTTGCCAGTTTTCCACCAATTAGTTCCCTGAATATTTATGAAATCACATAGCTGCATCTGTTTTACTAATGGCCATCGAGCTCTTAACAGCGTACGAATTCCATGGCTCGTCAGATAATTGCCAGCTTCATTTTCTGAATCGTACCTAAATAGATTTATACAATGTTGGTGAATTGTGAATTGATGAGATATTTAATTCCTGAATCTTTTATTTGATTTGCGTCTAAGTTAAGCAAACAGTAACATAAACCTAAAATTGTGAGCTGAGGTTTATTCCACTTTGAGAGTTATAGCACTCCTTTATCATTGACTTGATTCTCATATAAATTCACATATCAATACTTAAATTTAAAATCTATAGACTTTTTAGCTACGCCTTTACTAAATATTTTATGCCTGTTGATTGAATACAATTCTTATCTGATTCTTATAGAAACTACCCAGAATTAATTCTCTTAAATGAGGCCACTTATCCTTTTAAAGAGGTGACAAATCGTCGTCTTATATTTGATTATGACCATTATTAAATACAAAAATACCCAAGTTAATTATTTTAATGTTCACAAAGTGAGAACTCACGATAAGAGATATTCCAACCCTTCTAATACTGTTTTCCCCTGTATGGGTTATTTTATACTTAGATTTAAATTCAAAATTGAAGAAGTAACTACTGTTTAAGTTATTTTTTGGATGTCTTCATCTATCAATGCCATTTTGCCTGTTTTGATTTACTATTACTAAGGTTGAGCTAACCATTTCGTACGTTAATAATATGTGCTATTGGATGAACTGCTTCTGTCTGCTTTTTATTTAAAGCGCCCATCTATTTAATTAATGCAGAATCAAAAGATAGCTCATTATCAATATCAAGGAGTTTAAATATCCTCTTGAAAATGTAAAAAATATTAAATTTATAACAATTTACCGATTGACTTCTGAAACAATTTATTTGTAAACTCACAATAAATTAAAGATATTTATGATATTTAGATTTAAGGATCAATTGTGTCTATCGAAGATGATTTCGCTAATGTTGTCGTTTAGATTATTGTCGGTAATGTTCACAATGTTCAGATCGGATTTTTCATCTTTTGATTTTAGGATTTTCATTCCCTATTTTCCTCCCTATGAACTCGTACTAAAGGCTGGTAGCTCCTCCACGGCTATCTTATTGTTGGCTCGCTTTTTCAGAATCAATAGCACAATACCCACAACCAGAATGATTCCGACTATTGATACTACCACTGCAATTATAATTACTTTGGTATTGCTGCTGCTGCTTGAGGATGAACTGCTATCATCTGTTGTAGAAGGTGTGACTGGAATAACTTGAGTTTAAACTTTTAACAATGGGCCGAGTCCTATTTCTGTAGCAAGAGTTCCTTGAACTTGCATGGTGTTTATTGTATCAGCTTTAGCTTGCGAAGATGCGAGGCCATTTGTTGAATTAACGTCTGTTTCACTGCTATTTTAAGCAGATGTCGGTTAGGTGATGCTCACTACTGCTATTACAGATCCATTATAAATGCCCACAATCTTTACTGTTGATTGATCACTGATGTGTAATATAGCGCACATCCTGTCTACTAGTCGAGTAGGTCCGTTACTGCTGAAGAAATCATTTATATTCATCGCAAAATGAAGGGTTAGTTGCACCGAATTGGTCAAAGTCACCCTTACCATACAATTTGGATCACCAGTTATCACGAAATGAATGGTATAATTAAAGTAGTAGAAAATGTTGCTACCACATTGGGTTGTATTAAGTTGTTTTTGACTATTGTTATCAAGCAAGGATATAGGGGCAATGTTCACTCCATTTACTTGTATTTGGATGGAGTTGGGGAAAGGATAATAGATCTTAACAATAATCCAGTCGGAGTTGTTACCTCCTGGAGTACGCTTTTGCAACTCAAGTCGCATATCATCTGGTGGATTTGATGCAAAACTCATGTTATACCATTGATAAAGTTGAATAATAGAATTGAACCGACCCAGCCTTAAGTTAAGAGGTTCACCACCCTGCCACTACCACTCTTTGAATCCGTTGGTTAAGGTTGTCCAACTACCTCCGTCATAGTTTAGGCTAACTGGCCACATGATTCTTTTATTATAATCAGGGGCAATACTTTCATATTCCAGAACTGCAAAATCATTTCTAATACAGTAGTAACCATTAAAGTAGGAGTTATATGTGCACGATGGAGTATTGGCCCCTATTTGAGTATTGTTAGGCAGTAATGTGCCTCCCTGTGGGAAAATCGTATTGGTATGATCCTGAATTATAAAGTTTATCTTGCCAGTGCAGACCATATTACCGCATCCGCCGAACCAACTTGCTTCGCTCTGTAGAGGTTGCTCGAAATAGGCCATCGCGTTAAATTAGCAGTTTGTGCAAACAGTATTCCACAGATGAGTAGACCCCTGCAAATCAGGGGCTCCTGGGTGTGAACGGAATATCACATTATTGTTGCACTGTTGTAAGGCAGATTCATTGTAGGATTGTTTGAAATAATCGAATTGCACATTCTGTACGTAAGTCTTACTGTCCAAAGTTTACTGTTTGCAGAGACCATCAAAGCCAGCATCAAAAGCAGTGGGGTACATCTATCCATTTATAGTTACAACCAAGAGACGAACAGCATGATTTCCTTGGCAATCAGTCGCTTTTGGACCATAGCATTCTGCGCAATTTGGCCTTGAGATCATAGTAATGTAAGAGTTAGTGAGGTAGGCAGTTCTATCGGTGCCTTCTAATCCATATCGGAGGGATACTGATCTTCCATTATCAGCCATCACAAAGTTGGAGAAGATCAGCTCGTTGGTATTAGGTGGGGATGAAATCTGGCCAACCGTACAGGCATAGGCTCTTGCTCCTGAAAAGCTGAAACATCCTCCCTGGCCATCTCCAATCAAAAGGAATCCCACTTGAGCCGAACCAACAGTATTTTGGCTGTAGGGTGAAGTGCTTCCACATGGTATAAAAGGAAAAACGTATCCATCAACATCCGAACCCTGACAAATGTTGTTATTGAACTGTATAACATTGTTGACTGGATCTGTACCTGTGAGTTCTATGCAGGCGACGGGTTATTTTCCAGTGATAGTGGGTCTAACAATAGCGCCTATCATAACATTACTGCTGACTGTGAAGAGAGTAACTCCTGAAATTTGCATATGGAATTTTCTTGCTTCGTAGAAAACGTTATAGCTGATAAGATTGTTATTCTGTCCATTAGCTGCTATGCAGAAGCTACGGCAGTACGAAAATGACGATCTTGTGATGATGGTTTGCCCCATTGAGGTATCTCCATTGTTTGATAGGACTAAACTTGCAGCTGCAGTGTCATATTGTCCACCCAGTGTAAATTAGACTGAATTTAAAATAGCCTGGCCTGCTCTATAGTTAATACCTTCCCACAGGGAATATATTACTAAAGTGTATCCCCATCCTGAATCTGGTCCAGAGATAAACTTTATGTTTCTAGTTATGTGACCTACAGATGCGCGAGTATCTAGTATACCATAAGTGTTGTTGATTGTGACTGAAGGGGCACCATAATGGGTATATTGCAAGGCTGGAGTAAAATATATTGTATTTCCGCTGACATTTGTGATTGATACACGTTCGTACTCTCGACTTGAACTAAAACTGGGAGCAATTACGATTTCGTCCCCGATAGCCCAGCCAGAGGCACTATCAACAGTCAGAGAAGTATTTCCTGCAAAGGCAGAGGCTGTTAGATTTGCAGAAATAGTGCTTGGACTTGTCCCATATAAAGATAGAGTTCCAGTGACAACAAATATTTTGTTTCCTTCAAGGGAGGGATCAAAGACATATCCAGGATCATTTTTCAATCCATCGATCTGAATGTTGAGATTATGAGTGAAGGGAGTTGCAGCTGAGCCAGCTTGTAGCGATCCAACCCTAATCCAAATAGCTTGACACTCGATATTTCTATCCGAAGTGTCAGGGATGATGACTGAGCCGTCAATGGTTAAAAATTCGCAAACAGCTGGATCAACATCCATGATGATGGTCCAATTACCATCAACAGTAACGTTTTCACCAGGTAATGGCATTCTTCCATACGGCCATTGAGAGGCGTTGCTCCAATAGCGGATGAAATCTTCCTTGACGAATTATCCTGGCGGTGCGGGGCAGAGATAGCGACAATAAATTGAAGTCACATCAGTGGTTTCAAAATAGGTTCTATTTTTAGCACTGGCACAAAGTTAAAGAGTTCGGTTGCCCACGCTGTTATCATGATAATATTCACCATTGTAGCAGCTGGAATCTGTAAAGTTACCATCGGGGGTGAACAGACTCGAAACATTAAAATTCTCTCCTGGGCGAATAGGTCCTATATCATACATCTCTCGATTGAGAGTGTAGTTAAATTTAAATCTAATGCCAAGATCATTGGTAGTTAGGGAATAGGATGAAAACATGCTAAGGTGATCAAAGTCTAATCCTGTTAACCACCAAATATTGTAGATATTTCCAGTGATGTATGGTAGAGCGTAAGTTTTAGGAAGTGTCTTTGAATCCATCTTATTTTGTAACGAAAATACTGAGTATACCTATGAATAAGATGTTGAGTTTTAAGGTACAACATCTGTGATGCTATTAATGGGTTGAGCTTTAAGACCGATTGCTGAAAAAGTACTAGTAGGGGCAAGAGCATTAAATGTGACCCTTACAACTTTGACAGAACTATCACATGCAATTGTTGTGTCCCATTGCTGAGGATTGGTTGTTGGAAGACAGGCAGGATCCGAAGCTAAATGTGGATAATTGTTGACAACAGCAGCAGAAACTCTTTGATTGCCATCATAGGCTGTTGTGGTAAAAGTGCCATCCAAATCATAAATAATTTCCCTTTTCGCCCCATTCATAAATAGCTTGTTGCCGGAGATGTTAGTGTAAGAAATATTTGAAATGAATATTTCCTGAACTGTATTTGTAAAACTCAAAGGGCTATCACACTTGTTGCAAGTCTCAATACTGTGAGTATTGGCAGGATAGTTATAGAAACGAATGTTATCAATTCTAATATTACCTAGTCCAGGAGTTATAATGCCCTTTGCGCCAGTCACATCACTTGGATTGTTTTGCATGGTTTGACCAATCACAACAGAGTTTTAGAAGGCTGTTATGCTTAGAGTAAAGTCTACTGTGTAAAATTAGGCCCCAGAATGCTTATTCTATGCAGTTTTAAACCCAGTAAAAATCAAATTGGCAGTTTCTTCTGCCAGCAAACCAGAAACTCCATTTTTGTAAAGTGTAAAGTCTGAGAATGTGCTGATCACAGCAGGATTATCCTTCCACGGATTCACAGGATCGAGTACAAATAGATCAGAGCAAGGATATGTTCGAGGAGAAAGCTTGAAAATTCTCAAGCCGTATCTGACATTAGAGTGAGAGGTGTTATTAAAGGCTTCGCCAAGAGCATTGCCAATAGGACAGACATCAGTACAGGCTGAGGGTCCATCAGGGCGAGTTTTTATCTCATACCAAAATCCATAAAAATCACTTCCAGCTGCATGATTATGAATTAAATGATTACTGGGATGAGTAATCCAGAAAGAAGCGACTGAAATATCAGTCTGTAGCATAGTAAAGGACATAATAGAGGATATCGCTAGGTTGTATTGTATTAAATTATTTGTTTAGATACCGTCTTCAACGAAATAGTTGTGCCCTTGAACATGGTAGCCCACATTATATTCTACTGTAAGATAGTGCACTCCATGCAAAGTGATTACTCGAGCCATTGAGTGATGCACTGCATTTCCACGAGCATAGGACTCGGATGCATCACCAACCATATGGAAGTGGATGCAATAGCGGCCTATGATCAAAGGTTGTCCGCAGTCCGTAAACTCAGTATATGCGATTTGACCTACTAGTCCGTTCTATGAACTACCAGCCATCATGAGATGTGAGCCATAGCTACTGGCCTGTGAATTGCTTTCACCCATCATTTTAATATTTCTAGTTAAGAGACCAACCTCTGCTCTCATCTCTATTTGGTCAGTTCCGTAAGTTTATATGGCAGAATAATGCATGTTAAGAAGGGAAGCGTTCAAAGTTATAGTATTACCGCTAATAGCAGTTATGGTTCTCTCCTCGGATTGATAGTGATCAAAATCAGTGGAAGCAATAGCAATCTGTTAGCCCACATTCCAGTCAACACTATCCTTCACTATAATATCTATGTCACCAATATTTGCTGTGGCTGACAGTAAAGTCCAAGTATATTGTCTGACTTGCCCATACATAGAGATAAAACACTCTAAGCAGCCGATGCCCTTATTACCAAACATAGGCTGTTGGGCGCTGTAATAGCCACCGTACATCACAAAAGTTAACTTATGTTGATAGGGTTGCTTCTCAGTACCAGCTATAAATTTACCTCCAGTTAGAGTAATAAGCCCAGTGGATATCACCATATCTGACTCATCAGCAAATGTTAAAGTTCCGTTTTGAACCAAAATACCTTTGAGAATAGGAGTTGTCTGATCAACTAGCAAATTCATGCCAGGAGGCACGTAAACAAGATCACCATCAACAGGTGGCAGATCAGTTCCCCAGGTACGAATGTCGCTCCATCTCAGCACATAACTGAAACTTTGATATATTATGGCATTAACTGATCCTACCTGTACTACAAATGAGTTATAAGGAGGAAGGCTCAGTCTGGATCCAACTGTGCATGTTACAGCTGCGGAAGTGGCTGCAGTAACCACACAGGTAATACCATCAATAATAATTGAAGGTGTGGAGAAGTTAAGATAATTTCCATTTAGCGTGAGGCTATATCCTCCAAAAACATCTCCGTTGGGTTGCGATAGAGTATTTACCAATGGAGTATTGTCCTGTCGGAACTCTATTTGATTGGCTAGTGTGAATGTATTAGCTCCATCACTATAGACTACGCTGGCGAAGTTGGAAGTAAGTGAAGCGAGGGTAACATCTGTGAGTAGTATTCCTTGGAATTAAAGTTCTGCCAGTTGACAGCTGGAAGTAGTATCATGCACAAATCGATAGTATTGATAATATATATTAGAGTTAATAGGAACGATATTCCACCCAGAATGTACTGTAGATTATACTGTCGCAATTGTCGTCCAAGTATTTCCATCATTTGATGCTTCAAAGTGAGCACCAGTCAGATATTGCGATGCTATGAGCCATTGGCTGTATGGAAAGAATCTTATTCTATTTAAATTTAGGGTCATCTCGTTTCCAACGTTAATACCGATGTAACAAATACCATTAGAGGACGATACGTATGTTGAGCCCATTATCCCATCAAATGCTAAGGCCTGGCTTGCAACTGTATCACTTATTATGGTAAATTGAGATTGACTTAATTTTTCAGGAGTGGCGAAGGAATACTGTTTTTGTGATAGGGTTGTTACGAATGGAGGAATGACAGCCACAGCTCCTGAAGCAGTTACTCTTTGTACTTGTGTTTTTACTCCATTGATGGTGACAGTTGCGCTGGTGCTTATACCAGTTCCAGTTAAAGTAAGGAAGCCGCCGTTGTAAGAAGTGGCAATAGGAATGAAAGTAGGAGCTACTGTATTGATTGATACTGTTGAAGTACAAGTGGCCCATCCGTAAGAAGCAAAGAAAAATTTAAATCCGTACAAGCCGCCAGAAAGAATAGCAGTGAAGCGAACTGAGCCTGCGACGTGGGTTGATCCACTGATGCTATATATTTCACTGGGATTATATACAGAGTAAACTGAAAGTGAGGTGGGAGTCGCTGCCTGTAAGTTATTTTGGGTGAAATTAAAGATGATACTGCCGGGCGAAGTGGAAGAACTACTAAGCAATGTCAGCTGAGGAGTATTCGTAGTTGAGGAGCTGACAGAGTAGCTCACTGTATTTCCTAAAGGAGATGTTAGAGAAATTGAAAAAAGGCTACCTGTTGTTGAAGCAGGTAATGCTAAAGTAAGTGCACTTGGATTTGTGCTGATTATCTGTGGCTCTACAAAAGAGTTATTGCAGAATATATTGAGAACAAAGTTCGCATTTGGCCATGCCGCAGGTAATCCAGTTCCACTGAGCACAACATTGCCTCCATTTATTGATAAGACTCCTGGAGAAGTTCCACTTTTAGCTGTCGTTATGTTTAATAGAAAACCATTTGATTCACCGATAGGGTCTTACCTCACTACCACGTTATAAGGGCCACTCTCAACACTGGGCACGAGGAACGTGACTGATGTGACAGAAGAAGACGTGGTATTGGCGATGGTGACGACTCCTGTTAGTGTATTAGTCAAAACAACTACGGGAGGGCTCAAATTTAGGTTGGTTCCGATCAGAGTAACTGATCCACTAGCAATTATATTGACTGACATACTCGTTAAAGTTGGACTGGAGGCTGAAGAAATATAGTTAAAGAGGCAACTATTGGCATTAGCACAAGTATTATCGACCATAAGTCTGTTTGTGAGTACGACAGCTTGAGGTTGACTGATGTTATAATCTGGGCCAGCTGGTGGTGTTCTGCATAAAATATCCGTTGTATTCAAGGACTCAACATTGCAAAACCAATTAATTGCGATTCCAACAAATACAAGAGTTTCATCCATAGCAGTGTCAAAGTTTATGCCCTGCAGATGAATAAGAGTGCCGCCATTGAAACTTCCGCTGGTTGGAGTAATTGATGTGATCACCAGCTCGTAGGTGAAGTCATTGCAGCTGGTCGAGTTGGGCATAGCCATACCGACTCCGATTATGTTGACTTGTACTTTAAATGAACCAGGTAGTCCTCCGGGAATACCAGTTTGAATGTATGTATCGTTAATTTTGAGAATTCTCATTCTATAAGCAATACCACTGGCATTAGATAAATAGACATTGACTTTAGTGGAGTCAAGGCCAAAGCCGATTCCTGTTATTACCATGACCCCCTTGAGGGAAGGATTAGCTGATTGTGGTGATACTGTATAAATTACAGCTGGAGGGGATGGTGTCTGATACGTAAAAGTCAAGGCATTGCTGGTTTGTCCTCCGTTGCTAATTGTGATAGTTTGAGGGCCAACTTGAGGACAGGTAGGCACTATAATTTCAGCATTTATGTTACTGATAGACTCAATGAGAGCGTTTTGATTGCAGATGGTGATAGTAGCAGTGGAAAGATCAACAGGGAAGCCAACTCCAGTGAGCAGTAGATTATATCCTCCATTTGTTCCGCCTGAGGTAAAATTAAGACTGGTGAGAGTCAATGGGAAGTTGATGGGCTGAACTGAAGGAGCAACATTCACTAAGCCAACTTGACTAACAGTCACAGATGGTATATAACTTCCTGCTTGAATTGTGGGAGTCAAATCAGAGTTAGTTGGAAGTTGACATTGGAAGTTACTGATCGGACTTGTGGCAGCATTTATGATGGTGCAAGGTTGGTTATTAAAAACAACACTAACATCATTGAGACTGTACCCAATGTTGGATGGGTCAGTCAAAGAAAGAGTTAAAATTGAGCCAGAGATGCTGTCAGCTGTGAGTGTGGGAGAATTTGTAAGGAAGGAATAAATACAATTTCCAGTACAAACACTGGGTAGTCCATTTACAGTCACCAGCACGTTTGCCTGGGGAGAGGGCATGCTGAGGAAGGGATAGTCGATTGGATCAACCAAGAGGTTGGAACTATATGCCCTGATTTCTGTAAAGAAGAGCTGAGGTTTTGTTCCAGACACTCCACCATTCAAATTAGCATTGCTGAACACTAAAGGTGGAACGATACTATTATATCCATAATAGCTGATCAACCAAGATGAGGAATATTGGTTTAGACTAGGATTGGACAAAAGAGTGACCTCTACATTTTGTAGCCCAGGGATGGCGTTAAAAGATGCCTGCATAGCAGCAGCATTCATGTTATAAAGCATGAAACTATTGCCCGAAGTACCAAGAGCAAATCCGCCAATCGATAACAAGAAATTACCTGAAATCAAGGATCCATGTGATAGGAAAGTAGATTGTGTAAAATTTTTTGTGCCAGCATAATTGATGTATAATGGTACCACCACTGATTTAACGGCTGCTGTGCTTCTCAGGAGATAGATTGAGACACGCCAGTTGTAGGTGTATGCAGCTGATGAGTCGTTGGTTGCTATGCCATTTACGTCGTACATTGTTAGCACGCCAGATATTTGATACGGTGCGAAGACGCTAAGGGTATTTAAAGCATTGATAAATTGAGTGATAGTTGCGTTAAAAGGAATGACTGCCCAGATAACTGTGGATGGCGAACCAACTATCTTTGTTGTAATTGTCATGTTGATTGATCCCCCTGTGCCGCCTGTCTGGTTGAAATCAACAATCTACGGTTGATTTGTGAAATTCAGATCAAGTTGATGCACGGCATGTGTTTGCCATGTGAGAGTTGTATCGCTGTTCGGCACTTCGACTGATACTTTTAAAGATCCTGTCCCCCAAAAATTGAGGTGGTACACTTCGATATAATAACTTTTGCCTGCTTCGAGACTTACGGTGTTTTCAGCAGAGGCAACATAGGGAGAGTAAAAATTGAACATATTTTGATCTGTGTTAGAGTAGATGAGGGGACTGGCTGCTGGCTGATTAGTTGTTCCATATGAAGTTGAGAAGTACATAGCAAAAGTATCAACTGCCACACCTCTGAAAGTATAAGTTCCTGTAGCGGGAGCTGTAAAATATCCCGTAAAAGACTCCCCGTAGTTGCTGCCGTAGTAGTACCCTGTCAAAATTTATCCGCGATAGCCTGATTAAACCAAATTTAAAGTAGAAGAGTTACTAGCAATGGCTGCACGTAATCCAGAAGGTGTCTTATTTGCAAGATTCGTGATATCATATCTATTATAATTAAGGCCAGTTCCTGAAAAATAGCCATTGGCTTGATTTCCAGAATTTGTTACAATTTTAGCACTTACGGAAGTGTTTTTTTGTTCAAGATTGCATGTGATTGAAGTAACTGTGCTGGAGACCACATCACAATTTATATCATCCACTGTCACTGTTATATTGGCAGGATTGGTCGAAAACCCAGTTCCTGTAATTGTGAGCTGTTGACCTGCCAAGGAGCCGGAGGTAGGAGTGAAGCTGCTCACTGAGGGCAGAACCACAAAATTAAAATATTCCTGCTTGAAAGAAGATCTTTGTAGATGATCACTGGGAGTTGAATAGCCTGGTGTTAAGTATTCTTGCACCGCAAATTTGCCAGCTTACTGAATATTAGCTTGATAACAGGAAATTGTTTGGCTGCTGCTGGCGACTATTGGTCCTTCAGCAATATTAAAACGGCTGCATAGAGTCTGCCCAATTAGCATGGAAATCACATCCCCCATGTTTAGCATACCGTCCCCCAAATTAGTGATTCTATGAATTCCATAAAAATTCACATAACTACCAGCAACTGCAGAAGCAGGGTACAGAGCTTGTATGAGAGGAGTTTGACTGTTTAGATATGAGAAGCAGCCTTGTTCATTAGTGAGGCTTTGCTGCTGTCCGTTGCTGGTGACAATGATGGGCAAGTTGTAGATGTCACTGAGTTGGTTAGTATCTGATGTAATGCATGCAAGAGTTGTATCAGTGGCGCCATCAGCCGGAATATTACAAGGATATGTGCCCACGTAAATTTGATTGTTTGCTGCACTGGAGCTGAAACCCACACCTTTAATGTAGATGGTTGTGCCTCCACGAACACTACCAGATGGGTTGATCACTGAGCTGGATGAGCTTGAAACACTGAAAAGTTGCAGAGCCTCATTGTGGACTCCAATTACAAGGAGTACTAAGCAAATGAAAGTGGCTGTTTTCATCCTTTTAGATGTAAATCTATTAATGATTGGTGATGGCAATAAATTACATTTAAGGAAGAATGCTCACACTCAATAAAAACTACGGAAAGCAAGATAATGGTTAGTAAACTACTTCTACGGAGCAGGGAATATAAGTCTGTTAATTTGTCTACAAAAAAGGGTAAACGGATATCTCTAAAAAATCGAGTTGAAGAGAAACAAAAACCATTTTAATTAATGAAAGATTTCGCATGAGGATTATCTGAGCTTGGCGTAGAAGTTTTCTACTATAGATTATGGTGAAACAAGCAGATTATTGTATTAATTATCTGATGCTTGACTGATGAATTATAATTAATCTTTTGAAAGATTTAATCATATTAAGTGTCAAAAGATTTATTCGCTAATATCCCATATTATTTTTAGGAACAATAAAATAAAATTGCTATTGAGAATCTAATAGCTATTACCGATAATATTAATATCAATTTGCCTGCATTCATATTATAATTCAGTTGCCAGTCAAAATCACTCTCCAACTGTTATCTTGGCGTTGCTTAATTTGCCGTCCCAGCTTAGACAAACACGAAGGATATGTTACTCCAGGCTCTACTTCTGAAATGTCAAGTTTGTTCAGAAAACGCCATTGGCAGTGTGAAAATTACTTAAATTGAAGACAGTTCATATCAAGGATGCCGATACTTAGATATTCCAATTAACTCCAAGGAAAGCGACCGAGACATCGTAAGGAAGACGCATAAAGATTATTATTTTCTATCTCAGACAATATTAACTCAAACGAAGCTGTCGCAAATGCTTCCAGCTATTTTTACAAAGCTACCTGCATCCTTCTTCTCCAATATCGTTATTTTCTGATTTATGGCTTAATTACCCAGGTTTAGGATTTTAAGTTTCTTCCAATTACCACCAACTAAAGCCTTTATTCCCGAAATTCTGAGCTTGTTGAAACTAAGATCGATACTAGATATCATTAACCAGTCGGCTTGAGTAAATATTTTCACACCCTTTTATCCAAGTAAGTTATGTGCTATTTTCCTCAACAGATACATAGATTAACACTAGAAAGTGATTTCCAGTCAGTTTTGCAGATCTCCATAATTCCTTCCCACTTCAGTTGATTTCCTTCTAAGTGAGTTTGAGGCATACATAAGTTGAGTTCTGCAATATATTTCCAATCCAGCAAATAGAACTCAGCTGTGCCTTTTTGAAGTTGATTGCTGCCCAACGACAAAATAACTATTTTTTTCCAAGGAGCTCGCTTAAATTGAACTATTGAGTCCCCTTCAATAATATTGTGGTCTGAATATCTCAACTGTAACTCAGCAATAACTCCTATAGTTCAGGCCACCTGTTTTCACATAAAATTTTCACTCCTTACTTATCAATGAGGTTATAACCTATCTAAACTAAATTTGACTAAGATCAATCTTCTGTAAATGTCTCCATTGATTACTTCGAATCAAACTCAAAGCCTTCCCATTAATTTTATTAATTTCTGGATATTACTTTTCTTACTCAAATCAACTGTAATGATTCCTTAATTTTAGAGATCTTCCGATAGCCTCTATTTAATATTTGCTTCGTTTATGTGGGACGAATCTTAATCTCTCAACAAATACCATGCTGAACATCAGTGGTCTTCTTTGCATTTTTGTTGTGATTGTGACGATTCCTCTGTTATTCTCCTTTGCGATTCATCAAATCATTATAAATATGTTTTCTTAATATGCTAATTAGTTTTTTGATATGATCACAACAGAATTTTAAGCAATGGATCGTTCGCCTTTAACTCGCTCAACTTATAGTTGTTCTTTAGTGCTCTCTCTTAAAATTTTGCCTTGGAGTCAGGTTGGGCGAAAGCCAAACCTATTAGGCATTGCCCTGCAGATTCGTTAAACTTTTTGGCTGAGTTCAAAAAGATGATGTCCTCTTCCTCTAGATTGATAGCTCTGTCTATGAGTATGCGAATGTTAACTATTTTAGCCTTCGAATACGTGATGATGAACTACTAAGGATATAGTAGGCTTATTTGTTTTCATATATCCTGCTTCGAACTCGGACTTATGGCAAACGACTTATGTCATTATTTGACCCGCTTAAGATGCATATCACATTTTTATTTATTATTTTATCCTTCATCTCCTCAAGTCCAGCGACTGCTAAAGCTCCAGCTGGTTATACGATAATTGCTTCCTCATCGTACATCTCCAGCATTGTCTTGGCAACGAGTCCCTCATGAATCAAGTGCAGTTCAAGGTTAATCTCCTTCAAAATTTACTATATAACCTCTAACTTACAAAAGGAATGCGACCTGTTCTTTTCATTGATGCTCCATCAACAAAAGTTTCAAGTGAATCCAGGACTATTGGTTCTCCTATCTTGAGAGAATTAAACATAGAAGGTGATCCTACAGGTTCAAACCCCACTAGTTTAACATCAGGTGCCATTTGATGGAAATAAGAGCCAAGACCTGATGCCAAACCACCGCCTCCAACACAAGTGAAAACATAATCTAACGATTAAGTGGAGCTCCATTCTTCAAGAATTTCAGCTGCTAATCCGCCTTGTCCTTCAATCACGTTGATATTATCAAAAGCGTGTAAGAATACAGCATTTGTTTTTTCCTGAAATTTTCTAGCCTCAGTGACTGCATCATCAAATGTAGTTCCTGTAAGAACAATGTTCAGCCAATCTCCTCCATGATGGCGTACGCTGTTAATTTTTAGCTTTGGGGTGGTGGCTGGCATAAAAATTGTTCCTCTCACCTGCATTTTCTTACAACAATAGGCGATTCCTTGTGCATGATTACCGGCACTAGCTGTGACAACTCCACGCTGCTTTTATTCCTCAGTCAAATAACGGAAAGCTGTGGCTGCACCTCGTATTTTGAAACTTCGTATGGCCTGAAGATCTTCTCTCTTGAGAAAAACATTAGCCTGATATTTTTAAGAAAGATAGGAGGAGCGCTGTAGCTTAGTGTGCGCAACAATTTCCTTGCTTTTCCTGTAGGATTGGTAAATTTTATTAGCAGGAATGAGCTTAGATTCTTTAATGCTATCCATCGATATAATTAGGAGAGTGGTAATAAATCTTTGCCACAATTGGTCGCAGTAATAAATCCAATAAATAAATCAAAAATATATTTATGAAATTTGATTTTTTAACCTCTATCAACATTTTTCAGTTTAATTCTTATCAAAAATTTTCAAGGTATTTGTTGGTAAGTTTAAGAAATAATTTTAGTAAATTATCTAAAAAGGTGTTTTGTTTCATCTAATGGCCTATGACCAGAGTTGAGAATAGATTTCATTGCCAAATTATGGACTCCCAGCCAATAGGGCAGATAATAAGCTACTAATATTTATATAATAGTGATTAATTCATATCTAATAATCCAACTCATTATCACGTAAATGGACTTTAATATAGATTTTTTTTGATTCACTAAGCCAGTTATTTTCACGAAAACTGAGCAAAATGATTAAACGATCGCTATTTAACTTAGTGCCGAGTTTGTATTTTTTAGAATGCCTAATGGTGGTCTAAAACCTGATCGTTTTTTCTTTTTTAATTTGATAACGACGCACTCAGCATTTCAAATACTTATCTTACTACAAGACTTTTTTGCTAAATAAAGCCTCTTTCTTATAAACTATACATTTTTTGAATTTACTTGAACAATTTTTTTTTCTTATCTCCTATCTTCCAAAGTAATTAATAAAAACAGTGATGATGATTAATTACCGTCGAAACTAGACAGGAGAGTCAAAAAAAACTAATGATCCCTAAAAATAGGGCCTCTGAGTGTTTAAATTCTTTTGATAAATAATGGGGAATAATATTAATTTTTTCTGAATTCAATATGTACATTGAAAGACCCATTAACTTAGATGCTGAGGAAGAACTTTCCTTCTTTAGAGAAGGCTAGTCCTACCACCTGATGGGGGATGAACCCATTTTGGGAAATTGGAGAGGACTCGACTACTTGGAACAGGGGGATTCAATGATCTATATTTAGCAATTCCTTAACTTCAAAGAAGAAAAACTGGAGGAGTCAAAGACTGAATCTAAATGCTCCATTGAACCAATTACGACACCTGATATCCTCATTTTACAAAAAACTCACTTATAGCCTCTTGTTAAGAAGTTTAAGAAGATAAAAAAGGTAGAAAATTCACCATTCCACAATTACCAAAAACATCTAAACAATGCTCTCAAGAGGCTTATCATCGTGCCTTCCTTTGGGCCTTCTGATTAGGACTACAAGCTTGCCGCCAGGGATATATGGAGAAGATATTTAGAAATTGAAGTTAAGACAAAGAGGATCCTCCATTTTGTTTTCAATGAAAGGAATTAACATATCATCAGTTAATCTGAGTTGAAGACCTATGGCCTCCTTGAGATTTACAAACACTATGAATAGGAAGTGATCAACAAAGCCAAAAATTATCTGAGCAAGCTGGCAATCGACCAAATTGATGCTGTCAACCTATAGGGCTACCTCAAGACTCGAAAAATAAAAAGGATGTAAGGTTTGAAAACCTACATTCTCAATTTCAAGCATGAGTTAGAGAGTGGATATCTAAAAAGAAGGATAACAATGAGTGAATCCCAGCTCTGATTTTTACTATTATTGCTTGCAAACATCAAACGAACTTTGTTTTAGTTTTTCATCACTGAATTAGAAATATATATCAATAACACCACTTTTACGAACTGGCGTTACATTATATACCATAATTTAAAAACCCCCAGTCAACATCAAAACCAATTTGTTGAGGATATCTAAGGAAGGGACTAATTATCAGCTTAACCGTCTGATTTTGTACTATGTCGTTAATCGAAAAATGAAAAACTGTTTTGCCATAAATGACAACTGATAATGCTTTCAATTATTTATTAGTTTACGCATGAGAAGAAGACAATTAAAATCATTAAATTTATAATTCGATTGTTTATTTTGTCAATAAATTGTTGACTTTGCTTTAGAAGATTGTTCCACACGCTTATAATGCATTTATATATTTGAGGATGCCAGCTCATTTGTCTGTACTGGCCATAGCGATAGTTTATCTGCTCATTTTCTTAATATTTTTGTTTCCATATTCGATTTTTATTGTTTTACTTATTCGTTAAAGATAAGCTCCATTTTCTTTTCTATAAAATACGCTTAACTAAATCATTATTCCCCCAAGTATACAGACATCTGTTTGTCGTTAGTTTAAATCACTTAATCTCGCATGGTTCGCAGCATAATTAAAAATCTCTTCTCTAAGCTCTAAGTTACCTTTTCTTTTTTTAAAACTCTATCACATTTAAAAAACATTTAGATGGAAAATGATAATAAAATTGATAGGGATGATAATTATGGGCCTATGAACCTCAATTGCAATGAATTCCTTAAATTTTTATAAATTTGAGTATTAATCATAACGTCTTCTAATAATATTGTTGGCTATGATCTCCCACATAGGTTTAAACAAATCAAATTTAAAATATTTTAACAAGTGATAGACTCCAAGATTGGAAATATCCTTGATTTGAATAATAAATTTTATTGAATAAACAATATGATCAGCGTTTAATCACACGCCAAACAAATTAAGTTGCTAAATGACTATATCGCAGCCTTGGAGAAACAGATCTCCAGCTCACGGAAATAGAATTAATTGTTGCAGAATAGCAGCACCAATTCAGGGGAAGAACAAAAACGAATGATGGAAGATCTTGGCAAACTTCGTAACGAAAATGGCCAAATCAAATTTCAGAACTATAAACAGCAGGAATAACTACGTCGACTGGCAGGATTGGAACAAGAATACTTTGCAGTTCGACAACAGATAGATCGAGAAATATAAGTTAAAAATCAACTAGCTCAAGAAAATCAGAAGCTTATGGAAGCCCTGAAGAAAGAACAAGACCAGGCTAAGGCTATTTTCGAGGATTTCAACAAAAAAAAACAAGTTTGGGAGGTTGACTCATCAAAGCATAAACTGGAAATTGAAGAATTGAGAAAGATTCAGATGGCTAAAGATAAAAAATATACCTAACTCACTCTTATGCTGAGCCAGGAAAAGAAGAATTCAACAACCAAGCAGGGCATTATGCAAGCAGAAAACAGCATGATGATTCAAAATAAAAATGACAGCATTGTCAAGTTAACCAAAGAGATTGATGATCTAAAGAATAATCTATCCAGCACTATCGCCCAGCGTGATAAAGATGCAGGCGAGTCGAGGGAACATATTGCTTTTTTATAAAATCAGGTCAATCAAACCCACTAGAAGTTATAAAATTTGTAAGCGGACATAGAGGAGATGGAATTGGCCATTAATATGAGAAACAAGGAGATAAGTGACTTAAAAACTAATTTACAATCTAAAACATAAGAATTTAATGTTTTGTTGAAAAAAACGAACGAAGAGAAGAGGAGCTTGTTGCAAGCAATTAATAAACTCGGAGAAGAGAAGAAAAAGAATTAGGAAAGAACAAGTGAAGAAAAACGTAATTTATAGCAAGCAATCGATAAACTTGTTTAGGAAAAGAAAAAAGTGGAAGAAAAAATAAAATAATGTGAATTGACTATCAACGTAAAAAACAAGGAAATTAATACTTTCAAAGCAAATTTAAAAAATAAAACCTAAGAATGCGATGCTTTGTTTAAGAAGACAAACGAAGAGAAACGAAGTTTATTAGTGGCGATTAATAAACTTGGAGACGAAAAGAAAAAGACGTAGGAAAAGATCAAGGAAATTGAATTGGTCATCAACTTAAAAAACAGGGAAATTATCCAATGTAAAGACAGTTTAAAAGCGAAGGCATAGGAATTTAATCTTTTTGTCAAGGAAACAAGCTAAGAAAAACGAAATTTAGAGCAAACAATTGATAGGCTTGGAGAGGAGAGGAAAAACTTATAAGTTATAAATAATGCTTGCAAGGGAAATATCTCTGAAAATAGCAAGGCTCTAACTGATACCTTGAAGCAAAAAGAGGAAGTCACTCTGAAATTGTCAGCAACGAATAGTCTTCTACAGAAAACTGAGAAGGAGTTAGAACAGGCATCTAATTAATTATTAAAACTAACCTAATTAATAAAAGAAAGGGATATTTTCATTGAATCACTGAAAACAACTGCACTTTCCAGAGAGAAAACCATTTCAGACCTAAGCGAGCAGCTGGAAAATACTGAAAATGCAAGGACTAAAACTGTAAGAGAGGGGGAGGAATTAACTAAAAAATTAAATGCCCTTCATCATTAGAATCAATTGTAAAGATAATAATTTATTAAATTAACTCAATAAAGTTAATCAAAAATTTTGAATCTGAATAATCAATTGTAAAATCTATAGAAAGCAAAGAATCAGTAAAGTAAGAAACTCAATAAAATAATTAATGACTTAGAATATGAGAGAGATTCCAAAAATATGGATCTGTCAGAAACAGGCCAAAGGATAGTATAGTTCAACCATAGAATGTCAGATTTGCACTAAGAAAAAAAATTGGTTTAATAACATTTGTAAGCAATAACTCAGGAGTTCGGAGGTTATAAAAAAAAGAAATAAGCAGAGACTTAAGATTTAACGGCTAAGTTGAAATAAAGTTAAAAAAAGATATAAAAAAGTAAGTTAAAAATTGATGAGTTATCTCGTGAAATTAAGGAACTGTAAAGTCATCATCAAAATAAGGCTCAAAATATAACCCTGACTCAACAAGAATAAATATAAAGAATAAAGGTAAAGATGAATAAAACCATGGCATAAATCAAAAATTAGAGTTAATAAAAAATTAATAAAACAAACCACTAAATTTAGTAGCTGCGAAAGTAACTCATCAAGTTAACAGATGAACATTTCAAATCTTTAAAAAGTAAGGAAGAAGAGTACAGTGTCAAGGAAAAGAATTTGCAATCCAGTTTAAGAAATTTGACTCTTTAAAATCAATCTTTATAAGATCAGATCAAAAAAGGGAATATATCAGTTGTCCTCGAAAAACAATCAAAATCAACCAAATAATTCTAATTTTAAAGTCAAAGAGAAAAAATTACCCTGCTATAAAACACTACTAAAGAACAAAAAAAATCCATCGAAGAGCTGAATAAATTAATTTCTGATAAACATAAAGAGTATTAAATATTGGAGCAAAGTAACGCCATGCTTCGAAAACAAGTTATCAATGTTATAACTAGAGAATAGACTTCTCGCAAATAGCTGTTATAAATTAAGAGCACAGTTGGCTCAGTTTATCTATCAAGAAGTCGAGTAAATCTGACTCAGGAAGATATTGAAGATGTATCAATCTATAAAAATGCGGCAGCTAAAAAAAGAAGAACCAACGGCACATTAAATACATTAAATAGAGTGGACTATCCTCCAAATGCTTAAAAGCGTTCAATGAGCAGGAAGAAGTAAGCTCCAATCAATTTAGCCACGAGTTTGGTGGAGGAAGTCAGAACCTACAACGACAATTTTGAAAATAAAGTAACAGATTGAATGGGATGATTTATTGTATCATTATAAATAAATACTTAAAAGTAAAAGTAAATATAATGATCCAAGATTAAAGATTTGTACAAAGAGTACTATCAAGAAGATGATTATCTTCAGATAAACTAAAGTTATTATTTTAAGATTGGTTTAACTCATTTATAGACTTTAGACTATGCTAATATTATCTTTTAGTTTGGTTAAATAAATGCAGTACCTGTATAGAAAAAGACTGCTTCATGCATCTTTTTATCTTTGATGAACTGAGCCGGTATAATTTCTTACTTTATATATTCAGAAATGCAAGACGATCATACTAATTTGAAATTTGAAAAGAAGACAGATAAGTCAACTAAATTATGCGAAAGAGAATCATAAAAGCAGTGAGTCAATCGATTTTTATGCGCTTGCGGCCCCTGAATTAAGATTGGAATACTTCTCATTAATTCTTTCCAGAAAGTTAAAAATTAAATACTAGGAGTTATCGCTTTGTGATCTCATTCTCATTCTTCTCTTTGGTACGTTGTTTTAATAGTCCTGATTGAGTAGACTCGCTAATTTTGGATTGATTAGCAGATCATTCAATCTCGGAGAAGCTTGGTTTTTTAGAGTAAAAATTTAGCTGGCATCTATTTATTGGATAGTCTCCATATGTGGGCAGTTGATGACTTATTATTCAGGATGCTAAAGCTCCTCCAGTTGTTCAGCGGTTACTGCCGCTTAAAGATCTAAGAGGGGTATATCCTCGATGGGATCCTCCATAGGTCTACATGGACAATAAATTACTTGAAAATTGGAGATGGCGGTCCATATATTTAACAGTACTACTCGTGAGTCATGGAAGAGTAAAATCTAGCTCGTGATGGTTTTCTTTTAAGGGGTGGGAAGAACTCGTTTTGCATGTTGGTGATCGGTAAATGAGTATTTAGGTAATTATATTCGAATTAATAAACCCAAAAAGCAAAGTTTTGAAAAGTGAAATATAGACACATATTTTGACCTATAACTTCACTTTATAAATAATCTCTAACTTTGAAGGCTTGAATCGAAAAAATATTCAACAGTATTAAGAATATTCAGTTAAAATTGAAGAACTATCAAAGTTGGGTATTTATCATAATAAATTCAAGTCATACTGTCAATTTTAGAAGAAATTGACGTCTTCGAAAGAAGTACAGAAAATAATTTCAAAAATAATTGGACGATAGTTGAGGTCATACCCCAAGGTAAAATACTTGGAAAAAATAATGTTGGAGCTTCTTTAATTGAGTCTAAAGTTCCAATTATTCAAATGCATGATCAACCACATAGTTATGAAATAAAGGACTTCAGAAACATATGAAACATATGAAAAACTCCTCGATAACAAAGTTATCGGAAGATTATCAATCAAAAAGAGCCCTTCCACTCCAATTTAACTTGTATTTTTAAGGAATGACGTTATTTTAATGTTCAATAAAACTAAGTTATAATATACAATCAATTCCTTTCTTCCATCGAGGAAACTTTTAAATCATAATTTCCATTCACAAATTATACATCGAAAACAATCATAAGAACCTGAATTGAAATATTATTTTTTGTTGATTAAACTGGCAGTGATGCCTGCTTGATCAATGCCATCATGCCTTTATTAACAAACACACTATTTGGATTAATAAACTCTAGGTTACCCTAAGATCTCATATTCGAGATGAACCCTCATTATATGCACTTCATTTAAAAAGATGATTTTCAATTATAGTTTATTTTTATTTGAGCTAAACACATAACATATAAAGTTTAAATATCAGAATCTCAGCTGCTTGCATCTGATTATGAAACAATTTCGCTTCTTTTTTCGTTTCTTAGCATTGTGGGAGCCCCTTCCTAATTCAACGACGCCAATAATTAACTTGGCTATTGTTTTGAAATTTCAAAAGCAGGGCTTTCCTCTTATTATGGAAAATTATTTTTCTTTTCCAAACCCAAAGGCTGATTGATGACTGGTAGAATATCCTATTTGAGAGTAGAGGAGCTTTACGAAGTCTTATTGATTTTTGTTTTTAAATTCCTCTGTCTAAGCTTTCTTGGAGCGTGACTTTCTTCGGGCAATTTTTGAGCAAGATAGAATTTTCTTTCAGTTAAATAGGTAGCTGGTCTATTGGCCAGCTTTTTAATTAACTTTTCCTTCACCAAATTCTTAATATCTTTAGTTTAGTAGCGCTATTAAGTTTAAACAATGGTATTTTCCTTAAATTGTGTTGCCTCAATCATGAAAGATCCATTCTGACCTGGTGCTTGCAGGTTTTGGCCAAATACAAAATAATTGAGTCCATTTTGAAGATGGCTTGGAGGCATAATAAACCCTTGATTTAAACCATTGAAGAAAGGGGAAACTATATAGAAATAACTTTTACATGGCATGTTTTGACTGGGAAAGAGGAAATATTATTGATGGAGCATATTCATCTGAGGGAACATTAGTTTTGTTGCTTATATAAAATGATTAATTAACCACCATTGAACTTGGAATTAAACAAAAAAGAAAAGAGCAGGTTCACACCAAAGTTAAGACATAGGCTGTTGACTTCATGGGGATGAACACTATATTCATACTTACCATTTTTGGAGAATAAGATATTTTTAACTTTTTATAAGTTTGAATACGATAAACTCACCTTTTTTTAATTGAGATGTTATAAATTAACAGTCGGTCCCCTGATAAATGGAAACTCTCAGACTTTTATTAATTAAGGCTGGAGCTTCAATTAAGCAAATGAACAGTTCTATATCTAAAATCTTTTTGAATTTTATTTTGCCAATTTTTGAAAAGGATGCATGACATATTTTTTAAAATGGTCTTCCCCCTAACTTTTTTTAGTTTATATTTTCAGATCTAACTGTCAAAGCAATGATGAGGCAATTTCATTTTAAGATAAATTCATGGTGATCTGCCTTGACCTCAATTTTGTTCATACTCCATCTATCATTAATTACATAGTCTGTGGTTCGAATATCCTTATTAACTGTCGAGGGCATACCCTTGATTTAGGCAGCAACTGATCTTTGAACCAGCAAAGACTGTAAGGGCTGGTGGAGAGAGTATTCCTTGGTTCAAAATCTTATAATCTATTTTTTGGCAATATAATAACATTAATTCGATTATATTGATTGATATATTTCGAGCAAATCATTGAGAACATTTTTTAATATTATGATATCAGCCGAAGGATTGTATTTTGAAATCATCAAATCTTAGCTCTTCTTCAATTATCAATTAATGAATATAGTAAAAAAGTCAAATTTATCTATTTTTATTTTTTTTATTGCGCTTGTGCCAATTTTATAAAATAACAAATTTTTTAAAACTATTATTTTGCTATTTTGAGAACTTATTCTAGTCTTAAAGAAATATTTGACTAGTTTCATCTTTTATTAGAGAAACATTCAAGAATATATATATTACGAATCATTAAGCAACTTAAAGTCATTGGCTATGGAAACATTAAAATAATTAATCTAATATAATTCAAAAAATTGCACTTTCCAAATAATTTTATATGAATCTATTATTATTTTCCCAGACAAATTCAAACATCATTCATCTTTCTCTTCCCGAATCGTTTACTTAATTACTTGAGCATTTGTCATACTAAGACTAGGGGTCTGCTTGGGCCTGTTCCTGCTTTGGTCGCTGTTATTATCACAATTATCAATAGTCGTAGATAGCATCATTCTATCAAAGTCCACCATTTTAATGCTATATTTTGACTCTTAGTTTTGGATCAAGTTAATTAGGCATCTAAAATTTTTAAAGCGAGTTTGACGTAAACCCACTGTCTTAATAATATGATTGAAAATGAGCTAATATCTTTGCTTTTTTATATACATAAGGCGGTATAACTCATTGTAAATATGCTTTACTCTGAAGCCAGAAGCAGCTCCTATTAAATTGAAAGGTTCTCGAACTTCTTAAGAAGTAATTTCTGATTTTTTGATCCAATGAAAAAATCCTGTCTAGACATTTTCTTTATTGAGTTCGATGCCTTAATCAATTTGACTGATTTTTCCTAGAATCTGTTAGCAATATGTGCAATATATGTCGGCATAACTGCCATTGATCACAATATTTACATTTTTCATTTCTTGAACGTCTCTTACTTCAAGTTTACTCACCCTTAGACCGATGATATTCATGATTTTTTTATATATGACTGAGTTGCAAGCTTTACAGTTTATGATAACGAGTTGAAAGGTTGATAACAGCTTATGAAACTTCATCATATCGTTAAAGTCCTAAAAAGAACGGCTCGGAGAAGAAATATTTCGGATTCTTACCACTTTCATGCAAAGATTAAAGACTTAAAAAAACACTACTAGTATAATCAAAATCAGTCAATTTCCAAAATCAGATAATACTTATTTTCCAATGGATTTAAGAGACTGAGATTTTTCATTGAATGAAATCAATCAAATTTCAATAAAATCAGATAAAATATTTTGCCGCTATGATCTAGTTGATTGCTTACAAAAATCGATTGAACCTATACATGTGAATTGAAAACCATTTTAATTGCGGGAGAATATAATATATGAATAATTTACCGATCAATAAGGATCTCGTTCTCAAAGTCCTTCACACAACTAACCTTAACATTGACCCTGCTCTTATGGAGGACGTTCTAATGGCTCTTAAATCACCCCTTCCTCAATTACAAACTGATCACAGTTTATAGATTATCATCCTCTCAATTTCTGCCATCATCGCATAAAATAAACGAATACCTGGAATTCTATAGGGCTCCATGGTTTCTTTAGGTCTCCCGATAGAAATGTTTTTGAGGCATGTTCCTGCCAAAGACAAGCATTCTCTCCTCGATTGTATCGAGTTGATGATTTTGAACTGGAAGCCTACTCAAACTTAGTCACTCACTAAAGTAAGAAAGGTAAAATATTGTTACCAAATGTTTTAGTCCTATTGCCTTCTTTTCTAAAAGCTAACTTTGATATTAGGTTTCACCTAATAAATTTCCAAATTGCAATTAAAGATCTTTTGGATTGTTTACTTAACTCTTAAAAATCGATATACGTTCAATTTTATTTTATAGGATAAAATTATCCTTGAGATGGTTATAAAAAGTGCGTTTTAGCACATGATTGGTAAGATTGACTCTGAAATTGTTGATGGTTAAATTAGAAATTACCTTCAAATTGATTTAATTCATTCAAAAGAAATTAGGGAGTAATATTCAACAAAAATTAGCCAAATCTTAAGAGAAATCTACGAAATTCGGTACTCAGCCAATCATAATATAAACTTTATTGCCCTTTCTCAAGATATGTTCTTTTTGATAAGGTTTCTTGATGATTTTTCGAATATATACGAGCACTGGCAATATCGCAATCGAGACACTATAATAGATGAGATATTATTTCTCAATTTAGAAAAGGTAATTTATGAAATACTTAGACATTGACTCCACTTACAATCCGCAAGCCAGAACTTAATATAGGGCCCATAACTAAAAAAATTAATTTTAGCGATGATGAAGATGAATAAGATGAAAGTGAGAGTGACCACTCAAAAAACTAATCAAATGATGATAATGATGAAGATGATCGCGAAACGGCGTGTCTTAGAAACAGTCAACCATTTTAACCTTCATAAATGAATACTTAAAATTCAAAAAGAAAACATTCATATTTCTAATCAAGACTCCGTAACTACTGTCGAAATTGGACTCTTTTTCAAAAGAAATTGACAAACAAATGTTTTTTGAAAACAATTCGCCTTTTTTTGAAATTACCAAAGGGAATCAAATCAAAAACTATCAGAAAAATAAACAAATAAATCAGAAGTTTACAATCACCAAGGCAATTTTTCCAATTAATCGTGCCTTGCCTGAAAAGATATCATGGATATGATATGACTGCCATCAAAGCTCTCGAGCTCAACCTCCACTCAATTTGGAATTGATCTGATACATTCATAGATATCATTTATAGAAAAGAAGGAAGATACGAAATTAAATCATTAATCAACCATAAACTTACTCGACAATTG
>Ga0302185_10000296_pt1 | contig 39204 bp, 26 predicted proteins | sample II_Bog_E1_1_FD_200231 | JGI IMG/M metagenome (GOLD analysis project Ga0302185, IMG submission 200231) | Peat permafrost microbial communities from Stordalen Mire near Abisko, Sweden - II_Bog_E1_2 | ecosystem: Environmental > Terrestrial > Soil > Wetlands > Peat | place: Sweden: Abisko... | reverse complement strand
TTAATTGCTTGATCATCTCTAGTTAAACTAATAAATCCACCCTCAACCTTATCTAGAATGGTAGTCGCTGGCCAAACAAAAGCTCTTTCTACATTTTATTGACTTTTGGCTGAAGTTTAGATATACAACATTTAGTAGTCCCTTGCCAATTTAAGAGCGTCATTACGTGAAACCATCCTATTGCTGCTACAATCACACTTATTTCCCACTAGCACCAAGATTACGTCTTTGTTACTGTTATTTTTCACATCTTATACCCATCGAGATGCGTTTCTAAATGTCTATGATCGAGTGAGATCGAAAACCACTAGAGCAGCAGCTGAAGATCGGTAATAGGAGCGAGTAATGGCTTTAAACTCCTCTTGCCCAGCTGTATCCCAAATTTGAAGTTTAATAGTCTTACCGTTGATGGCTATATTTTTGGAGGCGAACTCTACTCCAATGGTAAACTAATGATATGGATCAAATTTATTCTATACGAACCGTCCAATGAGGCTTGTCTTACCAACTCCAGTGTCTCCAATAACAATGAGTTTGAATGAATAGTCGTATCTATTGGATAAATTCATTTTTGTAAATTATTAATCTTGGTGTTTATGCCGTATAATAAAACTAATGGGTATCTTGGCTGATTAATTTTTGAATGAATTGTCTAGCATAATGACTATGAAGAGGTCATAACCTTGATATTTGTCAAATAAGGAGAAGCAATTCAAGCTCAAATATAACTATCAGTATCAGTAAATTAAAAGAATTAATTTCAATCGTGGCAAAGTTAAATTAGAATGGGATTGAATAGCTAACTATCATTTAAAGAGGGCATCTCCTTTTCCCTGATTCTTCTTTTTAATGTCCTTGATCTCCATCAAGACCACTGTTTTTGCACGGCCAACCAATATAACACGACGTCTTTTGCACTTAGAGCACTACAGTCTCAGCGCAATTTTCTTGGTAGTCTTAGCTTTTTTTCTGAAGATAGGTTTGGTTTGTCCTCCATACCCTGACTGTTTTCTATCGTAACGCCTTCTTCCTTGGGCTGCCTTGCTTTCTTTTCCTTTTTTGTATTGGGTAATCTTATGCACAGTATGAGTTCTGCACTTAGAGCAGTAAGTCTTCCTGGTCTTAGGAATTACCACCATTGACTAAAATAATTAATTTGATTATTTATATTAATATCAAACAACTTTGACTGTCGATATGTTAGATCCACTCACGATAAGCTAAAAATTCAAAGAGGATGGTAATGTCTTCTTAAAAGATAATCATTTTGAAAAGGCAATCGATTTGTACTCGAAAGCCATTGAAACTGCCCTTGCTTAAGGCTCCCGAGTGCCAAAAAATAAACTCAGCATCTACTATGCGAACCGTTCCTTCGCACAAATCAAACTATAAAATTATGGGCTAGCTATTCCTGATGCCGAGAGTAGTATAACAAATAATCCAACTTATGAAAAGGCCTATCTTCGTTTGGCCTTTGCCCAAGAGGTGTTGCTGCATTACAAATAAGCCTATAATGCTTATTTAAAAGTATTTTCACTGCCATTTAGGCCTTTGAAATATCAGGCAAAAAGGATGAATTCATTTATTCTAAATTAGTCAACTGCAAAAACGAGAATGATGAGTACATTCGCAATAAAAAATTGGCATCGCTGCATGATGATAAGGAGAGAGGTCCAAAGAAGGAAAAGCCTTATAGGAATTGGAGAGAAATTGTTGTTGAGAATGATTATAATGGTCTTAGACTCGAATAAAATGAGAATGTTTCTGCATAATGGTAAATAATGTTTAATGAAGGATGATTAAATTGATGTAAAGCTTCAAGGATCAAAAAGCATTGCACAAAAGGTATACGCTGCAGTTGATAGAAAAATGCAAAGAAATTCTTCACTCTTATGAAACCTTGGTTGACTATCCTATTGAAGAAACTGAGGAGATCACAATTTGTGGCGACATTCATGGACAATACTACGATCTCTTTAATATCTTTAAACTCAACGGATTTCCAGCTATTAACAACAAATATCACTTTAACGGCGACTTCGTAGACAGAGGATCATTTTCAGTCTAGTGTATGCTTACACTCATAGGTTGGAAAGTTGCCAACAAAGACTTTTTACATATGACTCGTGGCAATCACGAAGCTAAGCAAGTAAATCATATCTACGGTTTTAAGGGAGAAGTGGAAGCCAAATACAAAGATATTGGGGTTTATGAGGCATTTTCAGAGATGTTTTGCGCACTACCCCTTGCATATATTTACAACAAAAAGGTTATGGTCTGTCACGGAGGTCTTCCTTCTGAAGATTCTATTTCTCTTAAAGATATCAGAGAAGCTTTTAGGTTTGTTGAGCCTCCTGAAAAAGGAATGATGTGTGATTTAATTTGGGCTGACCCAACTCCCCAAAATGGACGATCACCGAGTAAGAGAGGTGCCTCTATGGGTTTTGGCCCTGATATTACTAAAAAATTTCTTGATACAAATGGCCTCAGTATTCCATTAGTTATTTAGGTATTCTGATTAGATCGCACGAAGTGAAAGACGAGGGTTACGAATAGGCTCATGGAGGAAGATGCATCACTATCTTTAGTGCTCCGAACTACTGTGATTTTTCTGGTAACAGGGGAGCCTATATCCGACTAAATGGTAAAGATTTGACACCTAAATTTACGAAATTCACCGCAGTGGTACAATTTTGCTAATAAAGGCGCATCCTCCAGTGGGTCCAATGGCTTATGCAAGTCAATTTAAGGGAATGTTTTGATTGTCTGCCAATTAATTGCAATATTCATCAGATCGTCTAAGTATATTTGGTAGTGGTGGGCATACAATCTCAAAATAATTGCTTTAAAAAGTAACCTAGTTCAGCTATTCTGCTCTGCTTCAAAAATCATTTTGTCGTAGGAGCATGAGTACATTAAGGTTTAATCAAATAGGAATTGAAGTTTAAATGGAGATTACAGGGTTTATTCAAATAACATTATATTTGAATTACTGTCAATAGATAAAACTCGTATTTTTTTGTTCTTTTACTCACAACACGGGACATCTATTTGGCAGTTTCATCATCTCGATTTAGAAATTATGAGGGTTAATTTAGGAATAATGGAATATGAGAACTTATCACTGTGCTAGGAACTATCTCTTGAGGAATTTCTGGTTGAATTATCTGTGAACTTTTCCGAGAGGTTCCTTTAGTCGATCCTTTACTTCCTTAAATTTATCGTCTAACTTTTGAGACAGCCTCGCAGAGGCAGAACTGTCCAGTAATTTTAAAAATTAACTGCCGAGTTGGTCAATTGCACTCCAGTTCTGACCTTCTTTATCCATCTGCTTCTATTTTTAAGCGTAGGTTGAACACATGAGATAGTTGAAGATATTTCCTTAACCTAAATGAGCAAGATGATACCTTCTGGCAGTTCATAGGCCGGGTTTAGATGATTAGGAGTTTATTTAGGGGGCTTGGTATCCAGAGGTGAGCTCCGAGAGAGGAGATCACTACTGTCTGCAGGAGATGATATGGGTTAATCATGATTGTTTGATTGCTGTGAGTCATCAACCTGGGTAAGGGGCGGGGTACCTTGAATTGCTTGCGGGGTTGGGGTTCATTTGGCGAGGGGTGATGGTGCGCCCTGCGTTTGGGATGTTTAATCTATGTCTTCTGAGTTGATAGAGTGGTTACCTCCTGGGATTCAATAATTTTGATGGCCTGGTCAAGCTTCATCTGTTCCCGCTTGCTCAATACCTGCATTGTTCCTTTTCCTGACTGTTAACTTGAACCATTGACTGACATTTTCAATTCACCACAAACTCTAACCACTACCACAAATTCAAATTTTCACTTAAAGAAATATTTAATCTCCGATTTAGGTCTCCTGTGCTTTCTTTGTCCATTTTTTTGGGCCGTAAATTCGCGCTATTTCCCTCCCTTTCTTCAATTGCATCTACTTATCCTCTGTGCTAAAGCAAAAAAAGTAAAAGACTGAGTGCTGCAGGCCAGCAACTTCAATCATGGAAGGCGGGATTTAGCCAATTGAGACTGTTTCATTGATGATCTGATGTCTGGTTCTTCCTAATTGAATTAATTAGAGAATTACATACAACTACGTGAACTGCAATCTAAAATTATTACAATTTTGTTAGAGGGTAAATGATAGGCAAAAGGAGTCAACCAGCACCGATTTTAAACAGCCCTAAACTTACTTCTCACCACTAGATTAATATTATCATTTGAAATACATAAATCAGTGCAATCAATTCCGAACGCATAGTATTTTTATTTGTTCAGCCAGAACAGAATCGGATGACTTTTATCACTTCGGTTTATGCTCGCTCATAATTTATATATATGAGTTGATCCTAATTAATGGTTTCATAATGAATTATCGAAAACACTTAGTATCATAAAAGCTCATCTTTTTGCTATTCAAATAGTCCCCACTCCCATGGAGAAGGCTCAACTTACATTTATCTCTTGGCCTGCGTTTTAGTTTAGGATTTATGATGGTCATTTGTTTGCATATGATTGGGAGGTTGCATTTTCAGAGAGATGGTCTTGTGGTTACTGGATGGTATCAGTTCGATTGTTCCCACCTTGTACGATTTGGTTCTAGCTATCAACACCCTTACATGCTGCTGATCCTCCTCAATTTTCCTGAACGCTGTATTCGAATCATCTGATCGATCTGCTGATTTTTCATATAAATATACTCGTCCTTTGTGTAGGGATTGAGATTAAGTTTGCGCTATTGTTCGAATCGAATTTTATTATGCATTGGGCTTACTTCTTTCAATTCTATTTCGAAAAGATCCTAGTTTTATTAAACTTATTATTCGTTTAATTTGGTAGTGGTCTCGTTTGGATTCTTAGGAAGGAAAGGACTCGCGTGGTATCTTCTAAAATTGGGAAGATGTTCACTTTGCGAGCTGTGCCTTTTATTTGAAAATATTGTTTTAGATCGATTATTATTGGTTAAAAAGCTATCGTTGGCTGTCTTCTGATCACTTAAAGCCATTCTCAACGGAGTTAAAACTTATAATTTCTGTAATCCGTCTTGGTCTTATGTGAAATAGCTCGCATTGGTCCTCTTTGCAATTATCTTAAGTTTAGGCTATCTTCGCTTTCTTTATGCCAAGGTCTTGAGCAGATGCGATGGCAATTTGGACCGAATGGGTGCAAAATCCTACCTAAAAATATGTGAGTCTAGATTAATAGTTTTAACCTTTGAATAGATATTACTCTTCATGGAATAAAATTAATGCCACCCAATTTTGTTTGATACAGAATAGAAGCTAAATTATGTATTGTAGTGTTTATTGGTGAAAAGAAATCTAATCAAAAATAAAGACTGTTGGTGATGTTTCTTTGATTTCAAAATTGGAAAAATAAAATTGATATTATCAGTTTTTAAAGTAAAACTACTTTATATTCAAAAGTAAAGCTCTCAAGGGTTCGATTTTCTTGCACTCGTTAATCCTTCCCAAGATCTTCTTTATGCTAAAATCCTGTTCTGATTGAAGAAACGGTGCGAAAACCTCTTTCCGATATTCGTCGAAGATGTATGAGCTAGTTCTTGCAATGTAGATTTTAGTCATCATACGTAAGGATGCCAAATCATTTTCGTTTGCTCTTAGATCATCATTGAGATACTCGACGTATTCGATCATGCACTGCATAAGCTTACTCTTACCATTTTAAATTATCCGTAAATTAGCATAGGATCCATTTTCTCAGGAACTTCCAGGAACTTCAGTAGAGATGGATCCAGGTATGCATTGGTTCTTAGCAATTTAGCCTTACGATCGATAGTTTCCTTGAGCTTGAGCATACGTTCAGTGAAACGGGAATAGTAGATGCGGTCTTCTATGCCATCAAAGCGCTCACTCATTTAAAGACGTTAGGTATTGAGTTTGACCATGTTCATATAATCTTGCAAGTTAATGATATAAAAAGTGAACTCGCAACTGGTTTTTTGTCTCTCCTCGCCAGTGAAATAATCTCTACGAATGTCACTCTTAATATTTTCTAGAAAAACATCTATCTCAAGGTATTCCATGAAGTGACGGTAGCGTAATTCCTGCAGGTAGGGATTTTTGGATGCTAATTTACTCATGTGAGTTTTACTAGTTAGCATAATGCTTGATAGAGTTTTGAGGTGGCTAATTACTGATGAAAAATATTTACTCTTCTCTTATGATTCAGGGGTGAAAAATTCGCAAGAAACTAACTCTTAAAAACTAATCCTATCCTTACGATTTAGAACTCTTTTAAGGAGAGAGTTAACAGCTCCTTTCTCTACTCCTGTATCAATTGCTTGGTTTATTTTATTTTGATTCATATTACGTATACGGATGGGCTGAACAGTGAAAAATCGCAGCCAAATCTTCCCCATATTCCAAACAAGCTAGTCCTCAGCGTCGTTATGATATGAAAATTCTTCCGGGTTATAACTATCTTAAGTCTAGCTCCCTAGATCTTCACCTCGCTCGCAGATTGCGTGGCAAAGACCCCACTGACCTTTCCTGCGAAGAACATAATTGAATCTCAATTGACAAGGCATCACCAGGTTCAGTCTTAGATAAACCATTGCCTCAACAATAGCCTTCATTGCTTTGATTGACTATTCCAAGCCCAGGTTTTCAACTTCCAACTCGTTAAGACTGTTATCGTTCTTTTCCCGCCGTCCAAAGATAGATGGACAATCGGCTCGTTCAAAAAGTTAACAGAGATCCTCATGATAAAGGGGAAAACTCATATGATAAATTTAAAGTATGCAACAGATGCTGAGATTAAAACAATTAACAATTAAGTATAGCTGTCAATCAAGAAGATTTTTGTGAGCTCGGAGGACGGCCTCTCCCCCTACTCCGAATGGGTTTATCGTCTCCTTCCTAGTCCATTGGTTCGCCATTGCCAGAAGCCAATAGATTGCGAGCCATGCTATCTAATATTAATTATACATTGATATTTCGTTGAAGAAAATGAGGTCCATATTATCGACTAACACTTGGCCCTTTCCCTCGCCCATATCACGGTAGGCTTGAGGGCACTTGGCTATTATTTCATCAAGGACTTTGGACAAATGTTCGGAGGAAAGAAAGCTGAGTTCCTAACTAAACTTAAGTTTTTGTTGGTAAGTGATATCTTAGCCTTCATCCTCAAAAAGATTTGCAGGTCCAGTAGTATCTTTCTGTTCCTCAATAGGTTCTGAATAAGCTGGAAATACTTGTCGGAATAGTGATGTTAAGATCAGGGAAATAATTACGTACCATCTTCTTGAAAGAGCGCTCAAGTTTTTCAGCCACAGAGTGTATCCATGAATTGTCTGGATTATAGGCCTTACAATTATCCCAGATAAGCTGTAGATCATCCACTCCCTCTTCAACACGCGTATAGCGCTCTTCTTTCAACCTTCGCATCACAGTCGACATATCCATGGGATACTTGACGATAGTCAGATAGTCAGTGAGACCCATCCCCTTCCAATCAACTGGTTCTCGAAAGTCGAAGGAGTCACTGGCCTCGTACAAACAATTCACTATGATCTTAAACTTCCTCGCTTCCTCCTTGCCTAGTTTGGTCGTCGAGGTTAATTTTAGCGAAGACCGCATATCGTAACAAATTTATAAATGCGCAGATTGCATAATATATATAATGGTGGCAAAAATTATCGTGCTGATAATCTGCTGCATAATTATCACCTTTGGGAAGAATGATCAACAGCAATATGGAAGGCTCGTGTACAAGTGTACTCAACAATGCTAAACAAAGGGGTATTTTCAAGAGGTGTGCATCAAAATGTGCTTGTCTTACCCCTGCTATCGTCATGCATATATTTCTAATAATACGTCAATTATAGGTACTCTATAGCTTGGATTATCAATCGACCAACAATAGTCAGCATTCAGGCGTTGCTGGATGTCAAGTGATGAAGAAGTATAGTCTAATGCTAATAAAGCTCTTTGAGTTTAAATAATTAGAGAGGAGATGATAAAGTAGTTAAATTTGTATATAATTGTATTAGGATGAAATTTAGTTGTAATAATTATGATTTTTGTTATGGTAGTCACTCGATATTCCCAATCATCTAAAGACGGTAGTTTTTCACAAAAGCTCCCCTTGAATATGTGATAACCTAATTGATAAATGTTTTCTCCAATTGTTGCATGGAACTGAAAATCCGTTTTTATTTACTAGATGTTGTATATTTAATGAATGCTTATTTTCTGTTGTTATTCCTTTAATTAGTTGCATAAAAATAGCGTATATTTTCTAAACGTCATGGTTAAACAATTGATCAATCTTTCCTGCATTTTAGATCTAGCAAACTACTTATCCAGCCTTGAGCGCTGGATGTAAATCAACAAAAACGAACTTAAAACATAGCTTCAGTAACGGTACTTCAACAAGTACATACAAGTGGTTAAGCCCATCATCCATTACTATCACCCAAGTACAGCTTCATACATATAGTCATTTCAACTATAACTCCCAACAATTATGCTTTTTACTCTGATATTTTGCGAAGAAAACAGGTTTAGGCTCTCAGAGCGGTTTTCTGTAATTCTTACTTAAATTAGACCAATTGAGTCCTTTCGAGATATTTGCCAAAGAAGATATGATGGATTTAATTATGAACAAATCTTATAACTTCATGCCAGCCTCAGAATTCAAGCGTACTAGAAAAAATATTCAGTACTATTAAAAAAACCTGAAACTCTACTTTCTGTAATACCTTTACATGAACGACCAAAGAATGGAGAATTTGCCGATTGGGGTACTAGTATGCCCGTTGATAGTGTGGAGTTCTCCTCAGTTGTAATTCATGGAAAGGGAATTGCCAAAACACAATTGGGTTTTCCCACAGCCAACATCACCGTCACCAAAGAGATATAATAACTTATCAATGACTATCCAAACGGAGTTTACCTGGTTTAGTTCAGTTTCGAAGGAGGAACCAAATACGGTGGAGTGTGTTGCATAGGAACTAACCCTCACTATTAAAATTTACTGAATAAAAGAGTAATATAAACCTATGTGTTCAACTAATTTGAAGGTGATTTTTACGAGTGCGTAGTACATATGAAGTTATTGGAATTAATCCGTTTCTAAGGCAAATTCTAAACCTTCGACAGTTTTTTAAATGCAATGCACAATGACATCTATATTGCAAAAAAGATGGCAACTGAACTGCACTTAATCTCAAAAGACGGATGATCTTTTCATTTATTAATTGATAAAGTGATTAAATATCAAAAGTTAGAATGATGAATTACCATGTCGTCATCGGAGTTGTCGACGTCCAAACCACTATCGATCATCATCTTCCATCGCTGGTAGGAACGGTCACTGATACCGAGTTGCTGGCAGACCGTTGCAATTTTACCACCAACTCGTACGCTTTATTGTACTTTCGCTACAATCTACTTTTTTTAGTCCAAAGTAAAATCTTTCCTGGATTTTGTTTTTTATGAAGAGACGTCACTTTTCTTGGATGATTTTTGCACGTGCTCAATCCCTTTGGCATTGCCCCTTTGATTCATATCATTGGATGTCCCCGATGTTTTTTCCGGTTTTTCTTTTTGCTTCATAATGTATTTTCGTGGAACTTTTCCTGGACTTGGATGGTAGATTTCATCGCCTGAGGTAAGATGTGTTTGTTTGAGCCCCTCCAATTCCTCCGGCAAATATTCACTCATCAAGCAAAATAGCTCATTAATCATCTGTTCAAGGCGCGTAATTTTGATTTTGCAGTTTGGACAGCAGTAGCACCCACAACCTGTCTTTGTCTGAGCCAACTATTTAATGACATGATTAAAGTATATTATTTCATAGAATCAAACACATCACATCACATCTGCAAATGCATCACATAGTAGAGAGACGTCAACACTTACACCACTGGTAATTCAGTTGCCCCCAAAAGGAGAGATTCTTCCGCTCGACTCAAAGTTTCCAACATTATGGCCTTTTTACGTTCATTTGATTCTTTTGCTATTACACATCGCGACAATGCATGCAGCAACTCATCACAAGCACGACCTTCATACCCAAGCTCTAATCCCAACTTATATACATCCTTTATGTTTGAACACATGCAAATTTGGTCCATAACTGTCTCACCAAAACTCTCAGTTACAGGTAATAGTTCCTCTGGGATGATGGTGAGTCTGTGGAAGCTCTGCAGACTATTAATGGATTGCCTCAAATCCCCTTTCTCGAGAAGAGCATGGAGCTGTCCTTGTTGAAGCCGTACTCCTTCATTAGTGCAGATAGCATTAAGTTTCTCGAGTTGCGCGTTTTCTGGAATGGATTTGAATCTAAATTTGACGCATCTTGAAGAGAGAGGTTCAATGATCCTGAATTTTATTGAAGTTACTTGGTAATATAGTTACAGATGATGCAAAAACGAGTAGTGCTACTATTATCCTCTATTACTCTTCTCAAAGCACTTTGAGCTTAGCTCGTCATAAGATCGGCCTCATCAAGCACGATCACTTTAAAGTTAGGACACGGATAGTTTCTATGTCTCTCACACCTTACTTGTCTGTGTTTTTTACGCACATGAGCTGAGCGAATCGCTTCACTTTTTCTCTGATCACTGCAATGCCTCGTTCATCAGAAGCATTCAACTCCAATACTCTTTCTTTATAGAACTTAGGTCTGTGTGTTTCGATAGTTACCCGAAGAGCTATTTACTGAGTGCTATAATAGCTGAGGTCTTGCCTGTCCCTGCAGGACCATAAAATAGAAGGTGAGGTAACTTAGTGATAAAAGCGATACATTTCCAGTTTTTAAGACATTCTGCAGTGAACTTGTAACTTCGTCTTGAAATGCAATATCTTCTAGTTTATTGGGGCGACTAAGTCAACAATGAAATACTATTTTTCCACCCAGGGGAGAGCATTCTCCTTCTATGGGTTTTAGAGATCCATCTTCTGTTGTGCAGGTTTAGGCCGCATGTTAAAGAACTTGTCAAGACTCATGCAATTTGGCGCCGAGTTATAGGTTTAGTAATAAACAATCAAGCGCAAACACTTATATAACAAGTTGAAATAAAGTTTTGAAGAGTCATGCCAGCATTTTTAGTTGAAGTAATGAAGTTGGAATGGTCTAAAATCTGAGTTAAGCCGATAGAAAGTTATTGATTTCGATAAATGAAGCGTATACTTTCAAAGAAGAGTTTGACACAACACAAAGAGCCAGATATGTACGTTTGTCTCTATTCAGCAAGGAAGAACTCAAAAATATCGATAACATGCAGTTAACTAGTGATAACATCCTTGAGAAATTGTTACATCCTGCTGCTAATCTCGATAAAAGACAGTCTCTAGAAATTCGTAAGTACGACCCTAAGTTTGAAAAAAGGGATTATTAAACTTTAATGGAAGAGAATTTGGCCATTAAACAACAGCTTAAAACCGAACAGCAAACAACCACCACTCTCAAATTTAAGATGAGTGAGTATTAAAGAAAGATTAAGTTTTTGGAAGGAATTCAAGAGAAGTGGGAGCAGGCAATGGGGCAGGATGAGAGCAAGAAACAACCTGTCTACACTGAAATTTTAAAGAAAAAGATACAATAACTCAACTAATTGTACCTTTCTGCTGAATAAAAAATCAAAGAGTTGAAACATCTCCCCCATGTTTGTGTTTTTGATGAGGCAAGTGTCGAAAAAGAGTATCTGCTACGTTAAACTATTCGTCTTAAATGCATCATTACTTCTATGACTGCTATTGATTAGCCATAGGGAAATTTATAAAATAAATTTCTGAAATTAATCAAGGAGGAGAACTAAAAGCATAAAGCTACCATTCGTCTCTTTGAAAATGATAAAAATTTATTGAAATCGCGCCAAGCCATTCAACGCAGACAGATGAACGATTTCCGGAAGTAAATCGACACTTTGAAAAGCAAACTAACTTTAAAAGAAGCAGAGATATAAAAACTGAATAACTAAAACAAGAATTTGCTATTTAAGAGAGTCAATCAACTTAAAATCGAAGAGCAAAAGAAGGAAAACTAAGAAGTGGCCAGACTAAAACAGGCCATTGAAGACCTGAAAGAGGATCAACGTCGCTTAGAGAGCTAGAAGGATATTCTCAATAGTGAGTATCAAAAACTCAAGAAGAATTAAAAAATTAATGAAAATAAACTGACCAATGATGACAAGGAAAAGAATGATTTGAGGGCTTAAAATGCCCGCTTTAGACGCATCATATAGTAGCTTAGGGATTAACTAGAGCGAGAAAAGGACAATGTACGCCTGTTAGAAAACTAATTTCGCAAAAAGAAAAAGGAAAAGAGGCAAATCACTATTGTGCAGAGGATTGAACACTTACCGCCTGTCCGATTCTAAGATATAGAACTTTCTTTGATGGTGCTGGCTACGCTGTTAAATAATGCAACCATTCATCAACTCAGTGATCTCTTCACAAAAGATGAAGAAGAGTTGCGGTGTGGCCGACTAGTAGAAATATTTTCTGACGAACCACTTCGACTTGAGAGAAGCTAAGCCATGAAACTTGCTCGTTATATCGTGGAGGATGATCAAACAAATCGGGTTGTCTATAACGAGAAAGCCATTGTTTCTCGAGATTTATGCATCACCACCCTTAACGCTGCAGTAAATAAACTCTTAGAGTGCAAAAGTTCTAAAAATTAAGACATTTGGCGATGTCTGCTGGCCCGCAGCAAAAAATTAGTGCCATAACTATAAAAAATGAGAGGATAGATTATTTCCAAAGAGGCACTACTAGGAATCCTTAGTCGGCATTTAAACGAATCTTTCGGAGAGTATGTTACTCTTCTAATTTTGTAAAGTTTTGATTTAGAGGCTTCGTAAAATGAGGTAATGGTGAAAGTGGATCGTATAGTTGAAGTTCTCAACAGAATTCTGTCCCATTAGCATTGATCCTCAACAGAATATGATTGTATTTATTTGCTTGAATATCTTTACTTATTGTCGGATTAGCATATTTGGAAGAAGTAATTTACGGCTAAAGTTCAGAGGTATATTATTATTTTTTAAAATATATCTTTTGATTTATAATTTGTTTAAAATCATTTCATCACTATTTATTGCTTGCTTGATACCGTAGCACTATAAATTAAAAATGAGCAATTTCGGTTTCCCTCAATCCGCCAACTACGCTCAATCCCAGGTCACATCTAACCAGGGTGGTTTCGATACCAATTACACTACTGTTGAGAATGGAGGGCTCTTCACTCGAGACGAATGTCGCAACCTGGCTCGGTTTATATCATATAACTCAGCAAGATTATTGAGACTTATGATGGAAATGGAGATGGAGTTTGTGAGACCATAGAAGTAGCAAAATGGCTTGTGGATTGCTATCGTGCTATGAACAAGAGTTTCCAGCCAACTGCGACGGACATCGCCTCTTATGTGCAAATTATCGACAAAAGTCGCAACGGAAAGGTTACCCGATAGGAACTCTAAGAATTTATCATCAGATATTTCTTCAACCCAAATCGCGTGGTATGATCTCCCGATTTAACCAAGCATTATTTTAAATTTGAAAATAAAATAAAATTTGAATTGAAAGATCTTCTTAAATTTATGAGTGACTGGACGAACTAACTACATTCAGTATAATTGGCAAAAAAATATTAAAATATTAAAATTTATAATATTGGATAAAGATGATCGAAGAGTTGATTAAATTTAGAAGGGAACTTCACCAGTATCCTGAAATTTCCCATCAATAGATAGAGACAACCAAAAGAATCAAAAATATGGCCATAAGATTAGGAGTCAAATAGGAGTGGATCACACTATTACCGAAGACTGGACTGTGGATTGATATTCGTGGAGAAGCAGCCCCTCACCAGAAGAATTTTTGTCTTGGACTTAGAGCTGATATTGACGCTCTAAATATGACTTAAAATAATGATAGCTTACCCTACAAGTCAGTGAATTAAGGAGCAGCTCACATGTGTGGACATGATGGGCACACTACTTGTCTGTTAGCCTTAATTCCTCTTTTCCTGGCCTAAATCAGTCAGATACCAAGCAATAAATCAGTAAGATTACTCTTTCAACCGGCTGAATAAAAACATAATGGAGCTATCATAATGATCAGTCATGGCTGTTTGGAAGGAGTTGATTAAATTTATGGTTTTCATAATGCAAATATTTCTCTGCTTGGAGAAGTGTGGTGCAAAGAGGGTCCCATTATGAGTGTGATTACTCATGTTATTATTAAGATTTATGGAGATCGAGGATAGAGCCATTATTAAGAGGTGAACCATTTTGCTTTGGATAGGGCAGTTGCTTTTTATAAAAACATTGTCAATTTTATAGAATAACTATGTAAAAAGTAAGGAAGCAATTTTACCTGTACTCTACCTTTGTTTCAATCTGGTAATTCTTATAATATTTGTTCAGAATAGGTAAGAATTTAAGGAACAATACGGAGCTATTCTGAATAAGCCACCAATGTTTTGATCAATAAGATTACTGAATAGCTTCGTATCATCTAACTTTAAGGATTTACTACCTCATTCTAAGAATGTCATGGGTGTCTTCTTATAAATTAGCATAAATCTACTGAACATATATTAAGGTTAGCTAAGCTATAATTTGGGGAATAAAAAGTTGGTCCTGGGTTACTACCTATTAAGGCAAGCGAAGATTTTGGATAATATTTGAAGACTGTCCCTGGCGCCTATTTTTTTATGGGAGGGAGAGATGAGTAGCATATTGGAGTACCTCATTGCTCTAATTATAACTTTAATGATAAACTAATCGATATTGTTTCTAAATTTTGGATGAAACTGGTGAGGGATAGATTTTAAATGGGGGCTTGATAATGTTATCATTTAATTTCATTAATTTAGTAAATCGTGCTTAAATGATATGCAATCAATTTATTAAATAGATATTTGCTTAAGTCAATCATGGATTCTTAACTATTGAAGAAACTGATAGCTTTTCGTAGGGAATTGCATCAGCATCCTGAAATTTCAATGAAATAAGTTTAGACCAGGGAAAGGATCATCATCATTCTCTTTTCTTTTGGAGTACCAAAGTAATCACTGAACAAACCTTATCATACTGTACCCACGGCATTGGTCGTTGATCTCAAAGGTTAGGCCTAGCCTAAAGGCAAAGATTATTGTGTCGCCTTCAGAGCCGACATGGATGCTTTATCGATGGTGGAAGAAAGTGAAGATTTAGAATACAAATCTAAAAATCATGGAGCAGCTCACATGTGCGGTCATGATGGACATATGACTTGCTTAATTGGTTTTGTTCCCCTTTTTTTGAAGGAACTTAAAAACATCCCAAGCAATAAAATAATCAGACTCCTGTTTCAACCAAGTGAAGAAGGACCAATTAGTGGTGCTGAACTCATGATTAAATAAGGTTGTTTAGAAGGGGTCGATGAAGTTTACGGATTTCATAATTGGCCAGTAGGTAATTTTGGAGATATTTGGTGCAAAGAGGGCCCAGTTATGAGCCAAATTACTGTCTTGAAGATCACAATCATCGGAACTGGAGGCCATGGTAGTTAGCCAGAAAGATGCAAAGTAGCCCTTTGGAAAGCAATTGACTTTTATCAAAAATTTCAATCTTTTTTAAAAGATCTAAAATAAAAATCAGGTAAGAATTTTGTTTGCACTTTACCTGTTTTTCAGGCAGGTTAAAGATACAATGTAATTTCCTAATCTGTTCGATTGTAAGGAACCCTTCGATCTTTTGATCAAGATATCACTGAGGCTGTTCTCGAAAAAATCAATTTGCTTCTTCAATAAATTCAAGATGAAGGATTTTCAGTGAAATTTGAGCCTATGATATCAGTGATGACCTCTAATTCCAAGGCCGAATCAGATAATATAATCCGAGTTGGAAAACAAGTACTGGGCGAAGATAAGGTAGGCAGTGGATCTTTGCCATTTAGAGCCAGCGAAGATTTCGGCTTCTATACAAAATAGAAGCCAGGAGCTTTTTTCTTTTTTTGCACAAAAGTAAAGGAATAAGAAGTCTTTCTCCATAATCCTCGTTTTAATTTCAAGGATGATCTAATCGAAATAGCTGCTAACTTTTGGTATAGATTTGCCTTGGACAGATTGAGCAGTGAATGAAGTGATTAAATGAAAATTATCAATTAAATAATTAAGTTATAGCATAGATAATCGATGATTTAAAGTTTATTGCGATTAATTAGTGAATATCAATTCAATGCAAGTAAAGATGATATCTAAATATTATGTATAAATGTGTTGTTATGATTTTTATTAAACTATTACTAAAATCGTATGTCACAGCAAGCCATTCCAGTTAAATTAGTCATTGTTGGAGACGGAGCAATTGGCAAGACTTGTATCCTTGTCAGGTATGACCATCATTATCAAGTTTTTCGAAAAATACATTTCCAAGGTAGTACGTGCCCACCATCTTTGATAACTCAACTACAACTCTTAAGGTAGATAATAGGATTATCAACCTCGGTTTATGGTTTCAATATTAATATTCAGGGATACAGCTGGGCAGGAGGAATACGCTAAATTAAGGCCTTTAGCTTACTCAAACACAGATGTTTTTCTGATTGCATTTGCAGTCTCATAAAGGTCATCATTTACAAATGCAATGAAAGTGGTAGATACATCAATATGTAGTGGTATCCCGAAATTCGCAAAGCAGCTCCCAATGCGGCCATCATTATCGTGGGAAACAAAATTGACTTGAGAGATGGATCTGCATTAAATAGTCAAAGATTTGTTTACTAAAAAGAAGCCAAGGAACAATTGAGATCATTTGACTGCATTTATCAGGAATGTAGCGCCTTAACTCGAAAAGGATTGGCAGAAGTGTTTTAGACGGCTGTGAGGCAAGTTCTAAAGAAGAGAGGTCAATCTCCAGTGGCTGAAAGCGAACCTTCTGCAACATGCGATTGTCAGTTGATATGATAGCTCAATTGCTAAATTTAAATGAATTAAATGAATAAGCTATCATACCTATTTGGCTCTTTAAAGTTCACTGGCTGGCTTTAATAGGTCCTTTTTCACTCTAAAAAATTTGTTGTTTGCGCGATCTCCTTTCTATGTTCTTAGTTATCTAAAGTACGCCTCTTTAAGACTGATTCCATTCTTTTATTATGAACCATAACTGCTAATGAACTTTGATGTCCTGGCTGTACTAGATCCTCTTTTTGGACTGAGATGTCTTTCATTATCGTTCATAGTCTTGTTTAATTTTTAGCAACTCGTATTGGGTTCATCACCTTTTCTTACAGAAATTTTGTCCAGATAAGTCAAATATCCGAAGCCACCTGTTTTTTAAGGGTCCATCTCTTTGCAAGGAAAAACAGCCCAAGGACGATACTGACCAAGTTTCCCTTCAAATTTTCCTAGATCCTTAGTACAGGAAGCGCATTGCCATTTTTTGGAGCTAAAAAGTGCATCTTTTTCCTCCTATCCCGCCTGCTCTAATAACGTATCTTCAAAGTCATTGATCTAGATAACTTGAAATTTACTCTTTTTTCCAGAAACAGCAAAGCTTCCTTCGTTTCACTTTTTTCTGCTTTATTTTTTTAACTCTATGAAATAAACTTATCAAGTTTATCTATCATAGATTGTTAGAGAGCAAGGAGTTAGTTGCTTCCTACTTTTCGCTTCATTTTGAGAATTAGCTCATTCATTTTTTGGTCCATCTCATCTTTAAATTTTTTATTCCTTTCCAAGAAATCTGGGAAATTAATCTGCTTAATCATAAGTGAGTTTTATTTCACCTCATTCTTTGCTTCATCCACAATTTAACTATTTTTAGTTATTTCTCCTTCTAAACGGACGATATTTTTGATATTTAATTCAATCTTTTTATCTTTCTCAGAATTCTGAGCATTCTGAATTTATTTAAACTGATCAAAACTATTTTTCAGCAGATATCTTTCTAGTTCACTTTCTATCTTTTTCACCTGATTAATCTTTTCATTCATTTACTTTTCTCGCTCATTAAAAGATAGAACTGTTACAAATTTGTTTATTTTTTCGAGCTTGATCACTGTTTCATTAAATGTGCATATGTCTTTCATTTTTTCTTAAAAATCGTACATTTTTTTCTGAGTAATAATTTGATTACCATAAACTGGTCTCCCACATTATTCTGAAGCTACCTAATTTTCTAATCGTGAATTTTTGTTTATTTCTTATTGCTCTCAAGATTGTTTTAAATCTCCTTCAGTCGAATGTTTAGTTGTTTTGTTGCTTATTTTTAATTACCTAATGAGCCTTCCAACTCCTTGATTTTCATGAGACACTGTTTGACCATTGTAAAATTATGATTCAGAGACTATTTTAGCCAAACATTACTTCGGAGTTAAGAGTAAAAGTGATGACATCCTTGGTGTGAATGGACGAAGCCATTTCAGTGATAGTCTGTGTTGTGACTGACATTAATTTTATTAATCGAATAATGATAGTAATGAATAGACGTATTTATTTACAGATTGAGAAATACTTCAATATATTAGCTATTTTTGCAATTTATCAAATGAAACTTAATCATTTGCCTTTTATTGCCTTTCTTGAAGATCCAATAACTCCTTTTTAAATAATTTTATTAAATATTGAAAAATCAGTTAATTTATGAAGATCAAGCAACAAATACATATAATTTATTCAATTTTTTGATGTCCGCTTCAATTAAAGCAAGTTGATACTCATAATTTTCCTTTCTCCTCTTGGATCCAGTTGTGTCAACCAACCGTACATGAGTCATCTTCTGATATTCCCTGTTGATTTCATCCCATTTTCGTTTCAATCCTTCTCTAATTTACTTCACCTACTCTTCGGTTAGACATTACCTAACTATTGAAAGGAGTACTTTTATTCACTATTTTGTTCGTGTAAATTTTGAATCATTTTATACTCGTTTTAAATATTTTATTTGATTTGATTTAAATACTCAGGAGTACGACCAAAATATTTTTTTTTGAGCCAATTTATTGGTTCTTCAGATTTTTTGGCTGAAGAAAGAATGTTTTCGATAGCATTGGTAACTATAAAATTTTTGTTGGATTTCAACCCGAGGACTGGCTTATCTGATACGCTTGGAACAGGATCTTTTAAATGTTTGCAATCATATGAAAAATTACGAACTTGATTATGTTTGTCTTACTTGGAGGAAGGGTTTCATTGCCCATGGTTCCAGTTTTTTTTTTTAGAAAATTATCAGGAGATGGTTTTCTATCACCTTTTAAATGTCCAAAAGTTTTGGTTTATCCAAATTATGTATGAGCCTGTAGTGACAGATTAAATTATCCCCCTAAATTGGAAGACTTAATAATGATATAAATACCAATGGTTTGGAGGTTGTATGGTTGCACAATGTAGAACCTGTGGGTTTGATATAAGGAGAGTATTTTGATTTATAAAGGGCTTCTTTTGCAGGTGGTAGGTATTGCTTTGGGATGATGTTATAAATGGACTCTTCCATTTCGATTGGCTAATATTAAGATTTAATTAATGGAACTTAAAATAAAGAACATTGCTAATGCTCTTATAAACTCAATTATTATTGGTTGGTCAATTATTAATCTAATTCCAATCTCATGTATTTTCTACATTTGTATTTCTAGGTGCAAATATATTAAACATTATTAGCTGGATAATTTACTCTTTAAAGTAAAAATGATTCCTTGTATTGAATATAACTGATGTATGAATTGTATCCTTGTGCTTTGATAGGATAAAAATCATCATTATTAATGAGTTAAATTATTAAATCCTATATTAAAGAGATCATCTTCAAAATATAGATACATTAAATCATTGTTTTCCCATCACTTTAAAAGATTCAGCTTGCATTCATTGAGTTGTAAGTTAAATTTGCTGCACTCATAATTTCTCCAATTCCTTTTTCTTTTCATTAAATTTTCCTCTATTAATTCAGATGACTCATCAGATGGCTCCTCATTCTATTTTGTAGCTTGTCTAAAGTCCTAACTTTCTTCATCGTCCTTGTCACTTCTATTGAAATTAGTAGGGTAATGGAAGGAGTGGAAATGAGTGGGCTAGAGGGTGATTTGGATTGAAGTCATTCTTTTAAAATTATTATTCGATAGAATAATCTCTGAATATAAGAGTTCAGTATTATAATTTTAAAAATATAGTCAGTTCATTACTGATAAAATATTTGAAGGAAAAACCTAAAATCATAAAATCATTCAATATTCAATTTGGCTATCCTTTATGTTGTGCGTCTATATAATTTAACCGATAAATAATATTCAATCTTTTATCTAAATAATTTCAGATTGTAAATTAAAAAATCAAATTATACGACTACATTCAACCTGTATCTTCAGCAATAGATTCTATCAATTTATTAAAATCTATTTTAGTACTCTTTCTCATTTTTATTCTAGTTTTTAATTGTTGATTTGGAATACCGAATAAAGGGCTATCTATCAACTTATTTTCCATTAAAAATTAGACAGCTTCTTGTTATGGAACGTTTTTTGCTGGGATAGGTTGTATGATTCTTATTTTAAGATTAAATATCAGGAACACTAATATGTCGCTATTTTAAACTGATGGAAGCAAGTCTCTCCTTGAAGATGGGAAAATAACTTTTAGATGGTCGATGAAATTTCGGTTTTCGAGGAGGAAATTCTTTATATTTTGAATAATACTTGAATAAGTTTGCTATAATGGATGAAGCGGCACATGGTGAACAATCCTCTCTCTGATGAACTGAATCTGATTTTTTATGTTAGTTGTTGGGATAAAACTATTTCTACTGATCATAAGTTCCTTCTTCAGATCCTTGTGATCTCCTTCGATTATTACTGAATTATTGACTGACGATTTTGAGTCATATCTGAGAGTTTTTGTTCGTTTTTGCAGAACACTAAATTTGATGTTGGATATTTTTAATTCAGCCTTTTGATTATGCAGTAACTTCATCGATATAAATAAGAAATATTTATTGAATGGTTAATTTATGGGGAAATATTTTATAATTCTGGTTCTGTTCATCTTACTGATGCTTGGGTAGGTTTCTAAAAATAGTTTTGTCTTTAAATTTTGAGATTAGTACTGAGTTTTTATACTCGCTAATTATTATAGTTAAATTATTGATATGGGTAAGAATTAATCATTTATAGTTCATTTCCATTTCTTTTTACTTTCCTTCTTAACATATGCTATTATCTCTTCCCTTCTTACGGAGTTCATGCTATTATCTTCCATTTATTTATCTACACATTTTATAAAAGATAATAACTCTTTCAACTGCAATTATTGCTTTATCCTAGCCTGTTATATGTTATGAAGGAGCTGCCTTTATTCAGTTAGGAAATGCGTTTTCTCTTATCTATCATGAAAAGACATAAATCCAACATGTTGCTAAGTTACATGAATATCAGTGGGCAGTAAAAGATCCTCATCTAATGTATAAGAGTCGGGCTGGTTCTGTTAATGACTAAATTTAAGTATGAGATCCAAGCTATTCTCCTGATCCTCGTCAAAATTGATTGGTAGCATCTGTTTATTGGCTAATTATAATTCCCGCGATACAAGATTTATATATTGCATTAAAACAACAAATAGGCATTTAAAATATCTATAGTAAAATAAACAAAAATATAAATAATCATTCGTAAATGTTAGTTTTGAAGGAAAAATATGCCTTCAAGTTGGACATGATTTCATCAGTGGTCGAGTTATTAAGTTATTTAGCTCTGGAAATTAAAAATTATTGAATAAACTTATCTTTATCTGCGATTTCCTTCCCTCTTCGTTGATAAGCATCTTCTAGATTTAATATTCTTTTGTCACTCATTTAGATTTAATTAGACAAACTTTTTGCTAAAGTATCGATTTCATTCTTTAAATTGTTTTCATTGCTTTTTTGTTTAATTGAACTAATGTATATCTACTAGTGAAGTCTTCTTATCTATCCCTCGAGGTTTTATATTGACTTTTTATGTTTGTATATTTATTACTGCTTTTTGTCTATATTTGAATTTAACTATTGGATGCGGATTTCATATGAAGCCAAAGATTATTTTATTTGTTGTAGGTTGAGTTCATCTCTTCTAAAACTCAAACTACTTTACCTTTTGCTGTTCTCTTCATGCAAGCTGTGTAAAAGCAGTTTGGTCTCTGAAAGTTACTCTTATTTAGCTAAAATCTTTTAAATCTGTTCTTACGTTTTTTTCCTTAAAAAGTTGTTTTAATTTTGAAGTTTGATTAATTTCATTTTGTCATCTCCTTTTTGGGTGACCTATTCAATTTTATAACTAATATCTTTGTACTATCCTCTTAATATTTATACTTGGCCTTGAAGTTAAGCAATTTGTCTTTCAAATTATTTTCTAATTTATCCTACTTAAACAATATATTTCTGATGATCTTGGAACATTGCTTAATTTTAAGCAAGGGCATTTTATAGTTACTTTTTTAGGTTATTATAATCTTTTTGATTATTGCAATCCTCTTAGAAGAAAGCACATTATCTTGTCTTTTATATTTTGTTTACATTATTTAATCGCTCACTCAGCAAAGTTGTTATCTATTGTTCAGGTTTTTTTATTTATTTAATTTCATCTTTGAGTACTTGCTTGTTAAATTTATCTTATCTTTATAGATTATCAGCCGTATTCAATTCATATTATTTTTCCTCGCAATGAAATGAAAAATCATAGTACTATTCATGAGGAATTTCTATTATTTAATTTCTAATGTCTTCTCTGTACATTAGTTCCTATATTTTGGATATATTTTATTTTTTTGGAGATAAGGTATATCCTTGATCACTTTATAACTGTACAGATATCTTCTTCATGAGTTATCGATGCTTGTTTCCAATATTTGTATTAACTTTATTTGGCTCATTATCTTAGTAAATTAAACTTGTCCGAATATATTTTTCAGTTTCAGGTCGTTTTTCTTCGAAAGATTAATTAATTCTTTTTGGGTTAACTTGAATATTGTTGGTTTAACAATTAATTTGTTGGTTGAAATGATGAAAATGCTGTTTATAATCTTGCTACTTTAAATTAATGAAAGGATATATTTATTTCCAAGGTTAATGCTTCTGAGGAGATGGAAACAGAGAAATTGCATTTTTATTTTACACCATTTTGTTGTTGTGCTACAAACTAAATGATTTCTATTGGTATTTTGTACTCAGACTGCTATTTGTGTTTTCCTTTTTCGGAGATAGGAAAGGTATTTCTTGATTACTAGACCATATATGCTAGTGATTGCCTCTATCTTGATGAATAATTTAGCTAACTGCATTATTAATTAGTTCATTGCTTCTTAGCAACTGCTATTGATTGCTAGAAGTTTTAGTCTATTTCTTGCGGCCAAGTATCAACCCCTTTTTGGCAAAGAAATTATCCATCACTTTTTAAGTTGATTGATCACAGTTTACAATATATAATTTCAGTTAATATTCCATTCAACAACCATTAATGGAATCGATTGTAACGAAAATATAATGGTCATTGAAGTCAAAAAGAAATAGCGAACTAAAAATGTCTTTGACTATGCTTCCTATATAATTTGAATTTATTGAATAATCATAATAAGGATTGCTAGGATGATAAAAATTATTAAATTCTGATAGACCATAGATTATCATTGTATGGAGTTACTTTATCAGAAATGCGATCAAAAATGTCTTCTCTTTCTGGGACTGCATAAAACATAAAAATACACTCTATCCAGCTTTTCGAGTTTGTTTAACATCAATTTTTTGTTATTGTTTGATTAATGGATTTCCTGTAAATTCCGCTTGCGACAATAAGGATTTGGTTCTAATTAAATTTATTCCTCTTATAAAGTGTCTTCACTATTAATATTTATTTCCTTAAAGTTATTTTCTAAAGTAAAAGCAAATGGCGCACCTCCCTCAAGAGAGAAACCATCATCAATTTCAATGTCCATCATGGGTCTATATCTTTTCAATTATACCCTAGTAAAGGTTTGTGAGGATCTGAATAATGTTCTGCGTTTTAAGCTATCATTTAAGTAAATGATTATACATGTTGATTTTGACAAAGAGTATTAATTTTCAGTTTCCTAGCAAATCAAATCAAAATACCATGATTTATAGACTTCTAAATGCACTTTATTAACCAAAAAGAATCGTCCTTAATATTCCATCTCTCCCATTTTTTTCTCACAGAACATGAATTAAAAGAATTCTGAGTTCAACCCTTAGAGTAATTTTCAAATTCGAAACAGTGAGGTTGATAACCTCTATACGTCAGCGATGGCTAAAAGGCAATAAAATGTATGTTCCCGAGCTCAGAATTTTAGCAACATTTTTGAACATCAGGTCTAATTCGAATAAGTGTCGAAGCAAACTTTAAATGAATAAATATATTTATACTCATTCTGATATACCTTATCAAAGAATTTACTAATCTCTTTCCTCCTCTGATCTGCGTCTATGATCACTTTATTACACTGCTTATGTTTCTTCTTATCCTATCACTTCAAGATTCCCGGCATACTCATTGACGTCTTTTCTAATTATTCCTAATAAGCTATTTTCTTCTTAAAGATTTATCCAATCATGCCTTCCTACGCATACCCAAATATCCTTCTCGGCAGTCGAGAGTTCTTTCTCTTCAGTGGCAAATTTTTTTAACAAGTTAAAGTAAGCCTTTTGCCGAATATGCTTGAACTTGTCTATCTCTTGAGTAGACATGAGATTGGTTATAATATTGCAGATATATGTGTAATTTGCCAACTCTTAGTTGGCTTTTTCAAGATCGGCTGCATTAAGTGCCAATAATTATTATTTATTTTTCATTTTGAACTTCAAAATCAACGATTATTTACCTGAATTTATCTTACTCATTTCAATTTATAAATCTTTAACTTTGCTTCTGGCTTTTTGCATGTGAGCTTCATACTCTTCTCTAATTTTCATTAAATCTTGAAAAGCTTAAATTTCTCTTTTTTCTCGTTTAATTTCCTATAAAATAATCAATATAGGAGGATATTCATTGTTATTTTTTAATTTTTAAACAGCTTCAGTAATCCCATTAGTTTTTGCATTTAGAAATAGCATACTTTCAACTTTTTTTTTCTCATCATTTTCAAGTAAACAATTTTTTTAATAATCTGGAAGTAAGAATTATAAAACAATAAGCTTTTTTTATAAATTTCGCTTTGAAGTCTCATGCATTTTGTCAACCATCTCAGTAAGTTTTTCAAGGACAGTTTTACTATCTTTTAGGTAACTACTAAACTCTAAAATTTTACTCTAACTATTTTTGCCGATATTTGCTTCTTATATTTGTGGAAATATTGTTTTATACCTTGTGATTAATTTTTATAATCCTTACTTTAGAAGTGGGGCTAAAACTCTTTAGCTATCAGTGTTGTTTCTCATAAATATTTGAACTTACTATATTAAAATAAATTTACTTCGCTCCCCCATAGTACATCAGATTTGGCTAATGTCCTTAAAAATTACTAAAGACCTCTTCTGCGACTTTAGATAAATAATGCTTCATTATTTCCAATTGTCTTTTTTTAAGGAAGCGAAGGGATATAACACCCTGGCCATCTCTTAACCATACATTATCGGAGTAGGTTAAAATCTGAGTATCTCCTATTAATGTCAATGAGACCTAAATGTCAATTGACTTACCTTTGTTATCACTCCCCTTGAGAGTATAAACAATAAATTTCCCACCTATTTCACTGCGCTGCTCGGGATGAGTAACTTCTATAACAACCTAAATTCATCTCTTAGGTACTTATTGGTCTTCCATATTGATTTATTTTATATAAATATTATATCATTTTTTTAATATTTTTCATTTAACTTGAATCTGGGCTGAAGCTATTTGATAAAATTAATAAAATTGAGTAAATCAAATCATTTTACTTTTTTTTCTTTTACAAGGATGAAGACTTTGATATTTATTTTTCAGCAAAAAATAGTCGCCTCCATTGATAGGAATTTTTTACTAATGGAGACAGGTGTCTATAATTCCGTTTTCTCCAAAAATTGAGTAATCCTTGTGAGAAATGCACCATTATAGATATGAAGTAAAAACAGAAAAGAGCATGCACAAGTACCTGCGTTGCATATTTTACACTCTCTTCTCCGTTTCCTTAAGCTGATGATCAATTAGTTCTTCTAATCTTGAAATGCTCACAATGCTGTTTTCGTTCTTATACAACTTTTTATACTTGAAAAGATACTCTTTGACCACATTTTGTAGTTTGACTTTCTTTTGCAGCCTATTTTATTGTTCATCATAAACAATCAGTCCTAAATTGATTTTGACCAATAACTCCTCTAATAATTTTATTTACATACTGCCAATAAAACGAGAAAGCTACTTGTCAATCTTTTATTGAGTTAACTTGAAACCAATACGACAGTAATGAATTAATCCAATTGCTTAGTTGAAGGTGATTTTACCCAACACTAGCTATTTTTCTCCACACTCAATTAAAATACTATTGTTCGAGTCATCATCATCTAGTTCACGAGGGCTACGAGTTGGAATTTCTAGTTTGTTGGATGTTAAAGGATATCTTTTTTGTGCAGTTTTAAATTGATAATAATTTTATTTGTTTTACTTTCTCTCTGTTCTAGGAGTCAAAGGCATTTGCTGTTTTTTTGAAGGTGCATGCACAAAAATTTAAATATTTTAAAGACTTTGAATAAAAGGTACGCTAAGTCTTTTGGATAAAAATCCTTTAATTTACCTTGTACTTCTAATGCTGATATGTTTTTATACATAGCTTGATCGCTAAATTTATTAAATTGAAATTCTTTGCTTTTCATCAACTTACAGGCATCTTCGAATTAGTTCTCGAAGTTATTTGCTAATATCAGATCGGATTTGACTGTCTTTTATGTTTTTCATGAGATTCTGTTTAAGATCCTCTTAAGATGTGCAGTTTAATAATGGCACATGACCATGAAGAAGTTCATATATTACCACACCAAAGGCCCACACATCAGTTTTAGGACCATACCGATTGTAAAGATACCCTTCCGGAGACATATAGAGAGGAGATCCAATATTTAAATCATAGAATGGTTATTTGGTCTGTACAGCGAAGCCAAAATCAGCTATTTTGGAGACTCCATCTTTTAAAAATATATTTGCAGTTTTGATGTCCCTGTGAATAATGTTTTTGGAAGCCAAATATTTTAAGCCCTGATAAATATCTCTTATATAAGGCCAAATTTCTTCTTATTTTAAGGGACTACCCTTTTTCTTCAAAAAGGACTACAAACTACCTTGCTCACAAATTTCCATAACAAAATAGCAGTGATTGCAGCTTTTTAATACTTCAAAACATCTAATAATATTCTGATGTTCCAGTGAACAGATCACAGATATCTCTTGCTGCAATAGCTCTTCGAGTTTTTTGAAAGTGAGTGAGTTAAGCTTAACAACTTTTACTGCTAGAGGTTCATCTAAATTGATAATTAAGTTTACTTGTCTGCTCGCGAACTCCCTTATAGACAGTTGAAAAACTTCCTTTTCCTAAAACAGTTTCCATATCATATACGTAGTCCTTGATTCTTTTATACCTAAAAGGTTGTGCTTCTGCAAACAGTTGACCATTTACTGTCAAATTATCTAACATTGATATCTCGAATTTGTAATTTTATTAAATTATTACTTCTACAAAAGTAGTGCGTTATTCAGAAGAAAATTATAAAATTTATAGAAGAAAACAGTTGACATTAAATTCAATAAATTTATAGCATGGAGATCGGTATACCAAAAGTTTAAAGATTAGCATGAACTTATCCTATGGTTTTTACAAAAAAAGCGATTGTTGAAACATGAATAGCCCAGCTGAAGTTTAGTGCTAAGCTATATTCTACTAAATAATTATTGATCATAAAATTGGGGTTTTAAGATACAATTAGAATGGAATATCAGCTAAGATTGGCTTTCCATCCAAAATTTTATTTATCCGTACAAATATTACTTTTGGATTATCTTTTGACATCTTTGAATAAGAGCTGCTTGAGCATTTAGTTTTATTTTATGATCAGCTTCATTCGCGCCTACATATTCTTTATTTCCGCCATATGATGCTTATGCACCTCATAATATATGCACTTGCATCCTAATTTTTATTATCCCGTTTCTTTAATTTCACTGAGATTTTGAACATCGTCTAATTGAATCGTTTCGTTTTGCTTTGACGATGGGGGCTCTGGATTTTATTTTTTTGTTTCTTTCTGCCTGAGTGCAGTCCTGAGCTGAACTACCAAAGTATTTGTGGCGATAAGTGTTTCCAGGTAATTTTTGGTTGCATTTATGAGTGCTTCCTGCTGATTTCTACCGAACCCAGTCGCTACAAATTTATCTTGCGTCAAGGTGCAGCAAGTGCAATTGATTCCGGATTCTAAATGTTGGTGCATTTACTTGTAAAATTCTTATTTAAGAAAAGGCCTTCTTCCTTCTCAAAGACATCAATTACTCTCAATACTTCCTATGCTTTGAGAGATTGTACAATCTGTTTTAGTTATCGTTCCAATTGTTTATTTTCCATTGATGGATAACGAAAAAAAACGTTAAAATTAATTATAAAACAATCTAGTATCTATTGACGAATTTATTAATCTTAATAAGTTGAAATGAATCATGATCAACAATTTTAATAAAATCTGACAATTTTGTAATCATTGTAGATGTAGAATTGAATAATTGCTATCAATAGCTAAGAATGAATTCGATATATTAAGGCTATTGGTAATGTTTTATATTTTTATAATTTATCAAATCTGAATGTTGAAGCGCCGAAGAAGAATTCAAAAGTATATCAATTCCCTTAAACAAAAAAAGAAACTGCTCACTAAAGAAGATATCACTAAATTAAAGCTTGAAGAGAATGAGGGCAGTGAAGGCGAAGCTGATGAACGAATTTAGCTTATGAAACAAGGAGTCTCTATTCCCAGACTCACTTTTGATGACAATAGCGATTAGACCAAGGAAAAGCATCAAGATTTATGGCATGACTCTGATTAATAGGAGATCATCAATCTTCCAAAGAAGAATATGTTTCTCAAACTACAAATGAATGAAGAAGCCACAGAGCAGCAGTATGAGGAGCGTTTGCGCAAGTTTTATAATAATAAGTATGGAATGAAAAACTGGGCAGTGGAGGGAGATGGCCAAGAGGAAAAAGATTTAAAAGATATGCTTAATTAGGAAGATATCTATGCCCAAAGTTAGAGAAAAATATAGAAAATTCATGTCTAATACATCGGAAGAACCACTGAGCATCATACTTCTGTAGTAACAGGTTTAGATTTCAAGGGTTCAGTTGCTGCTAGCTGCGGGTTAGATCAAAAATTAAAATTATGGTCTTTAAATGCTAGTGAAAGTAATCCAGAATTGAAAATTAAACTTTAAAAAGACGTATATATTTAGAATTATTCTTTGTTTGGCTGCTATTTCACTCATCATGGAATTATTGCCGGTACTCTAAGGCAAAATTATGTTAAAATTGACTGTTAAAAATGGAAAATAACATTTGTAGGATCTTCATTCCTCAATGAGCATAAATCATTTCAAAATTTAAGGGTAGGCAACGATAGAAATTAGCGTCTCATTTTCTCAGAAAATAGGATCAGTCTTATAGACGATAAAAATATCTATCAGGGGAGTTTATTGGCTAATGAACCTTTAGTTGATGCGCAATTTGGCAAAGATTTTTCTATATTAGGTATTTCTCATGACTCTCTATTTCAATGGGATACCAGAATGTGGAAAATGGTGAATTGTCGTAAAGACTATATGGGCTATACAAAACTATGGACTGGAGACAATACAGTTGCCCTTGGTAGTAAGCTAGGAATTGTCAGACTGAGTAGTTTTAATAACGATATACTCTAATAATATGCTTAAGTTAGCAACTTAGTTACTCATGTAACTGAACTGAAGAGTAACGTATCCAATTCACTATTGATTGAGTGTTCCAAATGGAAATCAAATGCTTTGAGATTAATAGATATCCGCCGAGGAAAATGCATTGCAGGATGGCCTGCGACTCAAACAAAAGTGGGATTACCCATGGTTGCTTCTTTTTCAAGCAAAAATGAGTTGGGAGTGGGAAACAGCAACGGACATATTAATTTTTTTGGTATTAACGAAACAGAATGATAACTATGAGTATATTTGTAAAACCCTAATATAAAGCCCTTTTAATTTATATCTGTAAAATTAAATGATAAAAGGAGATTCATTTTATCATGTATAATGCTTCAGGGTTCGGCTATGAAACTCCTTGAAGAAGACTCCATTGTCCCAACGAGCTTTAATGGGAGGAATTTTGTATGCTGCTTTTTAGCTGACGTTTTATGGGTTGGTATTGAGAGGAACTTGCATTATTTACAAAGGATCAGGCTCCATGAAGAGAGCAAAAGTATTCCTTCCGACTTTTTTGCCTGCGAGTTCATCACTTCTCACCACACAATGAGGAGTTGCTTATAAGTAGCCGCCTGAAAGAATTTGAGTGCTTTCTCCAAGTTGAAATGCGAGCATATCCTTTGGGATGGTAATTCTTGCCATTTCAGCAAATCTGTTTTTAGCATATAGTCCTCCTGTTTGAATTGGGAAGGAAATTTATTTTCCATTCTCGTCTGTATATAAGGCGGATGTTAAGGCAGTTAGCGAGCCATGATCATTATGCCAACCACACCAATCATCTTATACTGAGCCCTTGGAGTCATAAGGGAAATAATGAAGAATTCTTCCAATATGGCAATGTCCGCTCTTGATAATGCGATTGAGGTAGTTAGTGGGATAAGTTGATACTCTAGACTGTGCATAGGCATCAATTTGAAGTGCCAATAAAGCCCCAACATCCATCATGATTCGAGATAAATTTTTCACATTGGTTTATCTGAATGAAGGAATAGGTACATGGCTGGAATATCGTCAACCCATTTGTTGGTAGTGTAGAGACTTTTTTCAACGGGAGTAAAATATTTTTAATTTTCAGGAGAAATAGAGTAGGATGTATCGGAGGCGCAATTTACATAGTAACTTCCTTTAGAGGTATCGTAGTTACCTTGAAACTGTTAAACTCCACAAGACCATCCTTGACTAAAGAGGATATCAGGACGCTCATATTTTTTCAAAGTTTCCTTGGGCAGATTGGCAAGCTGATGGAAGAGGGGAAGCGTATTTTTCCTTTGCTAAGCATAGTTAGGGATATGATTAACAAAGAGTATTCCCAGACCTGAGTTGAAGATAAATTACCTTTGGGGCCATAGGCCTCTTCAATGACTGGTTTCAAATTTTTCCCATCAACTAGATCCTGATACTCCACAACAATGGAATGTGCACTGCTAATTTTGGCTTTTGTCCTGAATAAAAGCTTGATCATGAAGTGCTTCCTCCTTCAATAAATATATATAATTATTTCAATTTTGTAAATTTATTCATTCATTAGTACCATATTTTATCGTTGTAAAAGTTTAAAGTCATTTTAGTTAGATTAAATATTGATTATGAGAAAAGACTCAAATAATGTATCATTCTTCTTTCATTCGATGTCCATATCCATGTGACTGTTACGGTTGCTGTTTGTTGAACTTACACTACTGTTCAATTGACTGGCTCTAAGTTTTTACTCCTTAAATCGGCTGAAATAACGCACTGGACAATATTCTGTCACTGCCCGCTTCGAGCTCTCATATGCTTGAATTTAAGGAAGCATGCTAAAGCGTGTCCTGAGAGCAAGTAGTTTTGAAAATTATTTGACTTAATGAGGAAACATTTTTTCAACATGATTAATGATCTAGTATACGATAAAATCCATTATAGTGACATAGCCAAAATACCAGTTGTCTTTGAGACAATCATTATCATATGACCTCATAATTGGTAACATTTTTCGTTACCAATAGAAATTCATGCATTTTTTAAGTTAAGCAGGACAACTAGGACGAGTTGTACAATTTACGCCAAGCATTGTTTAGTTTAAATTGCAGTGACTACGAATTGTGTCCATTTTTAGCTTGTCATCTATCGTTTTACCGACTAGATCAGTCCTACAAGCATATTCTATAATGTAATGAATAATGGCTCCTGTACCAGTTACTATAAAATCACCGTGCTGGAGAAAGGGTAAGTCTTTTATTATCCATTTATTATTGGTATTTTCTTTATATTGGTTCCATTGGTCAGGAGTAAATTGTTTATCTTGAAAGGGAATGCGGAGATACTCACATAATAATCTGCAAATTTGGGCTTTGCCGCGGAAGGGGTAGTATCCTATTGTGATTTCTGGGATGTCATTTTCTATATCCATCTTGAGAAAGTCGATTTTAGCACTGAAAAACTAAAGATTATGTGATATTGTGTTATCAGAAAACAAAAATTTAATGTAATTTTCATCATAAAAATGGACAAATATCAAAAACTACCACTTCATATTTTGATCTCAAGCAATATTTTATTTTACTTTATTAATGTAAATATTTATCATTTTTGATGACTAATTATAGATTTATATTAATGTAAATTCTAAGACTTTATTAGTTACCAATATAAGAACTGCATTATAATCTTAATTCCCAAGAACAGATTTGAACTCGGCTATTTTGATGATTAATTATGAAATTCATTTGATAAAGTATATGACAGTGGAAATCACAAAACAAATATCAGAAGTAGAGAAAACTATTGCTTTCTTCTTCGTAGTATTTTTTTGAAAAATCCCGGTCAATCTCGACATAAGGATCATTGGGCTCATCTAATAATATCTAAAATCCTCTAAAGAATTAATGTTCTAGATTAAATAGTTCCTTCGATAGAGGCTCGTTGTTTGAAAGTTCTTCAAATCTTTATTCCATTAATTAAGGTTCTTAAATCTCTCTCTTTGCTTCTCCTTGTTCTTCAGCTTCAAAAGTTTCATATTTTTAATTAACAAGTGGTAGCTTCAGTGTTTTTGTTTCTAATTAAAACTGCTCTATGATATTGAGGTTTTTTGGATGCTTTTGATTTCGAAATTTGTCTTTTTCGGGTCGATACTCTTTTACATAGCTCCGCAAAACACCCATTTTTTAATAAAGTTGAGAGGTAAAATCAAAATGATAGAATTCACCAAGTCGTAGTTGACAGTAATAATCGTCAAGACTTTTTTTAGGTACTCCTACCAGTTTAGCAGCCTCTTGCAAATTCATACGTCGATTAAGTGACTTATGCCCATGCAAATGATAATTTCTCCATTTTTTAACCATCTATATCGCCTCAGCAATGGTACGTTCCTTAACGCGACCATCAGAACGCATATTATTTGAAGATTGTTCAACACTCGATTCAATGTCAGAATCCATGGAAGAGCAATCTAATATTCGCTTGTACCGAATAAGGATAATTTTTGGTTCAAGATAGTTTTTGGCAATGAACCCATTTTCTCCGCCTATTTTAAGCAAGCTAACAAAACAATTATTTTGTGGGTCATAAATTGAGACTTTGCTTTGCGAAAGAGGGCAGTAGACCGAAAGCAGGTAGTTGATGTTAACGTATGGTTGTCTCAAATCGATTTCATAATCGACAATGATTGATTGTTGTGTTTCCTCACGCTAGAAGACGAAGGTTTTTTTCTCTTAATTAAAATTCATTTCCTTGCTATATATTTATTTTTTCTGACCAAAATCAATATATAATCTCGAAATTTGCATTTTAGAATTAAATACACCTAAATTGCCCTTTAATCTGATACATTGGATAAAGGAATTTAACAACTTGATTTATTCTTATCTTTCATTCAATTCATGGCATTATAATAATAATTAAGAAAATGATGAAAAACAAAAGGCCGATGACGATCATCAATCGATGAGGTGATTAGACATGCCAAGGTATCCTGAGTTTGAAAAGAGCTTTCGTATTGTGAATTTGAAGTATTGCAGAAATGTTATTCATATTGCATATCCTTGAATCAATTACCACTTCCTTTGACCGTAAACTAAGTTACAATAAGATGATAATGGCTCGTCGTCATAAAATATTCTTGTTACTTAGATGTTGTTATCATTTGAGATGAGTATCTAACAAAAATGGTTGAAACATAAGGACATATCTTTGTTTGAATATTTATAAAATTAAGTAAAACAAGTGCAAATAATGCCACATAGACTAAATTGTCACTATCAAATATATCATCAGGATGACTTTTTATTTTCAGCCATAATTAAGAAAATAAAAATATCTAATCATACTCTCATATCTTTGAAAAATCCTGTTGACTCCACTTTCTTTAGAAGTCTCTATAACAACTTACAATATGCTATCTGCTTACTTAAGTTATCTCCAACTCTACATGAGTATATTTTCTCCGCTTTAATTAAACGTGATTGATTTAAGAATTCCATTTTAAGCCAATTCATGCAGTAGTAGCAGTTTAACTCCATTCAGATTTTAGATATGTCGATTCCCATCCAAATTAATTTGATAATGAATTGATAAATCATTATTTTGCACATCAGTCCAAAATATACGAACATCTATTTTTTAAGGTTGATCACTAGTCGGAGTAAATGAGTAGGTTGCTTTTAAAGGGGGTTGGCCTACATCATACTTACAAGCCTGAGGAATTAGTCTCCAAACGCCAAAATATCTTCGAGCCATTCAATTTAAATTGAGAATAATATGCTCATTCCGAGAGGATTCTAATAACTTATGTTAGTTTTTTTTACGTGCTTAGCAAGATATTTCAAATCGATATCTTGATTGAATGTGTGAATTGAGAAAACAAAAATAATATTCGTATCATAAATTGTTTTAAGAGTATTTCATAATCTAAAGATGAAATTAATAATCCTCATATTGATACTTGGTTTTGCTGCCTGCCAATCCCAAGAATAAATCCCATAAAATAAAGAAAACATCGTTGCCTTGGCTGGAGAGTAGTTTATCATCAAGGAGCCTACTACTATTGAGCGAGTGATTCGCAAAATAATCTTCTTCGCCAGTGATGAAATTAAATGTTAATCTGTTAATCACTAATCCTAGCCACTTGTCCAAGCAAAGTACAACCTTAAAGATTATGTTTCGAATTGGACTAGTATAAACACTTGGCAGACACAAATAATTAGTGCTGTCTATCAAATGACCCAATAAAAAGTGTATGCAATGCTCACCTCTGGAGAAATACTGGAGATTAACTATCAATAGGCATAGAATACAAGCAATTTGCAAGAAAGTCAAAGATATAAAATGGTCGATTATAACGGGGAATGGATGGAGGTTAGTCTATTTGCGGATAATGCCAATCTTTATGGATTATACTATGGAAGTTTTAGGACAATTCAGTTCTATTAAACTGAAGAATGGAATTGGGGCGAAGAATTAACTGAGGGATTTGTATCAAGAGTCATCAATTATGATGTATCAATATATGTTTTAACTCATACGAAGATGTCCGTATTCTATGAGGGAGAGTTGATGGAAGAGTATAATGCATTCGATAATGAAACTTTCATTGACTTCGATATTGACTATCACAATCTGTACCTACTGACAGCAGATTCATTGCTAATTATTGATAGCACTTCTTTCGAAGACTTAGGTTCTATTGATTTACAGTACAGATAGAACGCTAAGAAAATAAGAGTGAAAGATAATAAGTTAATGGTGCAGTTCTAAAGACATGGAGAGGTCATTTTGCGTGAGTATGCGATTAATGATGAAAATTTATAAGAAGGGGTTATCCACAGATAATATGAAGAAATTAATGAAATCATTCTTTTGGATCAATTCGCCATCATAGTTTAAAATTTCGAATTCAACCTCGTGCAACTTTAACTTGAGACTTAATCTGTAATATTGCCCCAAGATAAGAAAATTTCTTTTAAATATGAGACTATTGTCGAATTGAAGAGCATCAATGAGGTAAAGGCTGGTACAGATATTTTTTTAATGTTGGTGCTCCCAAACTCAATTCAATTTATTGAGATAAAAAATACAATGGATGATTTAGACATTTTTTAACGTGCCTTAAGCTGCAATGTTGAGCAGTCAGGCATTTATGAAATGCAAATCAGGTATGATGGACTTTGTTAAAATCAAACGCTGAATGAATGCTCGGAACTCGTGACTTACAATTTGGAGATCAAGACTAACGAAAAGAATCACGTTGTGCTGTGGATAGATTTGGTATTAATTTTGGGCTTTACCGTTATCATTGTGTTGGGAGTTTATTGCTATTGCTCGAAAAAGAATATACTATTTGAAGAAATTAAGGAAGAGTAGAATAAACTAAAAAACAAAAAGGACATGAAAGAACTACCCCCATCGACACAAGAGGCGCAAGAACCCAGCAACATGGAGAAAACATATGAATAAATAACTTCTTATAAGTTTTGATGTATTACAAATATTATTATTTTTAAGATCAATTAACAGATTAATTTATGTTATAAACGAACTGTTTTTATTGGCTCATCATGCTTATTATCTTCCAATAAATATAAAATTATTTTTATAAGAAGATGTGCCAATTATTGCAATCTATAATTCTACTAAACTGATTATAAATGCAATCCACAGTAAAATCATTGAGGATAAGTCTCTCCTATGGATTTTTGCAGTCTCTTACTTTTGATTCGAGCCAATTATTAATTATCTCCTTTTTTGAATTTATAATTCAAAAGCGTATTTTCATGTTTGTCCTTATATCGAAGAGTTAGAAGCTTCAGGAAGTGATCATATTCTTTGTCCTACAATTACAATTTTTATTTCAATATTTTTTAAAGTAAATCCGTTTTGCATTCATTGTCTTTGAATTTCCCTGTTTTTTTCAACTACTGCAATTGATCAAATTTTACGACCTGTGGTTGGAGATAAGCCTTGCGTATTTACTTATTCGAGAAAGATTAACTGATTTGCCAGTAGTTCTTAAATTTTTTATGCAGCTCATAGAATTATTTTTAGTCATCATTTGCTGATTTTATCAATTAAGAAGTTGTTTACTCAGAAGGAAGGAAAAAGTCGGGATGCTCAGCCCATCTTTTAAATTTCTCAACTTTGTCAAAAGTATCGAAAACTTTTAAAATCTACATAGCATTAACTAATCCTATGCCCTTAACACCGTCAGTATAATCGGAGCCCAGCAGCAATGCAAATATGATTAGTTTTTAACGATTCATTTTCAGTTTTTGTTACATTTTAGCATAGGCATAATGACGAATATTATTCTGAAATACTCCGCGATATACATTCTTACCACCAAATAAAAAAGTATCCGAATCTTCTGTGACAACTCCATCCACGATTCCTTCTACTTCTAAAGCCGCACACTGAGCTTAAGCTTCAGAGGGAGCAATAAGAAAAGGAACTCCTAATATTGTAAACAAATTTTGCAGTTCTAAGTTATCATTGGAGAAGTTTAAATATGCAGCGTGCTAGTTCGAAGTAAAGTTTGGAAGGTTGTCTTTGTTGCCAGTCTCTTCTTCTCGATAGTGCTCTATCTTTTTGTCGAACTCTGTTTTGTTTACATAACTTTCAGGCTCATCTCGATTGAGTTTGATTAAGCCTATCCCTAACCCTGGGTATATTTACTCAGACTATTATCGAGAGTCACTCTATAAATCATGTTTTTTAGGCTTTTTAACTCTTTTGGCCTTGTTAATTGAATCTATATTCTATGAAGGCTTATTTGATGCAATTGAAGTAGAGTTGGCAGCAGCCACTTGTGATTCCACAACTGAGACTTGTAATTTTTTTGGGGCAGTATTGCTACAAAACTCAGCAATAAATTAATCCTTTTGTTCTTCTTCGGAGTCAGATAATTTTTTATGACCTTCATTGAAGTTGAAAGAATTAACATCATTTTTCATTTTACCTTTTCTCAGCGGGCCAAATCCATAAGATCCCGAACTACCATCTTTTATCTTTCTTTTCTGAATCACTTTACGCCCGTTATAGATGGACTCTATGATCTAGAAACCATCCTCAATCTTGGTGTGTTTTTGCATCATCTTCCTGAAGAGATTATCTTGCATTTCTCGAATGATACTTCTTTTTTCAATGACCTATAAATCTTATCTTAGTTTGTCCTCTTGGCTCAGTTTAGTGTTCTTTTTGTCGGCCTTCCACTCCTTTTTAATATGCTTCCACCTATACTCTTCAATTTGATCTAAATATTAAATTTTGGTCTATAAGTCAAGCTCATTATATTCACTATTCTCTATAAATCCCTACCACTCTCTGAATTGTGGAGTTATCTCAAGCATAATCTTGTATTTAATATTGAGTATTTCACTCTGCATTGATATCTTCTCAAGTAGTTCGCTACTGATATCCTCATCTCGCAATTCAGACAATTTTCCCAGTGTTTTATTCAGCTCCGATAACTATTATTAATTCTTTTTTGAGCGATGCGACTTTTAACTTTGCCGAGAGTTATCTCCCTCTATCATTCGCATGATTTCAATCTAAGATCGTTTCTTTGCTTAAAGTTCATTGTTAATCAATCGTCTGCGATTTCTCTATTCTAAGGTTTTCCGTTTGAGTACTGGAGCGACTCCATCAAAAACGAATATGGGAAGTATATTATTTCGTTTTAAGAGCATTATTTTAGACAGAATTGACTTGATCTTCTCGGTGTTTGAGTTGTAAAGAGAGTCTATTTTGACTATCCAGATAGAGGCATCAATGGCCAATACTTTGCCGCTCAGCTCTTATATCTAGCAAGGTCGAGCAATAGTCAATAGCAACTCCCATAGCTTAAGTACTCCCATTATAATAATTTCCACAAAAGTAAAACCCAAACCGCCAAACTCAATCAATTTATTGAGATAAAAAATACAATGGATGATTTAGACATTTTTTAGCGTGCCTTAAGCTGCAATGTTGAGCAGTCAGGCATTTATGAAATGCAAATCAGGTATGATGGATTTTGTTAAAATCAAACGCTGAATGAATGCTCGGAGCTCGTGACTTACGATTTGGAGATCAAGACTAACGAAAAGAATCACGTTGTGCTTTGGATAGATTTAGTATTGATTCTGTGCTTTATCGTTATCATTGTGTTGGGTGTTTATTGCTATTGCGCGAAAAAGAATATATTGTTTGAAGAAATTAAGGAAGAGCAGAATAAACTCAAAAACAAAAAGGACATGAAAGAAGTACCCATGTCGACACAAGAGGCGCAGGAACCCAGCAATATTGAAAAAACATATGATATAATGAGTATTTATATCTATAAA
>Ga0302185_10000295_pt1 | contig 39285 bp, 34 predicted proteins | sample II_Bog_E1_1_FD_200231 | JGI IMG/M metagenome (GOLD analysis project Ga0302185, IMG submission 200231) | Peat permafrost microbial communities from Stordalen Mire near Abisko, Sweden - II_Bog_E1_2 | ecosystem: Environmental > Terrestrial > Soil > Wetlands > Peat | place: Sweden: Abisko... | reverse complement strand
TGGCTTCCCGCATCCAGTTAAACAATCCGTTCCAGTAGGTAGACCCCACACATATCATGGGTGTTTGGGTGAGCTTCCTGGTTTGTATCAGTGTGGCCACTTCAAAAAACTCATCCATCGTGCCCCATCCTCCCGGCATCATGATAAAGCCCTGCGAATACTTGGTGAACATGACCTTGCGCACAAAAAAGTAATCAAAATTCATGTAGGTTTCCCTGTCTATATACGGATTGCTCGACTGCTCAAAAGGAAGTTCTATATTCAACCCCACCGACCGGCCTGATGCCATGCTGGCCCCCTTATTGGCGGCTTCCATGATGCCCGGGCCGCCGCCGGTAATGATACCAAAACCTTCTGCAGCCATGGCCTTGGCTATATCTACGGCCAGCTCATAATATTTATGTCCCGGCTTGGTGCGCGCCGATCCGAATATGGATACGCACGGGCCTATTTTAGCCAGGGTCTCAAAGCCCTGCACAAACTCGGCCATGATCTTAAATATCTGCCAGCTGGAGTGGGCCTTGGTCTCTGTCCAGTCACGCGTTTTCAGTGTTGTTATTTGATCTTTCATTGTCAGTGGCAGCTACCATTCCGCCTTTTTTAGAACATAAAAATAATAGTAAAAATGTAAGCGAAGCGTTAATAATCAGCAATTCAGTGCCTATGACGTAGCCGTGCAGCCATTCTTTTTCGTTGTGCTTCAATATATAGCAGGCCATGGGTGCGGCCAGGCAAATGAGCGGCACCAACTCATTGATCAGTTTCCTTTTAGTGAATATCCCGAATGCAAACAGCGCCAGCAGTGGCCCGTAAGTATATCCCGCCACATCCAGCAGTGTATCTATCAGCGAGCCATTATCAATTTCCCGAAAAATAAAAATAAACGCCAGGAACACCAGCGCGAACGAATTGTGCACAATGAGCCTTATCCGTTTCTGCTGTTTCTCGCTCATGTCTTTCTTCCTCCTGATGCCCAGTATATCTATACAAAAAGAAGAGGTAAGGGCAGTCAGCGCCCCATCGGCACTGGGGAACACGGCCGATATCAACCCTATAATAAAGCATACCGTAATGTAAAATGGCAGCCCGCTTTTCATGGCTATTGCAGGGAACAGATCATCTTTAGCAGCGGGTATGCCTTTGGCTGCAGCATACAGATAAAGCAGCCCACCCAGCAGCAGGAAAATAAAATTGGCCAGCAGCAGCACAAAGCAAAAGCTGATCATATTCTTTTTAGAATCTTTCAGGTTGCTCACGCTGATGTTTTTCTGCATCATTTCCTGGTCCAGCCCGGTCATGCCTATGGTGATGAATGCCCCGCCCAGCACCTGCTTCAGAAAAAATGCGGGGCTGTTAATATCCGTGTTTACCAGCTTAGTATAGCCCTTCTGCTGCATGGCCGCCCAGGTACTACTCATATCCAGGTGAAGGGTATTCATGATGTAGATGACGCATATTACCAGTGCCAGCAGCATAAAGGTGGTTTGCAGGGTATCTGTCCATACTATGGTTTTCACCCCGCCGCGAAAGGTATACAGCAATATAAGCCCTAGTATAATTACGGCCGTTAATTCAAACGGTATACCCATATCCTGCAAGATGAATTTTTCCAGCACCTTGATCACCAGGTACAGACGCAGCGTCGCCCCCAGCGTGCGCGACAAGGTAAAGAACAGTGCACCCGTCTTATAAGACACCATGCCCAGCCGCTTGTCCAGGTAGGTATATATCGAGGTCAGGTTGAGCCGGTAATACAGCGGCAGCAACACAAACGCCACCACAAAATACCCCAGCCAGTAACCTATCACTACCTGGAAATACTGAAACCCGCTGCCACCCACCTTGCCCGGCACAGAGATGAACGTCATGCCCGACAGCGAAGTGCCGATCATACCAAATGCCACCAGCCACCACTTACTGTTGCGGTTGCCAATGAAGAATGATTCGTTATTGGAGTGCCGGGAAGTATAAAAGGCGATACCCAGCAGTACTGAGAAATATACCAGGATAATAAACAGCAATATTGCCGGGCTCATGATGTAAAATAAAAAGACTTTGCCAAATATAACGGCAAAGTCTGTATAATTTATTTGAAGTTGATTAAATACCTAAACCAAAGCCAACACGTATATCGGGTGCGCCTTTCGGATAAGGGCTGTACTGGCCCTGCAGTACATCATAAATAAGTTCTCCATATCCTGAGAGCCTGCCGCTTATGGGCACCCTCATACCGGCACCCAATATCAGGGAGACATTGGTCACATTCATTTTTTGAATGCCGTAGTTGCCATAGCTATCATATCCCGGCTGCCTGAGGTTAATAAGGTCATACTCAACTGAAGCGTCAGCAAAAAAATTCCTGTATATAAAATACCTGCCCCATATACTCGGATATACCAGGTTTTCCCGGGCATAGGTCACCTGGTTAGGATTAACAGGGTTTGCATATTCCGGCTGTTGAAAAAACTGGTAGCCCAGCCCCACACCGGCCGAAAGCCGATCTGTGAGCCGGTAGCCCAGCATTGGCGAAATGCCCGCCGACACAAAGCCATCTCCGAAACCAAAATTAAAAGACCCGGCAATGATCAGTTTATCCGGATCATACCCTTTCTTTTTCTTTTTCATGTGTTTCTGATATCCCGGCTTACCGCTGCTGGTATATACTTCCTGCGCAGAAGCATACGAAAATCCCGCACACAATGCCAAAACAATGATCAGATTCTTCATAAATCAATTTTGAACTTACTAAGTTACGGCAATTTGGTATCAAATTACGCTTTTGATGTATTTTAACAACTTTGCTTAAACGTTCATTAAGATTTTTCCGGGGTTAAGTATCCCATTAGGGTCAAAAACCTGCTTTATTTGCCGCATTAATCCTAATTGTACCTTGTCAAACGCAATATCCATATATTCTTTCTGCACCAGCCCTATACCATGCTCACCCGATAGCGTGCCGCCCATCCGCACCACTTCTTTAAACAGCCGCCTGATGCCTTCCGGCAGTTTCGTTTTCCAGTCTTCATCGTTCATATCGCCCTTTACGATGTTCACGTGCAGGTTACCATCGCCTGCATGGCCATAGCATACCGATTTAAATCCGAATTCCGCACCCAATTCTTTTATTATTTTCAGCAGCTCCGGCAGTTCGGCCCGTGGCACTACAGTATCTTCTTCCTTGTATATCGAGTTGCTTTTTACCGCCTCACCTACCTTCCGGCGCAGCGTCCAGAGCATTTGCTTTTGTTCGTGGCTGTCTGCAAATAATATTTCATCCGTATCATACTGCTGCACGATCTGGCCAATGGCTTCCGCATCGCGGTACAGCTCTTCCATATGGTTGCCATCCACCTCTATCAGCAGGTGAGCCACGATATCATCCGGCAGGTTGATCCCGGTCGATTGCACATACCTCATTGACCACTCCAGCGCATCGCGCTCCATAAACTCCAGTGCCGATGGTGTATACCCCGCCAGGAATATGGCGTTCACTGCAGCACATGCCTCCACTGCGCTCCGGAATGGCACGAGCATCAGCAAGTCATTCTTTACCGCCGGTATCAGCCGCAGCACTATCTTGGTTATAATGCCCAGTGTGCCCTCGCTGCCCACCACCAGCTGGGTAAGGTTGTAGCCCGTGGCGTTTTTCAGCACGTTGGCGCCCGTCCATATGATGTCCCCATTGGCCAGCACTATTTCCAGGTTCAGCACATAATCTTTCACTACGCCGTATTTTACTGCCCTTGGCCCGCCACTGTTCTCAGATACGTTACCCCCTATAAAGCAAGACCCCTTGCTTGCAGGGTCAGGCGGATAAAAAAGGCCTTCGGCCTTCAGGTGTTCCTGCAGTACCTGTGTTATGATCCCCGGCTCGGTCGTCACCTGGAAATTCCGCTTATCTACATGGAGTATCTTATCAAACCGCTTCATATCGAGGCTTACCCCGCCAAATACCGGCAGTGCGCCGCCACTCAGCCCCGTTCCCGCCCCGCGCGCCGTCACCGGTATCAGGTGGTCATTACAGTATTTTATAATGCTGCTCACCTCTTGCGTGTTACCGGGTTGCAGTACTATTTCCGGCAGGTAATGCAGATCCTCTGTCTGGTCGCTGGCGCAGCGGTCTAAATTCTCTTCATCTGCCAGCACATACCGCTCTTCAAGTATGGTTTTGAAGAAAGAAACATCGGCAGCCTGAATTTTATTGAAAGCCATAGTACAAAGGTGGGGAAAATATTTTCAGCAGGAAATAATGGCTAAAAAGCGGCCTGAAAAATATTTTTTTAAAAAGTCTCACATTATCTGCTCTAACTACGTCTATATAACTGAAGCCATTTTATTAATTCAAAATAAAACCTGTAACCCTAAACTAAATAAACCCTTTTCTCTGGCTATTAATGCCATCTATTTAACCCGCCTCTATAAACCCTCAATTACGATTCGTAAGATATTAGCCCTGATTCTTCAGGGCTGTATATTTTTAGGGCGTCACCATAATTGGTTAAGTTTATTTCGAAGAATTCCATTATTTTCAATAAGTGTGGTTATTTACAATGTGTAGATTATGAAAAAGTACAAACTATTATGTACTAAAACCGTATGCAATAAAACCGATAGCGCATGAAACCATATTACCGGGCCTTTATCAACCCAAATTTGGCCGTATCATTCATACCTATGGCAGGGTAAATATCATCATCCGTCAATGGTATGCCGTCCACTCCTACAGAGAATAATGTATACTTGTTACCTATTTTCCAATATTGATACGGAATACCTCTTTTCCCTCGTTTAGCTCCCATAGGATCATAAATAAATTCAAACGTATTGTCTTTTCTTATCTCTTGCAGACTGTCTGGATAAACGCCGTTCTGCATCTTGTAAAACTCTATGCTCTTTACCAGCTCATTAAGTTGAGAGCTTGCAATTTCTTTACGCGAATTATTCAATATATTTTTATTCAAGTTAGTAGCAAGGAAAAGAAAAGAACAAATAATAACAGTAAACAAAACACATGCGGAACCTATCAAAGAAAGTATTTTATTTCTGTATAAAATTATACCAAGTGAAACCAAAACTATTCCCACAATCCCACCTATTATAGGAATTAATCCCAGCAATCCCAGAAAGTATAAATATGATGGGGTTTTTGGTACGACTTGTGCAATGCTATTTGGTTTTATATTGCTGGCGGGATTTACTCTCGCCCATTCTTGTCGCATGAAACCATAAAAATTTGCTGCGTCAATACCTGTGCTAAATGATCTGATTGGAATGATATAATGTTTATTGCCAAAGAAACCGAAGTATATGCAGTCATTATTTATCCCCATTCTATTTAAAGATTGGTATTTTAATAACTGAATGTCACCATTTACAGAGGTTATTTCTATTCCCGCTTCAGTCAATTTTATTTTCCGTTCTTCAATAGGTTTATTATCAATAGCAAGTCGTTTCTTCAATTTTGAAATAGCAATCAAATAAGGGGTGAACAATAAAATTGAACTGATTGCCGCTAATAAAAGAACATAAATCACTATGTTTAAAAATATGCCTAAACCTGTCAGGCCAATTGTTTGCAACAGTATTTCAAGGAATAGTGAAATAATGAAAATTGCAGAAATTCTGCGAGCTATACTTTCACTGAAAAATATATACTTATTGAAGGAAAAATAATCTTCCCTTTCAGGCTGTACAGTTACTTCCATTTCATAGGTGTTTTTACATCGAATGATTTTCTAAAAATACATTATATTTACTCGTTTCCAAGTTCATGAGTTCCCTCCTTCTGAAAATAAGATCAATTGTAGATTACCGGAAGGCCATAAAAATTATATATAAATAAAAATCTAGAAAATCCCTGTTCAGGCAATCAAAATCAACTGAAAAAAATGTTTTCAGCCGATAATAAATCAACTATGAATTTTCACAAAACCTCCCAAACCCGGTACCAGACTGTATCACTATTTAAAAACCCAGAAAAAATCAACATAGATCAACTGTAGATTTTAAATAGAGAAAAACGAAAATGTATAACAGTCAAAAAATATCAATTTCGACTCATGACTTACGACTTTACCCCTACCTTTGCCGCCTATGCAAAATGATCAGTTTCAGCAATTATCTGCAATAATAAAAAACAGGCGTTCCATCGGTTTCGCCAAAATGAACGGCAAAACCATACCGGACGCTACTATTAACGAGCTGCTTGCTCTCGCCGATTGGGCACCCACGCATGGCCGCACTGAGCCATGGCGCTTTTTTGTTTATGGCGGCGAAGCCCGCAAAAGCTTTGGCAAAGCCCATGCCGATCTTTACTGGGCACACACCGCTGAAGATAAACGACAGGAGGCCACTTTTGAGAAGTTATTGCACAATGTAGACAATGCCTCCCACCTCATAATAGCTGTAATGAAGCGTGGCGAGAACATAAAAATACCTCAGTTAGAAGAAGTTGCAGCCGCATCGGCAGCTATTCAAAACATTCTGTTGGGTGCCACTGCCCTTGGCATCGCCTCCTTCTGGAGCACCGGGGGCATGACGCACAGTCATTCTTTAAAGGAATTTTTACATCTCGGTGCCGATGATATTATAATGGGGTTAATATTTCTGGGCTACTCTGATGAGCCGGTTAAGGACGGAGTCCGTAATACGCCCATTGCTGAAAAAGTGAAATGGTTATGATTTTAAATGTTATGAACGTATCTTAGCACACAAACCAATGATCCCGATACAAATCGGGATGGGGGCTTGTATAAATTATAGAGCCGGTGGAAGTTCCATCTGGCAATCAAAAAAGACAAAAAAATATTCAGATGAAAAAAATTGCGCTGTCCATCCTCACTTTATTTGTAGCGGCAACCGCCACGATAGTTTCCTGCGACAAAGCCGTTAAAGTACCTGTGTCTTATGTCGTTGAAACCTATCAGGACACCTTTGTTCGGAACATCTATATTCCCGACAGCGGCACTTTTGATATGAGGATACTCGTGCAGTTTTTATCTGGCTATAACCAGGACCCGGTTACACTCAAAATAAGTGGCCTGCCGGCAGACATTACCCTTACTCCTGATACCATTGCTGCCATTCCTTCTTACGTCCAGGATTTTGTCTTTCATACTAATCATGCCACTCATGGCACATACAATTGCACCATCACCGGCAGTGCACCTGAAGAACTCAGCCAGTCGTATAGTTTCACTGTTACGGTAATATCGGCTAATTGCGCTTCACCATTTATGGGCGCCCTTACCGGTCATAATGCCTGCTCGGTTGCCGGCGATTTTACATACTCCGCAACTGGTTCATCTACCGGTAATCCAAATGAGCTCGTCATCAATAACTTTGGTGGATATGGCTCTAATACAAACGCACTTGTGTACCTGAACTGTGATAACGATTCACTCACTATCCTTTCACAGAACATTGGCAACGGTACTACGCTTTCCGGTTATGGTACATACACTTCTACCGGTATGACGATTTATTACAACGCTACCAGGACACCTACAGGCGGTACAGATAATTGCGTTGCAACATTCACTAATTAGAATAAGATCCTTAATCCACACTATTTTCAAAAAATACTAAGATCATGTCCAGCTCTTCATTTTATACCCGTTTGCAAAAAGAATTGCAGGAAATTAAAGACGCAGGCCTTTATAAGCAGGAGCGTATTATTGAATCAGAACAAGGAGCAGAGATCACAGTGAACGGCCGTAAGGTGCTTAACTTTTGCGCTAATAATTATCTTGGCCTTTCATCCCATCCCGCAGTTATCGAAGCTGCACACCGCACTGTAGATAGTCGTGGTTATGGTATGAGTTCTGTACGGTTCATTTGCGGTACACAGGATATACATAAAGAGCTCGAAGAAAAACTTTCAAAATTTCTCGGCACAGAAGATACCATACTATATGTAGCCTGCTTCGATGCCAACGGAGGTGTTTTCGAGCCACTGCTTGGCGAAGATGATGCCATCATTTCCGATGAGCTCAACCACGCTTCTATTATTGACGGTGTGCGCCTGTGCAAGGCCCGTCGCGGCCGCTACAAGCACAACGATATGGCCGACCTGGAAACACAGCTCAAGGCTAATATGGATGCCCGCACGCGCATCATCGTTACTGACTCTGTATTTTCCATGGATGGCACCATAGCCCAGCTAGACAAGATCTGTGACCTCGCCGACAAGTATGACGCCCTCGTTATGATCGATGAAAGCCATTCATCTGGTTTCATGGGTGCTACAGGTCGGGGAGTTCATGAGTTGTGTGGTGTTATGGGCCGTATTGATATTATTACCGGCACCATGGGCAAAGCCCTTGGTGGCGCATCGGGAGGTTTTACCAGCGGCAAAAAAGAAATTGTAGATATGCTCCGCCAGCGCAGCAGGCCATATTTGTTTTCTAACTCACTCGCTCCATCCATCGTTGGTGCTACAATAGCTGTCCTTGATATGCTCAGCGAAACCACCGCCCTCCGCGACAAGCTCGAAGAGAACACCCTCTACTTCCGCCAACGCATGACCACCGCAGGTTTTGACATCAAGCCGGGTACACACCCCATATGCCCGCTCATGCTCTATGATGCAGTTATAGCACAAAAATTCGCAGCTGCCATGCTCGAAGAGGGTATTTACGTCACTGGTTTCTTCTACCCCGTTGTCCCCAAAGGCCAGGCCAGAATAAGAGTTCAAATCTCCGCCGGCCATGAACGCCATCATCTTGATAAAGCAATAGATTCCTTTATCAAAGTGGGTAAAAGCTTAGGGGTGGTGAAGTAGCAACATAAGATTTGCACGCGCAGATTTTTTTTCATAAATATTTTCTGCTGACTATGTGATTTCATAGATATTCAATATATTGCACATTAAAACCTATAACAATGAAAAAATTTCTGATTTTTTTCCTATGCTTTTCTCCCTTCGCAGGATATTCACAAAGTGGTCTAGTTGCTCATTGGGATTTTAATGGTGAATCTAATGATGTTTCCGGAAATGGGCATACAGGCCACCCATTAAATGTCATAGATACAACAGGCTCTACGGGCGCTCCAAACACCGCTTATTACTTTAATGGCATTAATAGTGTTGTTACTGCATCGTATGCTCCAGATCTCAACCTTACAAAGTTTTCGATATCTACTGTTATAATGCCTACCGGGTTTTACGCAGGTTCATGTCTCTCTAATGTTATTTTTACCAGGGGAAATGCAACATGCTGCCACCAAGGTGTTTATGCATTATACTATACAAATCCAATAACTGAATGTGGGGGCTTTGACACGACGGCGGAAATGTTCTGCGCACAGGCAGGTACAAATGCGGTAGTTCCAGCATTTAGTTCTTTTTATTACTCCCCACCCATTACAACAAATGTTTGGTACAACCTGGTTCTTACATATGACAGTACATATTATAGGTTTTATGTAAATGGCATATTAAAAAACACCGTTTCAGGGCAAAGTATACCTATAGGAGTTTCCACGGACAGCATTTCAATCGGAATGGACGTGATTGAAGCCCTTGTTGGTTACCCATACAATTTTAAAGGAATTATTGATGACATCCAGCTATATAACAGGGTGTTAACTGACAGCGAAATAAGTCATATAGGCGATACGTGTGGAACGATTACTTTGCAACCTGTTAATTCAGTTATTAACGTTGGAGGGACAGCGACATATACTGTACTCTCATCAATTACAAGCGCTGCATATCAATGGCAACAGGATGCAGGAACAGGATTTGTAAATCTTTCGAATGCTGGTCCGTATTCAGGGGTAACTACAAATACGCTAACAGTCACGGGCGCTACTGCTGCAATGAACAACTACAATTATAGATGTTTAATATCAAATTCATGGGGCTGCTCTGACACTACGAATTCATCTGCCTTAATGACTAATCTAGGGGTTAACAATATGCTTACCAATAAAATGGTCTCGATTTATCCTAACCCATCACACAACAATATTGCAATTCAACTTCCTTATGATAATGGCAAAGGGCTTATTCAATTAATCGACGAAGTAGGACAAATTTTATCTGAGCAAAATATCAAAGGTGCTAAAACATCATTCGACATTAGTACACTTTCGCCAGGTATGTATATTTTAAAAATTCAGTGCGACGGCCAAATAATATATAAGAAACTGCTAAAAAATTAATTTTCAAAAAGTCCTACTGCATCATGATATCACCTGCTTGTATATCTAAAGTATAGGAAGTTTATTTAGAATAGTTTTCCCGTTTTTTGTAAATTACACCGAAATTAAAATCGTCATTGCACGATATGATCCGATCAATTTATGGAATCATTAGTTGGCATCTTTTAATTACATAAGCTGGTTAAACATGAAATTCCGAAAGTTCCATTTTGAAAAATTCAAGCCTAGATTAGTTAATGATTTGGTACGGGTGGGTAATAAAGAAAAAGATGGTGGTTATGTAATAAGCAAACGTCAAATAGATAAAACGAAAGTTTTAATTGGCCTAGGTGTAAATTATGATTGGAGCTTTGAAGAAGAATTTAAGTCATTAAACAATAAGGTAAATATCTATTGTTATGACTTTAGCGTTGGCGGCACTATCTTTTTTAAGAGCATCATCTCATCATTAATGAATATCGTTAGTCTCAATAGTTACACTAAAGAGATTTTTAACAAACGTTCTCCGGTTTCTGTTTTTACAAAGCTTCTTTTCAACATAAAGACTTACTTTAAATTCAATTCATTTTTCAAACCCGAAAAAGGTAATTTTTTTTTCCAAAAAGGCATTTCTGATTTTTCTTCTTCAATCTTCATCACCGTATCAGAAATGTTTAATAATGTAAAGTCATTTAAAGACCTTCCCGAAAATTCTGTTTACATAAAAATGGACATTGAGGAATCAGAATATGATGTGCTAGAAGATATGCTTGAGCAAAGTTCGAAAATAAACGGCTTTTCAATTGAATTCCATAATCTTAAGCATTTATGGAATGATTTCAATCTTTTGGCAGAAAAACTAAACAAGGATTTTGAGATAATACATATGCATGGCAACAATAGTTGCAGTTATATACCCGGAACCGGAATACCGGAATTAATAGAAGTATCCTATATAAAACGGAATTTAATTTCCAACGAAGAAATAAATGCAACCAATAATAGAAAATACCCTTTAGAAGGACTGGACATACCTAACCTTCCGAATTTACCCGACCTATCAATTGCTTTCGAATAAATTGTTGATATAACATCCGCTCAAAAACATTCTATTAAAAGATGAGTTTTTACCTTGGGGTAATGTTTTCATATTCGGAAAAACTAATAGAGCTAAAAAATAAAAAATGGAGAAGCCTCTTAACGATCGTAAAATTATAATGGTTAGAGAAATATGTCACTTTGTGAAAAAAAGAAGACTTGGCGGCATATCTATCGAATTTTTCAAAAGCTTTGCTTATTTTTTCGTTATTGTAGGTTCTGTATAACGTCGCAATTTCTTTTCTTCTTTTATCGTTACCGCTACCACTTTTATGGGCGTCATGAATACGATACAGTGAAAGATAATCTGGTACAGAAATAAAATCTACACTTTCCTGTTTTGCTCTAATAAACCAATCCCAATCCATTGTAAAGTGATATGACTCATTTACATTTCCAACTTTTTGCCATGTGCTTTTTGTCCAGAAACAAGATGGTTGAATCATGTAATTTGTCAATTCCAATTTATATTTCTGATAATTGCCAACTACATCACTACCACGAGTTTTTGCACTATTTTCATAAAAATGAATACAATTTCCAAAAATTATAGTCGGTTTGCGGATATCTTTAAATATTTCGCCTATTTTCAGTAAAGTCCCAGGCATAAAAAGATCATCCGAATTCAGCCAACAAAGGACGTCACCGGTAGCGTGGTAAAACCCAGTGTTTATTGCTGAACTTTGTCCATTATCCCTGGCGCTTTGCCAGTAGCTAAAATGTTCTTTATATTTTTCAATGATCGCAATACTGCCATCATCACTACCGCCATCAATTAAAATATATTCTAAATTAGGGTAGGTCTGACCAATAACCGAAAGAATAGTTTGTTCTAAAAACTGCGCTTGGTTATATGAAATTGTTACGACTGTAATTTTTGGCAATGCTTCCGACATATGAGCAAATGGTATCAGGTATGCTAACGGGAATAATAAAATTCGACGGTTGAACTTTACTCCCAATTTGTTAATGATTTTGAGTTAATTTGAGAAAATTAAATCGAGTGTAGTTATTTTACTATTTTTGTCATTCCTTTCAACAAAAATAATGCTCAAGATAATATCCAAACCGATACGCAAAATACTGAATAATTTTGGATATGAGATTATTAAAAAAATTGATGCGTATGGCCATACTGAATCGGGTAACTGGCTTGAGAAATTGAATATCTCTACAATTATAGATGTAGGGGCAAATATTGGCCAATTTAGCATTGCAATTAACGCCACACTTCCTGGCAGGAAGATAATCGCATTTGAACCTATAAAGTCTTGTTATGATAAGCTAGTGGAAAATACTAATTCACTTAACATAACGACATTTAATTGTGGTTTAAGTGATGAAAATTCTACTTCTGAAATAAATATCAGTGAGAATTTTGAAAGTTCCTCTTTTTTGCAAATGGAAACTCTGCACAAAAAGTTATATCCTTACTCAAAATATACAGGTACACAGGAAGTTCAAATCAAAAGAATGGACGACGTGCTTGGTCAACTGAAGTTGGCCAACAATATTTTATTAAAAATAGATGTTCAAGGTTATGAACGGCAAGTTTTGGCTGGTGCCACTGAAACGTTGAAGACTGTTTCAGCAGTTATCATTGAGTTTGCGTATCAACCTATCTACAGCGGGCAGTGGTTATTTGATGAAACTTATTCATTTTTCAATTCAATTGGATTTGCATTTGTCGGACTTGCAGATCAGGTATATTCAAAAGAAACAGCGATTCCAATATACGGAGACGCAATCTTTGTAAAACGAGAGTTAGTAAAATCATTGTATTAATAATTTCTAAAAGCAAGTTTACATTTTGTCGGTGACCAAATACTTAAACAGATTTTCTTAATATCGTACTATTGCAATAATTTTTTATTTTTAAATAATGAAGACAAAAGTGTTAATTACCGGGGGGGCCGGATATATTGGGTCTATTTTAGTACCACAATTACTACTTAATGGATATGAAGTAACAGTGTTTGATAATTTGATGTTTCAGCAAACGTCTTTTTTAGATTGTTGTAACAATCCTGATTTTCATTTTATTAATGCTGATGTTAGAAATTACGACCGGCTAAAAGAAGCAATGAGAGGTAAGAATATTATCATACCACTTGCTGCATTGGTCGGCGCTCCTTTGTCTAACAAAGATGCATCTTCCACAATTGCAATTAACCGGGATGCGGTGATTGCAATCAATAAAATGCGTTCAAAAGATCAAAAAATACTTTTCCCAACGACTAATAGTGGATACGGTATAGGGCAGGAAGGAATATATTGTACAGAAGAGACTCCATTAAAACCTATTTCCTTATATGGCACTACCAAATCTGAAGCAGAATATGATTTGCTTCAGTCTGATAATGTAATAACCTTCAGGCTTGCAACTGTTTTTGGTTGTTCGCCAAGAATGCGCTTAGATCTTTTAGTCAATGATTTTACATACCGGGCTTTTTCTCAAAAATATATCGTCCTTTTTGAAGCTCATTTTAAAAGAAACTACATTCATGTAAGGGATGTTGCTAAAGCTTTTTTGTTCGGCATTGATAATTTTGAAAAAATGAAAAATCAGACCTACAATGTAGGTCTGAGTACAGCCAACCTATCTAAAATGGAACTTTGCCTGGAAATTAAAAAACAGATACCTGACTTTTTTATTACGGAATCTGAGATAAATTCGGATCCTGACCAGAGAAATTATATTGTGAGCAATGACAAAATTGAAGCAATGGGGTATAAGCCTGATTATGATATACAGGCTGGTGTAAGCGAACTTATAAAAGGGTTTTCTATACTGACACCGAATAAATATTCTAACGTTTAATTTTTAAATAAACTTTTAGATGGTCATATCTAAAACACCTGTCAGAGTTAGCTTTTTTGGTGGAGGCACAGATTATCCGGATTATTATAAAGCACATGGCGGTTGTGTGTTATCTACTTCCATTGATAAATATATTTTTATCACTGTCAGGGAAACAAATGCATTTTCCGAGTTTAAATACAGAATCTCTTATTCCAAATTACAGACTTGCCAGGACGTATCAGAAATTGAACATCCGGTTGTCAGAGCCGCGATACAATATTTAAAAATCCCCTACGGTCTTGAGATAAATATTATTTCTGATCTTCCTGCACGTACTGGTATTGGGTCGTCATCCAGTTTTACGGTAGGCTTATTGCATGCACTATATGCACTTACGGGTAAGATGGTTAGTAAGAAACAACTGGCATTAGAAGCGATATACCTGGAACAGGAATTACTGCAAGAGCGGGTAGGCGTGCAAGACCAATTGGCGGCGGCCTATGGCTCATTTAACCATATGATCTTTATAGATGGAAATTTGCAGGTGAATCCTGTAATTGTTTCTAAAGAAAGAAAAGAGCTTTTGGAAAGTAACCTGATGATGTTTTATACCGGCTTGTCGCGTTACGCTTCAGTGATACTTGAAGAGCAGGTAAAAAAGACGCAGGATAAGGTAATTAATAACGAACTCCAGGAGATAAAAGACATGGTGGACGAGGGTTTGTCAATAGTATGCAACAATGAAAAGGACTTAGACGAATTTGGGCGGCTGCTCCATAAGGGGTGGATGAAGAAGAAAATGTTGTCGTCGGCTATATCTAACACTTTTCTGGACGACATATATCAAAGAGCGACAGATGCAGGTGCCATTGGTGGTAAACTTTTGGGTGCTGGCGGTGGTGGCTTTTTTGTCTTCTATGTTCCTACAGAAAAACAGCAACACGTGCGAACCATCCTGGCTGACTTAAGTGAAGTTGATTTTAAATTCGAGAATGATGGTACCCATATAATTCATATGTCCTAACTTTCATTCTCGGATATATGATAAGTTTGAAGCAATAAAACAATTCAGATGAAAGCACAATTTAACGAGTCAAAAAAAATAAAAGATCTAAGAATAATAACCCCTTATGTTTTCCATGATTTTCGTGGAGAATATGTGGAAACCTTCAGTAAAAAAGACTACGTTTTCATAGACAGTGATGGTTCACAGGTGGAGTTTGTAGAAGATGATGCCTCTGTGTCAAAACATGGCGTATTACGTGGACTACATGGAGATTCAAAAACCTGGAAATTGATCCAGAGTCTCATTGGAGAAATATACTTTGTAGTAGTGGATATGCGCTCGGATTCCCCAACGTATCTTAATTGGGAAGCATTCACAGTTAATGAAAAAAACAGATTGCAAATCCTAGTTCCTGCTGGGTGTGCCAATGGTCATTTGTGCATGTCAGACCGTTGTCTTTTTTCCTATAAACAATCTCAATATTACAGTGGCATGGAAAACCAATTTACAGTGCGTTGGGACGATCCTAAACTGAATATATTCTGGCCCATAAAAAATCCATTGGTCTCGGTAAGGGATTCTTCAGCTAAATTGCTTTAATTTTTTGCTGATCAAAAATATTGGAAACATGAAACAAGTTTTAGTAACGGGAGCGTCGGGCTTTCTGGGAAAACATTTGGTATCCACACTCAGAAATAAAAGTGTAGAGGTGGAAGCATTAAGCTCTAAGGTTGTTGACCTTACTGATTGCAAAAGTCTCGATAACATACCTAAGAAAAACTATGATCAAATATTTCACTTAGCCGCCTGGACACAGGCCGGGGATTTTTGCGCTAAACGGGCTGGCGAACAATGGATCATTAATCAACAAATAAACACGAACGTCCTCAATTGGTGGTTGAAAAATGCTCCTGAGGCAAAGATGGTTACTTTTGGCACAAGTGTGTCTTACTCAGTTGAAAAAGACCTTTCTGAAGATAAGTATCTTGATGGGCAGCCTTACGAAAAATTTTATGCCTATGGCATGAGTAAACGCATGCTGTTGGCAGGTTTGCAGTCTCTCAACAAGCAGTTTGGCATGAATTACCTGTATGCTATTCCCTCCACGTTATATGGGCCGGGATATCACATGGATGACAGGCAGATGCACTTTATTTATGATCTCATCAAAAAGATATTGAAAGGCAAAATGTACGGTGATACTGTTACACTTTGGGGAGATGGTGAGCAAAGAAGAGAATTGGTATATATTGATGATTTTATACAAAATCTACTTGCATTAAATGATCTGGCAAAAAATGACATCTTCAATATAGGAGGAGGCGAAGACTATTCAATCAAAGATTTTGCCAATATTATCTGCGACATCATAGGATATGATCCCGAAAATATTAAGTACGATATACACCAATACGTAGGCGCTAAGTCGAAAATACTTTCTATAGACAAGTTTCGCAACGCAGTAGGAAAAGACTTGCCTCGGACTGATCTAAAAACTGGCATAGGCAAAACCATAAATTGGTTTTTAGAAAATAAGGACATACTTCTGACGAAATGAGCAGTGGACCCATCAAGAAACTGATTATTCTCGATGAGCAATTTGAAAAAATTGAAGGCCACTACTATGAGTATGATAAATCGGTCGTAGAAATTTTTGAGGGGCATGGGTTTGAAACAATTATTTATGGCCATCAAAATATGTTGACGGCTTTCAGTGATGAATTAAATGCCCAGCCGTGGTTTACTATTAATGCAAAATCCAAGATCCGTAAAATTCCGGTAATTGGAGCGATTTTGTACAGAACAGGTTTCTGGGAAAAATACAAAAAGGAAATAAAGGCTATTTTGGCTGAAAACGCTGGTCAAAATGAGAAATACTTATTCTTTTTCCCAAACGTATATTGGTATAACGTTTTACCAATAGCAAGAGCTCTTAAAGATGTAAATGCAAATGCTGCATTATTGTTTAGGGTTTCCATATACGACACAATAGGATTACCAAAAAAAGTATTGCCGGTCACAATGGCAATTATTAAATACGCTGAAAAGATCCTGAAAAATAAGCCGAATGTTCACTATTTTTCTGATAGTGAGGTAATAGCAAATGAGTGGCAGGCTCATTTTAAGAGCGAGATGAAAGTATTGCCGATACCACATTTGACTTTGAATAAGAAAGGCACCAAGCCAGCTGCAGGAGATAAGATACGTATGTATCTTCCTGGTGGCATGCGCCTGGAAAAAGGCGCGCAGTTGTTAACCGAGGCCTTTGAAGTGCTTGCTAAACAACCAGAATTACTTGACCGCATCATTCTTGTCACTCAATTTTTAGGAAATAATAGCGTGCTTGATGAATATAAAAAACGGCTGGCTGCATTACCAGTAGAAAATGATTTCTTAAAACATTTAACTACAGAAGAATACAACCATCAGCTTACCATTGCTGATGTGATCCTGATACCCTATCTGGTAAGTGAAGGATACCGCGCCAGAACATCCGGAATACTTGCAGAGGCTATTGCATCTTCGAAACCATTTATTACAACTGATGGCACCTGGATGAGTCTGCAAGCAAGAAAATATAATACCGGACTTATAATTCCCGACGGCCAACCCGCAGCACTTGCAGAAGCAGTTGCAAGTATGATAGGCGCTTATACTAACTACAGCAATAAAGCCGACGCTGCATGTAACCTGTGGATGATTGATCAATCTAAAGATGTATTTTATCAGCAATTAAGCTCGGCTCTGCTTTAATTTTCTATCTTTTGCAGCAAACAGCCCTGTGCTTTCGCCAATCACTTTTCCAATGAGGTCTTGTGCATCCATCCGAGAAATTGGAGGTGTGTGCTTTCGAATAGTTTGCGGGCTTTGGGATTTTAGTGTCAAATATTATTTCATTTTTGAAATCTCAGATCAAACGAATTGCAGCCACTGGTTCAAATTCAATTATATACTAACTTCACTGAGAAATAATTATTCATTAGGTTTTTGAATTTTTAATGCATTTATATATATTTGAATATTCATTTCACTCTAATCCCTTAAATAATAATGAAAAATCTATCTTTTAAGAACAGTTTCATAACCCTGTCATTTTTGCTAATTCTTCTTTTATCTGTTTCTCATTCCAATGCACAAAATATTAGTACTATAGTTGGAAACGGCGTTGCTGGTTACAGCGGAGATGGAGGCCCTGCTACCGCTGCAGAAATAAATTTTCCCGGCTTTCTTTCCTTTGGAGGCGAAGGCTACGGCGTCTTATATATTGGCGACCGGCTGAATTACAGGATCCGGGAAACCAAATTGGGACCCGGTGCAATAATCTTTACGGTAGCCGGAGATGGGGCCTATGGCTTCAGTGGAGACGGAGGGCATGCCGACTCTGCCGAAATAAGCATCCCTGGCGGAGTAACTGTTGCCAAGACTGGATTTGTTTATTTTTGCGATTACAGCAATCACTGCGTTCGGAGAATTGACAATTCAGGAATTATCACGACCATTGCCGGAACACCTGGTGTTTCCGGGTTTAGCGGAGACGGAGGCCCCGCGCTATCGGCAACTTTTGATTATCCCCTTGGTGTAACCGTTGACACAGTAGGGAACCTTTTTGTTGCAGACCAATACAACCACCGAATCCGTAAAATAGACACCTTTGGCATTATAACCACTGTTGTAGGAACCGGGGCCAGTGGTTATTCCGGTGATGGCGGCCCAGCAACTGCGGCCGAGATATCTTTTCCTAATTATATACGGATGGACTCTGTCGGCAGTTTGCTGGTTACCGATAACGGGAATCAAAGGATTCGCCGAGTAGATACAAACGGTATTATTGAAACTATTGCAGGAACGGGCGTTTTGGGATTCACGGGGGATGGCGGGCCCGCAACTGCAGCAGAATTAAACTCTCCAGGAGGAACAACAATGGACAAGTACGGCAATATCTTCATCTGCGATGTTGATAATGATAGAATCCGGAAAATTGATGCCACCACGGGCAACATCTCTACGGTCGCTGGTACTGGGGTTGCAGGATATAGCGGCGATGGCGGCCCAGCTACTGCTGCGGAATTGAATCAGCCTGTTGATATAACTGTAGATCACTATAACAATGTTTATTTTGTCGATTGGAATAACAGTCGAATTCGTGAATTTAATAGCCCCTCCCCTGCCTCATCTGTATGCGATACAGTTACAGAGTTGACAATATCGGCTATCACTCCTTCAAGTGCAATGCTCAGCTGGGCAGCTGTCACCGGTTCATTAGGTTATGAATATACTGTTAATACAACGGCAACCTCGCCAACTACTTCCGGCACATATACTGCAGCTACTAGCGTAACAGTTACTGGACTGCTGCCGGGCCAAAGTTACTATGCGCATGTTCTTGATAGTTGTGGTACAAGTAATTTGTCAACATGGATAAATGTCCCATTCCTGACTACTTTATCTACCAATATTATGCAAGGTTCAGGCGAGATAAGCATTTTAGCTTTTCCAAATCCTGTTGAGGATGTACTAACTGTTCAGATCAAGGGAAATATCGGCACCAGTGCTTACTTGATTATTGATGATGTTACTGGCCAGCATATCTCTACAAGGAAAGTCACCGAAAATACTGTTCAAGTATATATGAAGGACCTTCATTCCGGTATATATTTTTTCCGTTATATCGATGATGAGCACGTCCAAACTTTAAACGTCATTAAAGATTAGTTTGTGGGGTGTTAGTAATACCGATGAAGGCGCTCAAAAGTCAACATTTTTATTCACAGCGGTCTGACTAACTTAGCATCTGCTCTTGTAAATAACCATACGCTTTTGCCAGTCCTTCTTTTAAGGAGGTCTTGTGCAGCCAGCCGAGGGAATGGAGGCGGGAGCTGTCCATTAGTTTGCGGGGGGTGCCATCGGGTTTTGAGGCGTCAAATATTATATCTCCGGTGAAGCCGACTACTTCTTTTACCAGTAGGGCAAGGTCTTTTATGGTTACTTCTTCACCAGTGCCGATATTGATGAAGTTTTTGTCGTTGTAGTTTTTCATTAGAAAAACGCAGGCATCTGCCAGGTCATCGACAAACATAAACTCACGCAATGGGGTGCCTGAGCCCCATATTTCGGTGTATTTACTTCCAGCTTGTTTGGCTTCATGAAACTTGCGGAGCAGGGCGGGGATAACGTGAGAGTTTTGCAAATTGTAGTTGTCGCCCTGGCCATAGAGGTTAGTGGGCATGCCGGATATAAAATTACAGCCGTACTGGTCATGGTATGCTTCGCAGAGCTTTATTCCGGCTATTTTGGCAACGGCGTAGGGCTCATTTGTGGGTTCCAGCAAGCCAGTAAGCAGATACTCTTCTTTTAAGGGTTGTGGTGCAAGTTTTGGGTAGATGCAGGAGCTGCCGAGGAAAAATAATTTTTTCACTTTTGCCTGATATGCTGCATGTATGAGATTGGCTTCTATGATCAGGTTATCATACAGGAATTCTGCACGGTAAGTATTGTTGGCTAGTATACCGCCTACTTTAGCGGCAGCTACAAAAACGTATTCAGGCTTCTCTTGCTGAAAAAAATTGTTGACAGCGGCCTGGTTACGGAGGTCCAGTTCTTTGGATGTGCGCGTAAGGATATTGTTATAACCTTCGGTTTGTAACTTCCTTACAATTGCAGCACCTACCATGCCCTTGTGCCCTGCTACAAATATTTTACCTGATAATTCCATTATTCGTATTGATTAAGCGTCTTGTAGCCTGACTGTGTCAGCAACAGGTCTTTTCTAAAATTTTCTATATCGGAGAGTACCATTTCCTTAGCTAATTCATCCAGCGTATACTTGGGCACCCATCCCAGTTTTTCTTTTGCCTTGGTAGCATCACCGAGCAGAAGGTCTACCTCTGTGGGCCTGAAGTATCTTTTATCCACCACTACTACAACATCACCTTCTTTGACTTTACATTCTTCATTGTGCACTTTTGCTACTATGCCCGTTTCCTGCTCGCCTTCGCCTTCGAAAACAACTTCTACACCTGCGTGGCCGAAAGCCAGTTTTACGAAATCACGTACGGAGGTTGTTACTCCCGTAGCGATAACAAAATCTTCAGGTACATCCTGCTGGAGCATACGCCACATAGCATCTACATAATCTTTAGCATGGCCCCAGTCTCTTTTTGCGCTGAGATTACCCAGCCAGAGTTTGTTTTTCAATCCGAGCACTATTTCTGCTATTCCCCTGGTGATTTTGCGCGTCACAAAAGTTTCTCCACGCAATGGGCTTTCATGATTGAACAATATGCCGTTGCAGGCAAACATGCCGTAGGCTTCCCTGTAGTTTACCGTGATCCAGTAGGCGTATAATTTAGCCACTCCATAGGGAGAACGTGGATAGAAGGGAGTAGTTTCGTTTTGAGGCACTGCCTGTACCTTGCCGTAAAGCTCAGAGGTGGAAGCCTGGTATATTTTAGTCTTCTTTTCCAGCTTTAGTATGCGGATGGCTTCGAGTATGCGCAGGGTGCCTGTAGCATCTGTGTTTGCTACATATTCGGGCTCTTCAAAGCTTACTTGTACATGGCTCATGGCGCCGAGGTTGTATATCTCATCCGGCTGCACCTCCTGGATGATGCGGATGATGTTGGTAGAGTCGGTAAGATCGCCGTAATGCAGTACGAATTTTACGTTTTTTTCATGCGGGTCTTTGTACAGATCGTCGATTCTGCTGGTGTTTATGAGCGATGTGCGCCTTTTTATGCCATGTACTTCATACCCTTTTCCGAGTAATAGTTCTGCAAGGTAAGCACCGTCTTGTCCCGTTATTCCTGTTATCAGGGCCTTCTTCATTAGGGCTAAAATTTTGGCAAATATAAACTTTTAAAAATACCCCTGCCTTAGTTACCCTTCCTCCTTCGGTCGCTCAGTCCTTTGCAAGGACACTTGAAAAGGGAAGGAGTTTGGGTACACCGATATCAAGGCATTTATTTGCGGTTCTAAATTCATCTTTCTCAACTCTCGTTTGATTGCGTTATACATTGTTCTTTTTGTGTATTTCAAATCTACAGTTGATCTATGTTGATTTTTTTCGTGTTTTAAAAGAGTGATGCACGCTGGTAGCGGGTTTCGGCGCTTTTGAGAAAATTTATAGTTGATTTGAAATCAACTGAAAAAATGTTTTCAGTTGATTTTGGGTCAGAATTTTCAGAATTTTAGGATTTTCAGCGTGAATTTGCATTTAAGTTTAATACGTAAGTGAAATTGCAAGTATTAATATGTTGTCGTGAAATTCCAGAAATAAAATCCACAAAATTGAAGGTAATACCGTCTGGATTAAAATCACACTACCATTATTATTTAAATAGTATTTCGTGTCATTGCTTTGTCGCAGCCGGGCGCGGGGCTCAGCTTTGCTCCGCGCAATGACGTCCGTTGCATTAAGTGTGTTTTTAAAGCCCAAATTGTATAACAATGAAAAAATATTACAGCTTATGCAATCGGGCCAGCACTCTGCCATATAACGGAGGTGGATAAAATATCACCCGCCTATGCAGTCGGGCAGGCACTCTACCCTTATAACCAGGATGGATAAAATATCACGCTACCCTGAAAAATTTTTAAAATCGTTTAACTTGCTGCTTTTCAATCATTTATCATGTTAGAATATCACGATAATATCGCACTTTTATCACGCGTGATTTTTATAATATGTGGTCTGAACCTTGATTCACTTGAGTGAAAGATTAGCTTGAAAGCGAACCAATATAAAGTGTTTTTCCAATAGGTCAATGAACTTATTTACGCCTTGTACCAGCCAACTTTTTACTGAGTTGGTGAGCACAAAGAAAGGGCTTGTGTAAAGTTAGGACGGGAATCCGGAAGCGTAAACGCAATATTTTTTTGATTTGGTGAGAATTTGAAATGTGGGTGTGGTGACCTGCTTGCCGCTACGTGCTGTGAAAAGCGGAGACTGGACTTAGGATAGAGAAGCTTTGGACCTGGTAAATCTTATAGCAGTGGAAAATAAACAGTATGTTTATTATAATAAACCGAATTGTGAAACATAAAATCCTAATCATATTGATTATACTACAGCTATTGGCTGTACCACTGTTTTCTTCCGCTCAGTATTTTCAAAGGCTCTATGACATCGATTCATCACAAGATTGGGGTTGGGATATTTTCGTACAGCCAAATGGGAATTATTTTATTAAAGAAGCAGCTCTTATTGCTTATATAGACCATGATCGTTGGGAACTGGTCAATATGCAAATATCTGCAAATGGAGATACCATATTAAGCGAACACATTGTAAGGAATGACAGCGCATCGTTATATGACGGAGCTAATGGCGGTGCAATACTTTTACCCGGGGGCGGGTATTTATCACCACTATCAATAAATACTTTTTATAGTGGTTACAACGTGTCGAGTGCGGGTTTAATAAAATATAATGCAGTTGGCGATACCGTATTTTTAAGAACTTATACGGATATATCTACTTATTTTGATGGAATGATCTGTTGTGCAATAATGCCTGATGGAGGATATATAGCGGGAGGAGAGCGAAGCTTAAATACATCTTCAAATTACAAAGGAATTATCGCCCGTACAGATAGTATGGGAGATACAATGTGGACACGAACTTACCAGTTTGATACTACCCAACTTGTCCAAATAAATAACATCATTCCATTAGCAGAAGGGCGTATAGTAGTAGGCGCTACAAGTAGCCATATAAAAGACACCGGGGCTGATGAGTATTATTATAATGGAGCCTGGTTTATGGTATTGGATAGTATGGGTAATATTATAATAGATACAGTATACAGCATTGGGTTTATGAGTGGCGGGAATATTTTCCCGGATATGAACGGGGGGTATATAATTTGGGGCGCTTTTGATTCTCTCTATATGTCTAATCCTAATGATATAGAAAGTTTTCCAAATTTCATTGCACATGTCGACAGTAATTTTCGTATAACATGGATCACTGATTTTCCCTACACAAATATAGATGGGCATCGAACTGCATGGATGATGCATCAATTACGAGACAGTAACTATATTATCCTTGGCGACCAAATAGTAACTTCCGCCGCCGGGAGCTATGGGTGGGCTGCAAAGGTGGGCAGGAATGGAACAATTTTATGGAACCACTATTATTTAAGCGACTCTGCAAATACAGGGGCATTGAGGGATATGGCGGAGCGGCCAGATGGCAGCTTAATATTTACAGGTACAACTATGAATGATACCTTGCCTGCCTGGCATACAACCGAAGATGTGTGGCTGGTGAGTACGGATAGTAATGGGTGTGAGAATGTATCGTGTACACCTAGGTATACAAAAACGACCTCTCCCGGCCTCCCCAAAGGGGAGGTGACTGTATATCCGAATCCTACGAGTGGGGAATTTACTGTGCAAGCGCAGAGTGCTGGGATGCTTGAGGTTTATAACATACAAGGGCAGGTAGTAGCTGAGTATAAAGTAAATGGTGGGGCTAATAGTTTTAATATGCCTGCGGGGCTTAGTGCGGGGGTGTATGTGTGTAAATATGTGGCGGAGGGGGGTAGGTTGCCTGTTGTGGTGAGGTTATTGTATGAGCCGTAATATCACCCCAGCTAAATCAAACATTCGTTTGATTTAGCATCCCCTCTTTGAAAAAAAGAGGGGAGTTTGCCCAGCGAATAATGCTTTCAACAGAAATATGAATTTTTAACATTGTTTCATGGGCATTTATCTTACGTTTGTTAACGTTTATCTTTGCGCGTATGGGCATTGTCTTCAGGCAATCTGCAAAAAATTCTATCGTTGTTTTACTTGGTGCTTTTCTTGGCGCTATCGTTATCTGGTTGTCCCCTAAGTATCTTTCAAAACCTGAACTCGGTTTTTCGAGGTATTTAACCAACTATGCGGTTGCATTTTCTCAAATACTGTTGCTGGGGTTAAACAGTACCCTGATTGTGTACATCCATCGTTTTGCAAATGATCTTAATAAAAGAAAATTGCTGCTCACGTGGTGCCTTTTGCTACCGGTTGTTATCGCCCTGTTTTTCACCATCATTTATTTTCTGCTGCGCACATGGATATTGAGCCATTTCCAGGTGGAAGACCTGCCGTTTATGCAGCGGTATTTTGCGTGGCTACCACTATATACGCTGCTCTTTATGTATATGACCATACTGGAGCAATACCTGAACTCGCAAATGAAAGTGGCCGTTGCGGGGTTTATGCGTGAGGTAGTGGTAAGAGTAGCTAACATCATACTGATATTGCTTTTTGGATTTGGCTATGTAAGTTTTTCTCATTTTATTATAGGCTCCATCCTGATATACCTGCTGCCTGTAGTTACCTTCCTGGTACTATCTATGCGCACGAAAGACTTTGGATTGTCTTTTAAATTTGATGCGTACTCAAAAAGTGAATATAAAGAAATGGTGCACTTTTCGTGGTATCACTTTCTGCTGTTTTTTTCCGTGTACCTGATGAGCTATATGGATGCCTTAACATTGCCACTGTATGACCATAACGGTTTTAGCTCTGTGGCGCTTTATACCACAGCAGTTTTTTTTGTTTCATTTTTACAGTTGCCGCTGAAAGCAATGGTACCTGCGAGCTTTCCGGGACTTGCAAGAGCATTTGCCGACAACGATATGCCGAAAGCGAGAGATATTTTTAACAGATCATCTATCAACGTACTCATTCCTTCTTTAGTCATTGCCGTATTGATAGGATGTAACCTTCAAAATATTACACTGGTGATAAAAAACGGCTATGGTGAGATCGTCCCTGTTTTTGCGATACTCTTTATAGGTAACATTGTAAACATTGCTACCGGTATGAACGACCAGGTGCTTTCGATAGCCAATTATTATAAATTTAATTTTTACCTGTCGTTATGCCTGATCGCGCTTCTTTACATAATGATCAGGCTGCTTGTGCCGCGATATGGTATATATGGTGCCGCATGGAGCACGACCACGATACTAATGGTGTTTAACATCCTGAAGTATTTCTTTATCTGGAAAAAGCTGGACATGCAACCCTTTTCGAAGAAAACAGTTTTGGCGGTTATTGCGGCTTTGCCGGCACTGGCAGGCGGCTATTTGTTCCCACATTTGTTTGACCAGACACATCATGTGTATGTGCACACTTTTCTGGATGCAACTATAAGGAGCACGATAATAGCGGTGATCTATGTGCTGATGTTGTTGTGGCTGAAGCCATCGCCTGACCTGGAAGAATACATTGCATCGATAAAGAAGAACAGGCGGTTATTTTAAGACGGATAAAAAATTATTTCGACCATTTGATAAGAAACAGCTATCAAAAATGCTATTTAGCCCATCAAGTAATTCAGCATCCTGGTTGGGGCGGCTGCCAGACATCCTGCTCAATGTATTGATTGAATATCAATAAATTCATTTTTTTGCTAGAATTATTACTCATTTTAATTAGTCCCCCGTTGCTCTTTACTTTTCTTTTGCTTCGCCAAAAGAAAAGTAACAAAAGAAAAGGCGACTTTATTCCAAATGCTCCGCAGGAATAAAGAGGCTCTACGCTATGTGGACACAGCCTCTATTACCTTCATAGCGCTGGTTTTAACCCTGCCCGGGAATTCAATTATGCTTGCTCAAGCGTGTCAAGGTTCTATTATGCTTCATCGCCATCAATCGTAAGGTCGGGCTAAAAAAGGCGCCATCATGCCTGAACTTCACCGCTTCTATCATCAAAAATATGCTAATGATGTCACTTTCGAAGATGGGCTTTTTTGTCTTGAAAAAAGAAAAATAACTGCGCTAAATAGCCGAAGTTATTTTGTTAACCTCGCCCATGTGTATCACCGCTCCCTGATAATACCACCGAATGGATTTCGAAGACCATCATATGCTACAAGGTCGACTTTTATACTGCCAACAAGTATGGGGCTATCTACCCTTAAAGGGATGTGGTTTGCATCATCGCTCACCCATACTGTCATTTTCTCACCGCCTTTGAATATTGTACCTTCAATAAGCAACGGGACGATCTTAATAGCTTTATAAGTGCCCATTTTTGTTGTGATCTCTTCTTTGCCTACATACTTAATATAGAGATTATACACTTTATCGTCCAGGAACATATCGAATGGTATCTTATCGCCGGGCTTGTATTTATTGTAATCTATGTTGCGGGCGTAAAAAATAGCCGAGAGTACATCCTGCGTACACTTAGGCACTTCATATACCTTTTTATCGGAGGTGGCTTTTCCTTTTTTGTGATCGAAGGCCACATCTTGTTTTATTTTAAACCCGCCTTCGTTCACATTTCTTACGAACCGTAACGGGAGCATTGTTTCCTTATCAATATACGTTTCGTATTTGTCTTTGACTTTATATACCCATTCATATGACTTTGCTGTTTTTCCGTTGCCGGTAATATGATAGACTTTACGACCGTTGAGCTCATCGGGCTGGATATCAAAATATGCGTTACCAGCATTGATCCAGACGAAATTCAGATTATAATATACCTTAAACATGAGCTTTTCGCCATCTTTAAAACTCATATTCCTGGCCGAGCAAAAATCATTTTGCGCGGCTGCCCGCACCGAGAGAAACAACAAAGCAATGTATATAACCCCTTTTATTCCCTTACCCATTTTAAGCTCTTCTTTGAACAATAAAAATATCTAACTTATTAACCGCATCCTCATTATCATTATGCTACCAATAACAGCCGGCAGAACAAGATTGAGCAACCATATGCCCGAGGTTGCCGCCAACATACCTACTGTATTTGATGAAAAATGCTGGAACAAATAAAGGCTCACATTGCCGCGTATCCCCAACTCTGCAAGCGCTATAGAAGGTATAACAGCCATAACCCAAAAAAATAACGCAGCCATACAGAAACCTTCCATCAAGGGCATATTGACATTCATCCATTTTAATAAAAACAAATATTGTGCCGCAAAAATGCTAAATCGCAAAATAGACAAGCCCAATACAATCATTTGATCACGAAAGCTGACCCTATTTAACAGTTTGCCGTATATGGCAAATCTTTTGAGCCATTTTATTTTCTCCATTTTTGGCAGCCAATTCTCAAACCGCCAATACACTATTGCCAGCAAAATATTACCTGCCAGACATATTACCAGCGCTACCCGGGCTATGACGGCAGGAAAAGCGATATTATAGTACACCAGCCCCAAGAGACCAAAAAAGAAAATTGCAGACAATTGGGACATAGCGCCCAATATGGACACATTTATGTACCGAAAGGTATTGCCCTTGCGCAAATAGAGCATACGCCCGGGATAATCGCCGATACGATTTGGTGTAATGATGGAACACGCCACACCTGCCAGGTAACTGCAAAATGCTTTGGAGTAACTTATTTGTTCTACAGATGCGGCGAGTAAATACCACTTTGTACTTTCAGTGAGCACATTAGCAAACATCAATATTATGCATAGCAACAAATAAGCTATGGGCCCTGTATGCTCCCACGCATGAGCATTTGCGGCGTTGAGCTGCTTTGTGACCTGCAAATAGATACTCCAGAGCAAAAGCAATAAAATAGCTGTGCCTGCAAGATACTTAAGCCATATTTTGGTATTTTTGTTCACAATAACCAACTCATACTTTTTGAAAGATAACGAGATCATTCTGGGAATTGACCCCGGCACTTTAGTGATGGGATACGGACTCATCTCTGTTAACAAAAGTAACGTATCACTAATAGAAATGGGCGTTTTGCAGTTATCGAAACATAAAGACCATGCGGAAAGGCTGCAATTGATCTTTAAAAAGATGGAAAGCCTGATAACTATACACAAACCCATGGCCGTAGCCATTGAAGCACCCTTTTTTGGTAAGAACGTGCAAAGTATGCTGAAGCTGGGCCGGGCGCAGGGAGTGGCAATAGCCGCCGCAATGATGCATGACCTGCATGCTGTGGAATATGCTCCCCGAAAAATAAAACAATCGATTACGGGTAGAGGGAATGCCACAAAAGAACAAGTGTTGCAAATGCTGACGCATATACTGAATATAGTAGAGGATGTGCGCTTTATGGATGCCACAGATGCGGTAGCAGTAGCGTTATGCCATCACTACCAATACCGGACAGCGGCATTGAAAAAAGATAATGTTTTGCCTAAGAAAAAAGCAGGTAAAAGCACCTGGGCCTCCTATATAGCAGAGCACCCGGAAAGAATCAAATAACTTATACTTTGTGCATCATATATTAATTAGTTGATTAATTTAGAGTTTCACGAATAGAATTATTATATTAGCAGATAGAAAACTGCTAAATTCGCTTTTTGTACCTATGTCGCAACCAAAACTAAAAATACTATTAGTGGAAGATGACCCTGTATTGGGGTATGTGGTGAAAGACTTTCTGCAAAAGCAGGATTACGATGTAACCCACTGTACTGAAGGTGATGCCGCCTGGCATCAATTCATGAAAAATATCTACGACATCTGCCTGCTTGATGTAATGCTACCCGGCAAAAAAGACGGGATGGAACTAGCTAACAGCATCCGCAAAAAAAACGAGAACATCCCTATTATTTTATTATCCGCGAAGAACATGGATAATGACAAAATAATGGGTTTTGAAAGCGGGGCGGATGACTACGTAACCAAGCCTTACAACCTCCAGGAGCTGCTGCACAGAATACAGGTGTTTGTGAAGCGCAGTAAGAAGAAGGATGATGCAGGGCCTGTGATATTCAAAATAGGCGATCTTCTTTTTGATTATACTAACCTGACACTGAGCAGCGACAAAGTAAACCATCAACTTACACAGCGGGAAGCAGACCTGGTGCGGTTTCTGTGCCTCAATGCCAATCGTGTGCTGAAGCGGGATGAGATACTGATGAGCGTTTGGGGCAAGGACGATTACTTCCTGGGCAGGAGCATGGATGTGTTCATCACCAAAGTAAGAAAGTATCTGAAATCACAAAATGTAGCTAAACTGCAAACGATACATGGTATAGGCTTTAAGTTTAACTATAACCCTGAATAAAGATCTTTTTTAACTTCCGGATAATATTATTTCAGCAACTTCTCGATCGCTAATATCAGCTCTGTAGTTTGTAGCGGGCCCGGGGCATTTTGCAGTGCAAAATTGCCATCCTCATCTATGAGATAATAGGCAGGCAACGACTGCACTCCATACAACATTATTTCTTTCGCATTCCATCCGCCAATGGCGTGATGGAATGTGCCTGTGATCTTGTATTTTGATGTTAATGTGGTGTCTTTAGCGGCATCATCATCGATAGAAACATAGACAAATTCGAGGGGTTTATTTTTTATCAGGTCTTTAATTTTGTTTTCTTTTATCATCTCGCCCACGCACTGTTTGCACCAGCTGGCCCAAAATCCGAGGTAAACTACCTTTCCTTTGAGGTCTGAAAGCCTCATTTTTTTGCCATCCGGCGTAATGATATCAAAATCAGGGGCCGGCTGGCCGGGGGCAAGTGACTCAACGATAGCAACCTGCTTTTGGAGTAATGGCAGGTAGCCGCTTGCGGGCCAGTGCTTTTTGAAGTCGGCGAACATGGCTTCTGTTTTGTCGAGGGGTTGGTTGCGGGCGCGGCCGTAGAGGTTTTGGGCCATGTAGTACTCTGCACTTTTGGGTGGCATTAGTTTATACACCAGTTTCGTTACGCTGTCCTGAAACTCTCTTTGATGGGCTGTGTCTTTAGGGTAAAACCTGTAGCCAGCGGCTTTGAGTTTAATATCGATGACGCCGGTAAGGTATAGGAGGTAAGGAGGGAGCTGCAGCAGGGAATCGTTAAAGGCATATGGCATTTGTTTTACTACCGAGAAATTTGCTTCGGGTACTGTGTCTGTATATCCCCTCACTTTTAGCATGGCATGTGTGAGCGGGTATTGCTGAATAAAGAAGTAATTGTAGTACTGAAAGTAGGCTGTCCAGTACTTGATGAAGGATTTGGGAATGCCTGCTTTGTATTTATCGAGAAAATCGTTTTCCAGTTTTCTCTCTATTTCGATGCTTTTGATAAAATCATCGGGTTCTTTATTGATGTGTGTTTTGATCTTTAGGGTGTATTGGTTGATGCTGCCTTTTTCGATGCTGTGGCGGGCGAGCATGTTTTGTATGGCGCTGCCCTTGCCGGAGTAATGAATACTGCTATCAAATCTCTTTGCATCAACTGTGAGCGTGAGGCTATCTGCGGGCTGTAGTATTATCTCTGCGGCCTTATCGCCATAGAGGATGTTTGCCTGTGTGTAGATGCCATGTGGCACGGGGAATGCAAGAGAAAATTTTCCTTTGCTGTCTACGTGGGCTACAAAATCTTTTGGGTAGTAGGCTATGAAATTATCGTTGTAACGAAAGACTATACTATCGCAAGATGGGTTTGTGATCTTGCCGGAGAGCTTTACTGTGTCTTGCGCATGTGCGCTTGTTGTAAATAAAACAAACAGGGCAAGAACAAAAGATCTCATCATTGGTTTTAATAGTTAGCGCGGAATCATTTCTAATTTATAGCGTATAGTATTTTGTAAATTTTGGCTAAAGCCTATTTTTATTTTTTCGTTTCCCCCGACCTAAAGGCCGGGGCAATTTTTTTTATTTTGATCACGGCACACCTCATTTCAAAATTATGCTGTTACCATTTCGGGTAATGGGCGTGGTGCATATTTCTTCATCATTTTTGCGATGGCAGCGATATGATCAGGGGTGGTGCCGCAGCAGCCACCAACGAGGTTTACCCAGCCTTCTTTTGCCCACTCACCAATAACTGATGCTGTGTGCCCGGGGCTTTCATCGTACTCGCCCATGGCGTTGGGGAGGCCGGCGTTAGGGTATGCGCTGACGTAGCAGGCGGCGATCTGAGCGAGCTCTTCTATGTGCGGGCGCATTTGCTCTGCACCGAGGGCACAGTTGAGACCGATGCTGAGCGGATTGGCATGCATCACGGATATATAGAATGCCTCGAGGGTTTGCCCGCTTAGGGTGCGGCCAGATGCATCTGTGATGGTGCCGGATATCATTACGGGCAGCTTCTCGTGCTTTGACTCCCGGAAGTATTTACTGATGGCGTAAATAGCGGCTTTGGCATTGAGGGTATCGAAAATAGTTTCTACCAATAAAACGTCTACACCACCGTCTACGAGGCCTTTTATCTGCTCGTAATATGCAGTGGCTACTTCGTCGAAAGTAACGGCACGGAAGCCGGGGTTATTTACATCCGGAGAGAGGGATAATGTTTTATTCATTGGGCCGAGGGCGCCGGCTACGAAGCAGTCGACAGTTTCCAGTTGGCAGTCGGCAGTGTACTCATTTATTGCTTCGCGGGCGACTTTTGCTGCGGCTACATTGAGCTCGTATGCGAGGGATTGCATATCGTAATCGGCAAGTGAAATGGTTTGTGCATTGAAGGTGTTGGTTTCAATAATATTTGCTCCTGCCTGGAGATATTTTTTGTGGATCTCCTTTATGATATGCGGCTGTGTGAGGCACAGCAGATCGTTGTTACCTTTTACATCGGTGTGCCAATCTTTAAAACGCTCGCCGCGATAATCAGCCTCCTGAAGTTTGTAGCGCTGTACCATAGTACCCATTGCACCATCAATAATCAGTATGCGCTCATTGAGCAGTTTGCGAAGTTTGGTTTCTGTATTCATATGGCAAAGTTAAACCCTAAATCCCTAAAGGGACTTCACTTTTGAATATATTTTCAGCTGGATGCGTTTGAGCAACGGTTCTCCTTCTACTTTCAGTAAAATCAGAGGTTGCGTCAGGTCTTTTATACATTTTGGTTTTTCTTTATTTAAAATCTACAGTTGATCTATGTTGATTTTTTTAGCGTTTTTAAATAGTGATGCAGTCTGGTAGCGGGTTTGGGAGGTTTGGTAAAAATTTATAGTTGATTTAAAATCAACTGTAAAAATGTTTTCAGTTGATTTTTATTGTCTGAATCAGGATTTTCAGGATTATAGGATTCTCATGATTGTTGATTTATATATATAACGTTGTTTAAAAAAGGTGAAAAATACCTTCGACAAATAAATAGGGCAATAGAAAATATCACCCGCCTATGCAGTCGGGCTGGCACGCTGCCAGAATAATTTTAAAATGCTTTAAGTTATTGTTTTTCAATGTTTTAATGCTTTAGAATATCGCAATAATATCACAGTTTTATCACAGTTCGGCAAGCTCACTGCAGGCTTAGATTTTTGTAATATGATTGTCTGAATCAGGATTCGCAGGATGAATGGATTTACAGGATACCTGCTTTGATAATGGTTGCTTGTTTCCAGTGTTGTCAATGAACTTTGTTAGTGGTGGCCGTTTTTTATTTGACTTATGGGGCGTGGCTAGAGCTTTTATAAAGTTACTGTGGGAATCCGGAATCGTAAAAGCAATATTTTTTCGTGTGTGTGGGGCAGGTATTGCATTTTACTTAGACCGGCGGCTCTCTTCTTTTCTTTCCCCGAATGTTTTCGGGGCAAAAAAAGTAACAAAAGAAAGGCGCCTCCGGCAATCCCGAATGCTTTCGGGACCGCGTGCCGAAGGGGTAGCTAGGTTGAACTTTATGGGAATACAATTTAGCCCCGCAGCACGTGCGGTACGATGAAGCAGGGGGAATCCTATTAGGGGGTGTGTTGAATGACGTGTGAATATGTATTGGGATAGTGCGCGGTTACAAACGCGGACGAGCAGGGGACAAATGTTTTATATCTTTCGACATTATTTAAATGAAATGATTGCTTCTGCAAGGAGCGCATTTATTTTTTTAAAAGGCTCTAAATTTTGAAAATATCGCTCTCTTAATTCTTTCTCATAAAGATCGGTAAGCTCATACCGAACTGTATCATAAGCCAATGATTTTTCAAAGATATTTGCCCTTGCATTTGTAAGATCCGCAATAATGTTTAATTCTTTTTGTATATCCATTTGAATTGGTCGAATAATTTGAAACTTATAAACATGACCAATGTATTCTGCCTTTGTATCACCTATCCTTCTTTCAATTTCTCTAGCATACGACTGGCTTTTTAAATGTTCTTCATAATCTCTCGGAGCTGAACGGTCAGAATTATAACAATACCACCAATACTCTACATGATTTTTTGCCATTGCTAATTCTCTGTAATTATTACGCATTATTGCTTCTAACTTTTGGCAATACGCATATATTTCTTCCAATCTGTTTTTTGTTTCTACTTTTCTTTTCGTATGTCTTTCAAAAAATTGGCCAATCCATACTAATGAGCCCCCAATAATAGCTGCAATTACAGGAACCCATATGCTTATTTCTGGGCTGTAATTTTTTTTTAAAATGGAATCTTGCAATTGGCTCAATTTAGTATTCAATGTGTGTAATTGCAAAGTATCTACGATAACATTGTGTATAGTTGTATCCATTTTATATTAATTACTAAATAAACATACAAATTTTACAACTAAGTATAAGAATAAATTGTTTTTCTATAATCATTTCATCCCTTCGGGATTTTTATTTCGTTTTGAATTGACTATTGAGGCAGATAAGAAATCATGAGTAATAGCTTTTAAAAACATGCGATACCTTCTGCATCGTATCGCGATCTATATATGTTTTGCTATAAACGTTTGATCCCTTCTGGATCATTCTCTTTGGCAATTGTCGTGTGTTTGCTCTGAATGTTTAAACATTGTTGTTTTAGGATGAATAGACATCCTAAAGTACAAGCGTGCTATGGCCACTGGTGCCGATAGGAGCAACGCTGCCGGGGCAATAAAGAAAAACATAAGGGTAAAAGCCACTAAATTTGCGGGTATGAATAAGAGCATTGCTTGTATGATATTGTGTGCGGTGGTGTGGATGTTGCTGCCGGCGGGGTTGCGGGGGCAGCAGTATGTGCCCGCGGCGGATGGGTGCAGGATAGAATTTAAGGCGGTGAGCCATAAGGATGGGGAGGTGATAAGGGGTGTGCTGAACAGCGTGAAGGGGAAGATAATTTTTGATCCGAAAAATGTGGGGGCGGCGTCATTTGATATTAATGTGGGGCTGGCGGGGATCACATCGGGGGCTGCGAAAATTAATACGGAGCTGAGGAAGCCGGCTTATTTTAACCCGGTGAAGTATCCGGTGATCAAAATCAAATCGACCAGTGTGAAAGCTGATGGGGGGAGTGGTGTGGTGTATGTGATGCAGGGCAACCTGACGATAAAGGATGTGACGAAGCCGGTGCATCTACAGTTTACCGCGTCGCCGATGGGTGGGGGCTATATATTCAGGGGCAGGCTGGTGGTGAGCAAGCAGGCTTTTAATATTGGCAGCAAGGAGGATGGGATAGATGATGAGGTATCGGTGTATATAGAGGTGAGGGCGTTGCAAAGTAAAAAGTAAAAAGTTTCTCCTATTTTCTTAGCAGAGGGATATAAGTGGCAAGAGGGTTTAACCGCGAAGACGGGAAGGCGCAAAGATTTATAGATCAGTATCCGGATTTTCGATGGTAGTGTTGTGCTAATCTATGCCGAGGTCTTTGTGGTACATGTCGGCGTTCATTTTTCCGGAGAATAGCATGGTGTTGTTTTTGGGGTCGTAAAAGAGGATGTAGGCATCATCTACGCCGCCCTGGAGGGCTTGGATATCCATTATTACGGCTTTTACGGGTTTGTGCTTTTTGTTCTGGATAAATGCATGACCGGATGATATAAGAAAGGCGCCTACTCCATTCTGGATGACGGGCTCTAGTTTATTGTGGTACTCCATGCGGGTGCCGGGGTATAACTCGATAGCATGATCGATGGCGGTATCGAGTCCGGAGGTGCTGCCGAAGGTGGTATCGCCGGTTTCGGAGAGGAGGGCGAGGGCCTTGTTGATGTCTTTTATAGTGAATGATATGGTGTAGCCGTTGAATAGCACATGCACCCGCGGGCGGACCCATAAAGTGTGCATCTGGATGGTGTGCTGGGCGAATAACTGCGTGGAAATAATAAACGCAAATAAAAGTAGAAAGGCACGTTTCATTTGTTTTTATTTTAGGAGAATTTCGCTAAAGTACTGAAAACCGCTAATTTTAAAGCCTAAACAGGTTTTAAAGAAAATGAAAAGTTTTGCAAGCGATAATTATGCCGGTGTGCTGCCGGAGGTGATGGAAGCATTACAAAAGGCTAATGGTGAACATGTGCGGAGTTATGGGGCGGATGATGTGACGAAGCGTGTGACGGGCCTGTTCAAAGATGTGTTTGGGGCTGATGTGGATGTTTATTTTGTGTTTAACGGGACGGGGGCAAATGTACTGAGCATCAGCAGTGCTACTCAGAGTTATAACGCAGTGCTGTGTTCGGATACCTCTCATATTTATAATGATGAATCATCGGCGCCGGAGACGTTTACGGGATGCAGGTTTTTTCCGCTGCATGCGAATGAAAAGGGCAAACTGGATGTGGCAACCATAAGTGAACGGCTGATAAGAAAGGGTGATGTGCATTATGCGCAAACCGCGATGCTGTCGATAACGCAGGCTACTGAATATGGGACAGTGTATTCTCCGCAAGAAATAAAAGAAATAGCGAAGCTGACGAAAGACCATGGGCTGTACCTGCATATGGACGGGTCGAGGTTTTTTAATGCGGCTGCATCGCTGAAATGCGGGCTTAAAGATATCAGTACGGATGCGGGGGTGGATATACTATCGCTGGGAGGTACTAAGGCGGGGATGATGTTTGGTGAGGCGGTAGTGGTGTTTAATAAAGAACTATCGAAGCATATAGCTTATAAACATAAGCAGGTGATGCAACTGGCATCGAAAACGCGGTTTATAGCAGCGCAGTTTGAAGCGATGCTGCAGAATGAGCTGTGGCGGAAGACAGCGACACATGCCAATAAGATGGCGGAGCTGCTGTGTCAGAGCATATCAAAAAACAGGCGGATAAAGATCACGAAGCCGGTGCAGGCGAATGCAGTGTTTGCAGAGATACCGCGCGGATGGTATGAGCCGCTACAGGAGCACTACCCCTTTTATGTGTGGAAAGACAGCACGCATGAGGTGCGGCTGATGTGTGCATGGGACACGAAGGAAGAGGACATACATAAGTTTGCTGAGGCGATCAATAAGCTGCCGGAATAGGGTACTAAGTCAAAAGGCAAAAGTGAAAACCCAAAAGTGTGGGAGGTGCTATAATTAATTGTAGCGGTAGTTTGATAAGCTGTTGGTCCGGGAGACGCGAAGCATCGCGTCTCTACAATACCAATCATTTTTTATTTGGCCTTATTTTCAACACCAGGTGCATCCTTTCTGACTTCTGTGTGGTTGAGCAGCTTGTCCCTGATCAGTGCATAACATACGGGGACGATGAGGATAGCGATAAAGACAATGATAACCAGTAAACTTTTAGTTTTTTGAGCGAGTGGCACGATGTTCGATTTTTGATCAGTAATTTGTTTTTTATATTACGGGAGGTTTTTGATTGAGTAGTGCAATAACCCCTTCCTGCTGCAAGATACGATAACCGATGCGATCATCGGAAATGCCGGGTTTTAGATCGTAAGTAAAGTTGTAGCCACCGTTGGCACCCATAGCGGTTACAAAGTAGTAGAACAGTATCTCCTCATTAGTACGGAACTGCTGCACGACTTCGTAAAGATGTGTGGACAGGATCATAACGTGGCCGGGATGCTGTAGCAAGCCCTCGATCACCGCTTTGCTGCACTCATACGCATCGTGAACGTTTGTGCCTTTAAACAATTCATCCATGAGGACGAGGTGTGGCGACTGCTGCAGGAGCTTTTCGGCGGTTTGCTTCATGCGCTGGACCTCGGCGAAGAAATAACTTTCGCCACGCAGTATGCTATCTTCCACCTGCATATTGGTAATAATGCCCTGGAGGAAACTGATACGCAAAGATTTTGCAGGTACACCCATGCCCAGATGTGCCAGCAAAGCGCTGACACCGAGGGCGCGCATGAATGTGGTTTTGCCGGACATATTGGCGCCGGTGAGCAGGAGAAAATTATGTTTGTTATTGAAAGTGATATCGTAGGATACGGGCTTTTTAAGTAGCGGGTGGCTGAGGCCTGTGGTTTCGAGGCAAATGGGGTTGGCGGGTAATAAATCGGGGAATATCCAGCCGTGTGTTTTTGTGGCGGTGGCCATGGCGTGCCAGGCATCGAGCCGGGCATAGCTATCGATGAGCCGGTAAATAGTATTTTTTATTTCGCGGCGGGCTTTGTAGTTGAGCTGCGCGAGCTCGGCATATTTGGTTTGTTTTGTAATGCCGATGAGAGGTTGGGTGAGCCGGTGATTGAGTTCTTCTTTTATGAGGAGCAATTCTCTTTTTAATAGCGGTGGCAGATCTTCTCTATCAGCGATCTCAGCAAGCTGGGTACAGCCTTTTAAAAAATCGGATAGATGGGAGAGCGAGAACTGCATGTAAAAATATTCCTGCTTATGAAGTAATTTCTGAAAGAAGGAATTGAGCATTAGGGTGAACCCTCCGGGCGGTGCAGAAATATTATCGGCCGACTCGAAAAACTTGTCGAGCATGACGAGCGTGCCGTTGAGGATGATCTTAGGCCACAGTTCTATATGTTCCGACCAAAACCTGATGGCATCCTGTACCTCTTTTAGTTTTTCAAAAGTATCGGGCGGATGGGTGATGTGCTTGTGGAGCATATCGCGGCCAGCATGGGTAGTGGTATGGTCTATGAGCTCAAAGACCCCGCTTGTGCCATCGGTGGTGATAATGGAAAGGTCGCGTAATGTGGTTTTGTCATTTTGCATAGGTTGCTGAAACCGGTTATAGTTGGTAATTAGTAGAACAGTGTTTTGTAGAGACGCATCCCTTGTGTTTTATTGTGTTACGTAGAGACGCGATGCATCGCGTCTCTACAATATGTATTAGGAATAAAATTTATCGTCTTTCCAATTTTTCGGATTATTCAAAATGTATTGTTGTATGCGTAAATAAGATTCATCATCCCGAATAACATGATCATGATAGCGTTCTTGCCAACCAAAATGAGGGATAATTGCCCGCACTTTTTTACTTACCGATGATTTGAATCCACCGATGATAGCGCCCAGGTTTTTTGATTGCGGACTAAATTTATTCCCTTCAACATCCTTTGTATTTTTATTAAATCTGTTTTCACCGATACAAATAATAGCATGAAAATGATTTGGCATTATGACAAATTCATTCAATGTTAAATTCATATCAGGGCGTATTTGCGGCGTTCGTTCCCATTCATTTTTAACAGTTAGTCCAATTGCATTTAAAGACATTTTGTCAT
>Ga0302185_10000294_pt1 | contig 39473 bp, 39 predicted proteins | sample II_Bog_E1_1_FD_200231 | JGI IMG/M metagenome (GOLD analysis project Ga0302185, IMG submission 200231) | Peat permafrost microbial communities from Stordalen Mire near Abisko, Sweden - II_Bog_E1_2 | ecosystem: Environmental > Terrestrial > Soil > Wetlands > Peat | place: Sweden: Abisko... | reverse complement strand
TCCAAAAGGACTCTCTGAGAGCAGAATCTCCACTTTCTGTTTTGTTATGTAAATATATAATAATTGCTTCTATACTTAAAACTATCATTGTTATAATTAAAATTATTAAAATGTTAGTATGTCTAATATTTCAAATTTTTATCATGAGACAACTATCAAAGGAAATTTTCCTAGTATTGATTCACCATCTAAGGACTTTTTTAATTAAGGGGTCTTCCAAGAACAATGTAGAAAACAACTTCATCAATTCATTCGAAAGAATATTAAGGCTAAAATATATTTCGCTTCGTTCTCAGGCACTGCAAATTTGCTTTAAAATGCTCTAAAATTAAGTTTAAATATTTAATGGATGAAACTGTTTAAAAGGTTGCTTGGAAATACTTTAAAATTAAATCCCTCCTCATTAAACCTTTTCAGCAAAGATGCTGATGAATTAACTCGAAGACTGAAAATATGGAAAATGCCAAGGGAGATAGCAGATAAGACATACTGAACTACTTAAATAACTAACCTGACTAGTAAATTCATAAGGACTGTGATATGTAGATTTTGAGAAAAGGGAAAGGCGGCCTCACCGATGAAAGAGATTTATGTTAAAAATATGAAATAGGATTAAAGACTATTAGTTCATTATTTCATCGGATTGAGGCCAAGGAATATATATGACAAGAAGAATGACTATTCACGGTCATATTACAAATATTACCTTATCGATTATTATCAAATATTGCAAAGAACATAAAACTAAGGATATTTATGACCAATAAAAAGATATGCATATATCCCATCATAAGATTTCGATCCGATTTCACACAAATCCGTTCCTATCGGTGTAGCTTAATCAGCAATAATATCGATAATATGATATAATAATGGTTAATGATCATTTTTTCAGCCTAGCAAAGTATTGAAGATATATTGCACCTCTAGTTTGCCATCTTAAGGTAAATCCGTACAATGAAGTGCATTAAAAACTCTGTCTGTCCCAAATTTAGCCCGTATTGTAGTTGGTTACAATTTACGAGCGATTTCAGGGTCATATGGACCGCTCAATTTCCTTAATTTTTCAATAACATTATCTTGCCTCACTTCAAGCGCGACCGACGGCCCTGAAGCGAGATGATCAACCATCTTCTTATGCTCCGGTAAAAACTTATAGGCTTCATAGAACTCCTGCGCTGCTGCGTGATCAAACCACACCATCTGCATAGCGCTGATTTCAAACCCCGAAGAAAGGATCGCGTCCACTATGTTGCCAACGTTTTTGCTCTTGACAACATGAGGCTTAATTATGCATAAGCTGCAGTTTTAATAATAGGGACGAGACTGAGTTACTATCTATTTACCTTGACTACGCACTCGCTTGAAAATATTAGATTTAACTATCTCTCCGCAGATTTTGGAGCATCACTGCCATGACAAGCATTTTTTGTTCCATCCTATCCGTAGAGAGCTCTCAGTGATCCAGGTGCCTCCTCTCGGGCTTTATTCGAATTAGTGGGTCCTATAAACTTTCTCCACTTTGTTATGGCATTTTCTGCGAGCAATTACATGCCAACAGAATAATCCGAAGTCATAAAACCTATGAGAGTTGGATAAAAGTTTTTCCCTTTATGTTCACCATAGAATTGACCTGCCGATTCCTCATCAAACTGGAACATTTTAAGATTTGCGATGGTAAATTGTTGTTCCGTGAGTGCAATCATCTTACCAAAATTCATATAGGCGTTGGGTTTGAGCATTCCGTATGTCCTGAATCATAATCGGGGTACTTATTGGAACTATCCTCTCCGACGAGTTCCTTGCGGGTGAACTCATCTCCGAATGAAACTATCTTGAGTTGTCGATTGTAGCACACCACTACGTTGCCAATATACAAATCGGTCAACTTGATCTCTGGGTACTGTATTTTCTTAAGGAATATTTTATGATTCTTAATGTCATACTGCATCAGTAAAAGAGTACCATTTCTATTTGCTGAGCGGGCATGAAATAAGTGAGGTAAAACTGTTTGATGAGGGAGGCAGAGGGGTCAAACCACTCGACGACAAAGGTGTACTTGCGTTCAGACATGCTTGATAAGTTATATTTAGATGAGGATTAATAGTTATCTATTGATAGAGTTGATAAGATTCGTATAAATCGTGAGGATGATCGAAGATTAATATTAAACAATTTATCAATTAACACTCATAAAAATTATTTTATCATTAAGCAGAACAAATAAAAAACTTTTGATTCCAATCCGAATGCATGTAAAATTATGCTAAATCCATAAATTCCTCAGTGGCCTTCCCTTGCAGTGTGATTTCTCCACATATATTGTATTGGTTTCTAAGGGATTCTATTTGTTAGATTCTTTTGATTTATGATGCTTTACAAAATTTATTTCCATTTGTACACGAGTATAGAAAATGATAGTAAGCTCAAGTGTGGGCTGTATCAACAAAAAAGTTGATACGCCAACCTTTAATAATTTGCTGCTGCGCTCCGATGGCTTCAAACATGTATACAAAGGACTCACATATAAACACTCTATGCCAAAACCTTCACAGGGAACACATGCGGGGACCTATACCTCTATTGGCAGGCGCACCCCCGCTAAATAATATCACTTCACGAAAGAAGGAGACTCGAAGCTCTAATACGAGGTCGATCCGAGTAAGCAATTCAGACGAACCCAAACCGCATAACTTGCCCAAAGAAAACGCACAACACCCGTCTAAAATCGCTAATCCGAATTTCTAAAGGCAGAGAAAGAGGAGAGTGACTGTTTTTCCAAATTTTTATAGAAGTTGGGAATTTGATTTTTATATGCTTAATAACGCAAAATATCAAGAGAGCCAATACTAAAGAAAAGCAAGGACTAGCTCCTGATTTTCCTGAGGGGTAATGCGAGCAATCTCGTCAATTTTATTGCATATCTCCTCAACTTCCTGCTCGGAGCGTTATCGTTTTGTTTCTTCCCGAGGTTATATTATATCTGTGATAAATATTGAATTACCTGGTTCATGCTCTTCGCCATCATCCTCCGTGTTTTTGCATTCTTCACACTTACAATTTTTAGTACATTTGATATCGTTATGGTAGCACTCGCAGTACTTTTTTAAACAATTTGATCTTTTACAATTGCAGCCACGTTCTCCTTACTCGATCTACATTGGCGCTCTGTAGCGGTTCTCGTTTTCAGTGTTGTTCTAGCAGCCCATGCATTTGCAGAGGGAATTACATTTGCGGCCTGGTTAAAGGAAAGTGTACCTTGCGTAAAGCACTAACAATAGTTTTTGGAACATTTAGATTTTTGGCAATTACATCCATTAAATATTTTTAATGTTTTCTTGGAATTGCGTTGGGCTTCGAGATCATCTACCTTGGAATTGGAAATGATCTGAGATTAATTTTTATCAGCATCGAACTCATGAGCTTAGACTTCATTGCGTATTTAGTAATGGTTATATTATCGAGTGACTTCTGGAATGATTGGTATCATTTATCGATGCTCCCTCGGGACTTGCTTTATTTTATCATTCGAGTGATCGTCGATAGGATCAGTAATGTTCTCAATTGTCTTCTTGACAGAATTTGGGCCATCGATTAGTTCTTTTGTGGGTGGCTTTAGAGGCTCGACTGATTTAGAAGGAGAGCGATCACAGCGATTCTATTATTACATTATTATTTATAATTTAAGATAGTGGCTAATTTATCAAACCCTAACATTAAAAATAAAAAGTTATATTTATGTCGTCTTCAAAAGGCAAATACATGTGCTGCTGTACAATGACAATCGAATTAAACCTAATTCGATTAATTAGTCCCTGATGAGAAATTGCAAACTTTAAAATTTATCAAAGGGAAATAATGGATAAATATCTACGATATTGATTAATTTTTGGAATCATGCATTTCCTGTTGATTGTGTGCAAGGCAAAGCTTTTTTGTTGATAATCTTTGATTAACACGTTAATTGAAATAAATAAATGTTTAAGACGTTAACTTATAATAAAATAAGTGTATCAAAATTATCGACTTGAGAGATTGATTAATCATTAATTTTATTTAAACTAAACTTTTGCTCGTATTCATGAAGAAATCACAAAAGAAAAACCTCAAATCCCTTAGGGAGAATAGACCTGTTAAAATAAGGAATAAAGGGAGAAATCTTATCAAGAAATTAAATAAATCTGTGATGGCATCATATGCATAATCATAAATTATCATGGGTTTATAGAAAACTAAGGCAATCGCTTTAGCAGGCAGGAAATAGAGGAAAAAACAACAGCAAAAGACCCACAACGCCACAAATAGAAAAGGGCCCTTTGGCCGACCCCAGGACATTACAATTTTGGTATAAAAACAATTCCAGCATGAATCCCGAGAATACAACGTCATAATTTTTCATTTTTCTAGATTGTTAATATTTCTCAAGATAATTGCCGAACGAAACCCTTCCAGATTGGTAAAGATGTCAAGCAAATATTACAAAAATCTCTATTCAGATTCAATTGATGAATACTTTCCTGAGTTTAAAGAGAAGCCAAAATACAAATATTTATTGCACCCGAATAGTTTCCATTTTTTAATCAAAAAGAAGAAAGAACAAAATAAGATAAAGGAATATACAAGTTTGGAGATTAAAGGGATGATGATGGCCATGCTTTAAAAGAGACAATTACTCACAGAATTCATTAGAACATACATCAATGGATATTGGAGGGACATCATTAATTTGGTTAATCAGCATTTGCAATTAAACAAAGATGAGGAGAAAGGAGAGGATGATTAGGGGGATGATTAGGAGGAGGAAGATGAGGAGAAAGACGAGGAGGAAAATGAGGAGGATGAGGAAGATGAGGAAGATGAGAAAGAGGATGCGGAGCGTGAAATGATTGTGGTGGATGGCTAAGAGGTTCAGGATAAATAAAAGAAAGGAAAAAGAAAACCTCCAAGAATCAATACTAAAAAATATATGCAACTAGAATATAGTAAGGACACATCTATTGCTGCCTATGAAATCGCTTGCTATCTCCATGCTTGCTGTTAGAAATATGATATATAAATCAATTGCCCCGAGAATCAAAACCACTAATACGAAGCCTATTTCTCACTGGACTGATTTGATTGAAAATACATATTTATACAAGAATAAAATAGTTATGAATTCAAAGATACTATTTATTTTAAAGTTGTTATAAAGAATTGCAAATCAATACAACATCTACAATGTGCCAAGCAAGGATAAACGGCTTAATTACTCCCTTTGTTATCTAAGATAACCAATATCTATAAGTAATAGTATTAACTCGTGAGATTATCCATAATAGATAATTTATCGCGTGGTTATACTCACATGCAAATTAAACAGCAATAAAAACATATCATTCGTTCTTAATTTATCCTTTTCTAAATTCTTACAATATATTAAATAAGTGAATGTATCATCATTTAATCATTTTTGAGACTTGCTGCTAAAGAGAGATACATGTCTCATGGTGTAATAGTTATCCGCATAGTGAGTCTCATCGCATCCCTATCTTTTATGCACAAATTTAGAATTTTATTCTTTCTTTTTCTATGTAAAGGTTTATATACATCGACGTACCATCCAATTTATTGATTACTGGTCTGAGGAACGTTCCATTTATCCTTTGGAGTATGTGTGACGGTCTTGAGCTTATCATTAATTTCACCCGTGAGTTAAGTCTTATAATATCCGTCCCTTAACTTCTCATCATAATCGACACCATTGATGTTTTGGCCCTGATCTCTCATCTTCATCAATAGATAAGGGTTATTATTGGGTTTTTAAGTGTAGAAGTGCACATTTTCAGGTTGGTTGATATGGAACTATTCGTTTATTTTTTAGCACACGTGCTCCTTATGGAGACTTTAACGGTAGATACGCATTTCCTAAATGAAGCAACATGTACAGATACTGGATCTTTTATTTTTTTTGCACCTTCTGGACTTTTGCTGGCCATCTCTACTAAACAAAATATAACTTAATTGCAGAATTAACTTGATAATTCTTATATCGATTAAAATAGATTACTCTCCATATTAAACATTTTTTGCTGTGGAAAGAGAATATTTTAAAACTGTGGTTTTTGGTCTAATATTTGAAGTGATTGTCTAATTGAAGAGAATAAATAGGAATCATACCATGATTTTCTATAATAAACTTAAAAATAACTGTTAGTTATAGACAATGAACAAAGAACTTCTTTGCCCCAAATGCGAACGCTTTTACTCTCAGGAAAATCTTCCCAAAAAGCTTATCAACTGTTCGCATACTATCTGCCTTCAATGTCTTAAAGAAGAGATCGGTATTGTATGGGTTATCTCAGTGTGTCCAATCGATAGAAAACGAATCTAACGCAGAAAATACTCAGTGTAAGCCTTTATAAACAATGAAGATATACTGGAACTCATGAAGCCTAAATAACCAGAATAAATAGCATAAGAAACGTTGGTAATTTTGAAATAATAATCACCTGAAAAATTATCAAACAGCAACAGAAGCAATTCCATAAAGGTGGATGTAGTTTAATCGCAAGTTTAAATTAAGTCTTTTGTTGATGAGACTAAAATGGAAGCAGATACTGCACATTCAATTCCTGAGGCTGTTTAAGAACAGTCTCTACCTATTCCTGAAATTAAGTCAAATTCTCCCGTCAAACAAAAGAATATTCAATTTGATACTTGTCTACTCCATTCTAAAAGAGCAGATCTCATTTGTCTTGAAGATAAGTGCTTGATTTGTTCGAGCTGTGGCCTCTTCGGAGAGCACAAACTTCACAAGATCATGCCTTATGACAATTTTTTGACAAATTTCAGTTCATTGACTGAATAATGTCTGAAGACATATGAGCTCCTGAAGTAGAGGGAATAAAAATTAAGCCTCTAAGCAATCCATTAGCAAATAGCCATTAAATTTCGCTAAAAGAAAGAAAGGTAGATCAAGTCGATAAAAGGAAACATATCTTTCCTTGTTGATTTAGTTCGTCGGTATGAAAGAGAGTTGATTATTAATCTGGAGCAAACAATTAACTATAAGCAATCCAAATTCAGTGAGTCAATTTCTTTTGAAGATTTGTTATAAAAGAAGAGAGAGTATCAAACATCAGTTTAGAAGGTGTCAAATGGGATATAGGATGTTTTCAATCTATAAAATATCGAAGAATATATCCCCTTCGTTGACGAGAACAGTTCATATAGCTTCGTCATCAAAGAGGGGGAGTATTTGATCCTTGAAATTGATAATTACTGGAAGTAAATTCAGGCAAGAATGTAAGTGGAGATAAATGAATTTAGCGTGAAATTTAAAGAAGTTGACATGGATTTACTGAAGGATATTTCTAAAATTGAGAGTAAAGATGAAAAGGAAATACTCAGAATAATCGAATAAAATAAAAATAAAAATTTACAAAAAGTTAATGGGAAACTCACCACGCCCAGACAGGCAAAGAATAATATGAACTCCAGCACAGGCAAGCCACCCCTCAAACCCAGCACTCCAATCATCCAAAATAATAACTAAGAGGATCTATTAATCTGTTCCAACTAGTCTCAGTAATAACGATCTCCTTCCCCTCCCCCTAAAAACCACATCAGCCCAATCCAACCCGTCCAAATCTTCGAATACAACATTGAAGCTCACTTTGCTGAATCAATGAAAGAGCAAATCTACACATAAAAAGCATAAGAAGCTGAAATCAAGTTCATTTAAATACCAATGACAAGTTCACTGAGGAACTCAATGTCACAGAAACGATTACAAGAAAGAAAAACTGTATGTCCGGTTAATCGATCAATTGGAATCCCTTATAATTCGAATTATAATTCAAAAAGACCTGATGACAGAAAGGAGAATGATATGCAAAGTTTGGCCAGACGGAATCACGGATCTATCTCTAAAAACAACAACAATAACAACTCGAATTTTACTACAGAGAGGGAGTTGCTGAGCGTTCTTAATGAGAAAAATGATAACAAAAAGAAGAAAAGAATAGAGTTGCCTGAAAAGTATGCAAAGATATACGATGATCTTTGCAAGGACAAGTTGGATATCCTCGATCTGGGAGGAGCCTTTCTGGGAGACGCCACGATGCTGCACATCAGTTAATTCTTCCCCTCTAGAAACAAGCTGAAATCCATCAAGCTTATGAATAATAAGATCAGCGATGAGCTTTTCCCAGAATTACTAGCCCGATGCCATCATGTTTACTCTCTCAATCTAAGTTACAATTTATTGACTGAGAGAAGCTTGTAGTGGTTATAGAGAGAGGCTGGAAAATTGGGTGAGCTGCAAAACATCACACTCAGCAACAACAAGATAGTCCTGAGGAACGTTAAAGACCGGTTGTAGATCCTAAGGAAGAAAGGAATAAAGGTCTCACTCTGATGTTAACTTGCTAATTTAAAAACAAAATGCTTATATTATAGTATACATATCATTAATATTTGAAAATTGGCTTAATAGAGAAGACCTGACCGTTGAGCAGTCTGGAGGATGGGAGCATCAGGAAGTGCTGGGTTTTGTGGACTCTAAATTATGATGATATCTGATTCGAGTTGGTGGTCGCATGAACTTGATATTTTCTGATTTATTTGTAGATTTGACCGCCCATATTTATATTCATTTTGCATGTCAATTCGCGCCGAAGACAAACTGCAAACCTTCGAGGATTTAAGTCTGTAGCCCAAAAGTATCGCTAAGGCGTGTTCTGTTGGCTTAATAATCGACTCTACCAACGCCTACTACGATGAGAGCAAGAGCAAGTTCGTGAAAAAGATTAAACTTATTGACGATACCTTTAACACTCACAAATACAATCCCCATCAGAAATTCCCCTATCTAACTGTGTTTTTCTATGCTCCTAAAATTGAAGATCTCCCCAACCCAAGATCCATCGGAGATATTCTCTATCTTCGCAGGTATGCGTTTTGCAATACAGATTCTCTTTCGGTAAATACAACGATAGTTTCCAGGGACATTACCTTGAAGCTCAATACTGCTCTTGGGCCTTGCTTAAAGGTGATACCAATTCTACTGAAGCTGAGGAGTATCAGACGTCTCGTTCTGGTATGGACTTCAGCGAGTAGAAATACTAAAATTTAATTTCCAGAACCACTTAGCTCAGAAAATTTGGTCGAAGCTACTTAACTACGACCAGTCTTCTGAATATTTTACCAACTGGTATTGTTCCAAAGGATAATGACATGATTGTGAAAGTATTAAAGATTTCAGAGGAGGGATTCCGACTAACAAATGGCAAAGAAGAACTGACCTTAAAGAACATTTTGTCTTTCTCAAAAGAGGGAGATATTGCCAAACTGAGAAGTGTGGTTAGATTGACCAATTAAGGCCATTAGACAACTGTTGTTCCCAATAACTTTACTTCCCTCATCAGCATTCCGGAGTGGACATACGACAGTCAATTGTTTATTAGAAAGAAAAATGGAGCTATGGACATCGAATAAGATGACAGTATATACACAAGCCTTGCTCAACTAAACTCTCTCCCTCTAAGTATATTTTTACCTATGAAGATGAATGCGAGAATAAGAAATATTTTGTAAAGGTAGAAGTAGCTTCTGCTTCTGCAACTGAATTTTCGACTGCTCTCAACCACTATGACGAGCAGAAAAAAACCCTTTTCGATACTCCTAGGAAAGGTACTATTCCTGTCTACAAATTCAATTTTGTCTCCTTTGATGAGTCGTTGGAAAAAAGCAGTAAATTTTCTGAAATTTGGTTGTTTTCTTATGACGGAAAAGGCAGTGATTTTGTTGATAGAGTCAATCTATCTGATCTTAATGAGTTTTCAAACTATACTGAAGAGAGCAAATACTTCACCAAGAGAATCGAGTCCATCCTAAACGCTGAGTTCGTGAAGATGACAGTTGAAGTATTATCCGATGGCAAGGGCAACAGAATCCTCCGCGCTTTGAGCGTTAATTGATTGATGATTCCAGATAATAGTAAAATTTATCTTTAACAATCTATTAAGTCCATTTCCCAAATATTTATGATTTATCCCCCAACATATAAGCAATACCCTGCTACTAAATTTAAACCAATTCGGTTATAATAGTTAAAAATAGTTTTTCATGAATTTATCCCCCTCTTGTGGATATGATGGGAATTCCAACCTCCCATAAATAAGTAGATGGGAGAATACATTTGATATCGTTAGGATGGATAACAGATATTTCATAACTCCAACTTAATTCAATAAAATATTTATTCTAATCTTCAACGATGAAAGATAACTCGTTCGTACTATAAAACTATTTTCCGAAAAGCAGAAGCATCTTCACTTCGTAGGCCATACGGCGCAACTCATTGATATTTGCCATCTGCATGATTTTGCTGCAGATTGGACTTAGTTTAATTTATGGATTCCTCATCATGATCCCCACTCAATACATCAACATCGGCTCAGTGATTACCATGATCGGACTAGCCATTTTAATAATTGCAGGTAGATATATACTAATCTAGGCTTTGGACTCGTCTTTGGATATACTAAACGATTGATATGGAGTGGAATTGGATTTAACTTCTTAATCACTGCCCTCTGCCTCGAACTCTACCCCCTTATCAATGATTTCTGGACAAGAACATAAATGTAAAATGGCAACTCGCCTCTCATCAACTTTCAGAGTTTTGACAACAGATTTTACAATCTTTATCTTGCCAATCGGGATATAGCTAGTGGAGGGAATTTCACCTTTTATGGCAATTGCATGACAAACGCACTTAAGTGTGCCCTCAGTATTTCTGTTGCCTTTTCCTCCATTCTCGGTAGAGCCGGACATCTGTAGTGCTTATTTGTGGTTCTATTTGGAACTGTTGGATTTGAACTTAACAGACAAATTATACAGGGAAATCAAGGAGATGATGCCTTTGGCACATTTTATATATTCACTTTTGGAGGGTTCATGGGTTTAATACTGGGACTGTTTTCCCTGATCCGTGAAAAGCGGTCTGAAGGGAGAGAAGCCGGTTAAAATGGTAAAGTAATTGAATCCGTTGAAATATCATTGAAGAGATATACAGGCAAGGAATATTCTGTTCTCTATGCTGTGTTTGGATCTTTAATCATCTTTGCTCTCTTCCCGTTTCTCGCTTATGAAATTGATGCTTATCTCTTTTTCAATGATTATGCGAGTTATGTCAATCCTTTATGTATTATACTCGCCATGGGAGCAGGTACACTTGGATCAATCTTTATCTCCACTCTCATCAACGGACAAATAATTGCTCGTGATGCTATTCATGGACCTATTGCTGGAGCCATTGCAGTGGGAGCCTCATCTATGTACATAACGACTCCAGTATGGGCTCTAGTTGCTGGATGTGGTGGAGGTATCGTGCAGGCTTTGATTCAAAACACTATCTAAAGAGTAGGCATTAACCGAAGATGGATTGTTTCAACTGTTTCTTGGAGTCTCTTTGGTTTGCAAGGTCTCATTGGAGCTGGTTTTGCTTCTGGATGGAAGGCTATTTCTTACAACCAATATCAAAGCAGCAATTTAGTTCCAGCATCTATTGTGCTTTTTGATTTCAATCCTCAATTTGAATTGTATGCGGGTTTGATTTCGGCTGGTATCGGTGCTGCTTTTGGAATTGGTGCTGGTCTGCTCACTTTTATTGTTAATGGTCAGTCGTCTTCACAATATTTTTAGGATTACTTCTATTGGCAAAGCGATGATGGCTTAAAACCTGCAGTTGATAAATCCGAGCCAATAAGGTCCGAGAACAAGCCAGAGCCTGGACCTTCACCTGCACCTGAAACTTATCACGAGCCTGAAGAGATGGAGTTCGACTTTTCTGAAGGAGAGGAGGTGATAAACGAGTACGCATACCTGTGATTATGTTTACGATAAATAGATGATTATTATCAGTAGTATAAACTGTCGAAGATAATTATAAGCTAAAATAATAATAATCTAAAATAATAATAAAATAAATAATTTTAGGGTTTGCCATTATGAAGGTTCATGATTTCTAAAGCATTTTTTTATACTTTTTTTTGAGTTAGTTCTAATTGTCATTCATAAAATTACTATTAGTTATGGAGCAATCGCGTTAGAAGGTTAGATGATCTGAAGCTCATTTTAAATTGTGTCTATCAGAACATCAGAGGAGCTTTGCAATTCAACTGCCTGACAAAAATCATAAAATAGAGGTGATCAAGTTTAAAATATTTTAAATCAATAGATTATCTTTGATTTTCCTAATAATACAAATTTCAAACGCGTGAAAAAAGCTAAGTTCAAATTTTTATTCCTGCCCTATGCCAAGTGATTTTCTTTGCACGAGCTCAACTTTGAAGAAAGTTTAAATAATTTAATTTTTGATTTCCTTGTAAATTCTTCTCTTATCAACTATAGTACTATAGAAGATAATTATTAAATTATTTTATTTATGAGGGGAATTCTTCTATCAAGAAATAAGGCTAACAAACTGGTCATCTCCAATTCTAAGTCTAAAATAGTTAGATGCAAGTCACCAAGTGAGCCACTTAATCATATATTACAATTTTCTTCTTTTCATGATATATTGAAAAGTAACGAATTGCAAAAAACAGCTACTAAAAATATGGAAGAAAAACAGACGAAAGAAGTGCTGCAAGATTGTTAGAACCTTCCTGACATCAAGAAAAGCCATAAAAATATTCGCAGTTAGGTTCATGCATATTCAGCTTCTAAACCAAAGTGCTTGACTCAATCAGCATTTAAGACTAGCCCTCCATTAAAATTAACTCTCAAGACTTAAGTTTAAATTCCACTGCAATAAAAGAAGGTTTAAGTCAAAGATTAATATGATGATTTAGTCGGATAGATTGTATAAATATTAAAGCAAAAGTACATAATTCTGCAGAGTCACATAAGTAGTTTCAACATAAGAAAAGATAATTTTGCATGTCTGCTCAATTATCTGGTCGCATTCTTCAGCGCCAAGCATAAATAAAAGCTGGAGCAAATTCATGTTCAATATTAAAGCTTGAGTTCAATCAGATAGCCTTTGAATAAATTAGCTAAGCTGAGTAAAACATGTCAATTGAAGTAAAACGAGTAACATTGTACTCTCCAATCAAAAACGTAAGCATTTTGCTTTAGTTAACTTGATTTTAATGCTGAGCTCAAATATAAAAAGAATGAGTTAATGACAATTTACACAGAACAGGAAAATTGTTCAAAATAAATATAAAATATATTGAAATAGAAGAATAACTCTATAAGCTAAATTAAAATTAATAAAAAGGTCATTTAAAATCAACTGCGACATAAGATGGAGTTAGAAAAGGAGATAAAGGAGTATCAATAGCAACATGAAAAACTAAACGCAGAAATTACAGCAATGAAGTTGTAATCATAAAACCTGCAAATTTAAAGCAAAAAGATCTAAAATTTCATCCAGGACCAATAGAACAATAAAATAATAAAAATGATCGGTGAGTAGTATAAAAAGATAGAAGCGGACATCTATTAGTATGCAGTATACTTGCAATCGAATCAATTGGCATCAAGTATTGACTATGAACCCCACCCCTTTAGAAAAATGGAGGAACTCATTAATTAAGAGATGAAAAACCTCAATAAATCTCTTATCCAGAACAAGGAGTATCCTTCCTAAGAGAAGGCTAAAGTAATGAGGGATTTTGTGCTCAAGGCTATGGACATGTTCAAAAAAAAGGTAAATATTACTTTACTTAGGATGGAGAAATGATCAAGCTAACGTAGTTCAAGACTAAGTGCATCAAACAGTTTGTTAGCAACATGCAGAAATGGTTGGACAACTGGTCTTTAAAGCAGGAGTATCTGGTCAACTTGAGAAAGGAGTTTACTATAGACTTTAAGAAAAGTGCTGGCAAAATCACGTAGCTTAAAAATTTAAAAATTTGTCATTAGTGTAAACCATCCATGACTGAGATTTCACTCTAGCTGGAACGGCTTTTTCTAAAAATAGAGGAAAATTATAAATTTGGCAATTCCTTCTATTGATTTTCCAGTATTATTTTTCAATATAAAATGATGCATTGACTCTACCCATAAATATAAGATATATCTTCCAAATATTGAAAAGGTATCTTCCTTGACTTCATAAACTTTAAATGTATCGATTTCTGAGGTAGAAGTTTATGTCGTGATGTCCTATTCTATATTAAGTATTAAATATTGTGTTTTAAGTATAAATCAATCTTAATTACAAAGGAACATTATACGTTCATTCATTAACCTAATTATAAAATTTCAATAGGTTTACATAAAATGCAAGCCGAACGTCCTCCAACTGGCGAAGAGATACAGATACTAAGTAATAATAACTATAAAGTGCTGAAAATAAGAGATAAATCATCAAAGGCGAGCATTAAATGTCTGAAGAGTGTGTTGATCAAGTCAAATAAAAAGCAATTTATATATCATATCGAAAATCAATTCGCACACATCAGTGATTATATCATTCGTAGATTTGAGAAAGATTTTAGCAGTAATTTTGCTGAGAGTTAAAAGAAAAAAATCATTGTTACGAAGAACCATGCTCCTCAGGAACATATATAATTCGTTATAACCACTAAATATGAAGAATTGTCCAATCTACACGATTTTTATATTACTGATCGACACAAAATGCTCAGCCATCAACTTCAAATTTCAAAGTAAACTGAAAAATCTTTTTAAATATATTTCATATTGGAATTATTTGAACTTGTGATTAGAGCAGGCGGACTTGACAATTTCTTCTATACTCCCAAGAACATTTTTTTCTTAACCCCAACGATTAAAAAAACACAATAACAATCGTCATATCAGTGCCAATATGGCAAACTAGGGTTAAATTATACTTCTCTGACAGCAATTAAGATGTTTTTTACGAGAGAGGATATGAGTAAAGACGATTTCTAATAAATTTACCCTTGCCTGCCCCACGATTATAGTAAGTATATCACCAGTTAGTATATTATAAAAGATAAAAAAAGTCTTGATAGACTCAATGTAATTATAAAAATGAAAGGCTTTGGGTGGCTGCTGTTCACTTTTGTTATCAAAAATATTCCAAACCTTTTGTTTCTTGAAACTAATTAACCTATTTCTAGGCCATAAATGATGCAAATGATTGCAGAATCTCCATAAATTTTTAGAGATTTATTGGATATCGACTAGTATCGTAAAAAGATAAAGGAGGTTTCCAAGATAACTAAAATAGATCTAAGGGATCTTCTAACTTAAATATTTATCAACAATTGCTAAAATCTAACTTGGTAAAAAATATATATGATCCTATTTCCATCACATAATTTCGTGAATACAGAACAGCATCATCAAAAGGTCCTTAAGAATATGTGGCTACGAGAGAAAAATAAAAGTTTTTATGAAGACAAGAAATTAAGTTCTGAGACTAAACACGTCTATGGTTTGGCAAAAATGAATATAAATTTTCATAAATTTCTACAACCGGAGAATATAACTATGTTATTAGTCAATTCATAGTTTTCAGCGGACAACTTAAAGGTTGATTAAATTTTAATAAATGTAATTTCATAATACTTACCACAAACGGTCATTAATTATACTAAACAGCAAATTGATGTTTCGACAAAAAACACATGCACTTGTAAGGATTAAATTTACGGGAATAAAAAATGTATAATATACAATCACTAGGCTGAGACATGTGATTTGTAGAGTTAAACTTATAAAAATGTAATATATCATATGTTTTTTGATGTTGCCTGCTCGGAATTAAAGGCAGAATAAATAAAGGAGATCCCATAAATAGGAACATCGTTTACTACTTACCGAAACTAATAAGTTCTTCATCATTTACTCTTTCGTTAATCGGATATGATCACTGAAAAAGGTCGATGTAGTCAATTATTAGGCATGCAACTAAATTTATGGTGACTTATTTCATCATCTACGAATACAGATTGATTCATATATGAAGTTATAATTCAGATTTAAATTAATTCTATTATATCTTTGTGTGACAATTTAAATTACAAAATGACAATTTTGACTTCCATGAGAATTATTCAGCCATTTGTTTTTATTTCAGAATTAGGGTCATAGACAACAAAACGGTAATTTATTCGTTGGTGTTCTAATTATACAATCTAAATTTATAATAGTAATTGACACCCATAATCTTCATCACTTGACTTTATCGTCAAAGTACGGCTTTTAACTTACAAATAGCCTTCTGCTTATGCATTAACGTCCTAAATTTATATAATATCAAGCCATTGGTATGAGCAAAAGAATATTTTTATCACGATAGCTGGCTGATGATTCCAACATCAATATTTAGGAACTCTCATGCCGGATGTCTACTCTCGAACACGTCTCATCTCAATAATTGAGATTTGCACAGAGACAGAGATCCAGATAGAAAGACCTTTGCATGGGATCACTGCACGGTAAATCCTCAGGCTAGCAGAAGAATAACGACAAGTATATGTAGTAGTCACTGGCTTCGAAATGTAACTCCATCATGCAAGGAGACGAGTCTTCTAAAAACTTTATGAAGTAAAAACCGGTTTCAAGACATCTGAGCAGAACCCAATCGAGGATTGATATGAAAATGACGAAACGCAAGAATTGGCTGTAGTTGAAAGACGTGGTGACTCATCAAAAAGTGCAAAATTTAGCTCAGATATTTGTGGACAAATTAAAAAGAAACAACCCCTTCAGCCCGCCAGTGGACCATCAACTCGAAGACGACAGCTAATTCAGTTTTTTAGATCGCAAAGGACTGGAATTGAAAGAGTCAGTTTAAAAGATAATAAATATTGTCAGCATCTTTAATATCGTCTGCGCTATATTCATGTATACTCTAGGTTTGGTGTTTCAATAGATTAACCACAGCTACTTCATACAGTTCGCACAGATCTTTGGTGGAGTCCTGTTCTCCATTGAAATTGTACTAAATTTAATAACTGTGCGCTTCAGTCAAGGATGTAAGATATAAACACTGAGATAAATTTCGAAGGATTACATCGAGCATAAGTTCTATATCGACCTCCTTAATTTCATTGTGATTTTAATTAACATCAACACCTCAGCGTCAAGCATCGATTGCTTAAATCTCATTGTGATCCTCAAACTTTCAGACTGCATGTAGAAACTCTAGAAATTATAAGTGCATTTTATATAAAATTACTACAATGAACAGTATTGGTCATTGATTAAGGTATTTATGTTTAATTTTGGATTCGCTCATTTCTTAGCCATCATTATGATTGGCATGTCGGATATAGATACTTCAAACAATTGGATGGTGACTCGGCATATTGATGAATCGGCTTGGTTTTAAAAATACACATGGGCCTACTATTGGGCCACAACGATGATGCTTACAATCGGCTTTGGTGATATTGTGCCTGTCACTTACAAAGAGGCACTCTGCATGATCTTTCTTTAGACCATTAGTTGCATCGTGCTGGCTTATAACATTAACTGCGTGGGAGGACTGGTCGCTAACATTCGTTCACAGGACATTGAGAAGAGCAAAAATCTTAAGATATTTAAAAAACTTGCAGATAAACATAAAATATCATAGTCCCTCACTTGGAAAGTTAATAACTACATTGAGGAGCACACCAACATCCACAAACTGTTCAACATCGAATAATAAGCCCAATTTGTTTAAAAACTACCTGCTGCCTACCGTGTCGACTATCTGAAATAGGCCAATAGGATCATCTTCCAAAAGCTATTTTTTTTCAGTCATATGATGCAGAAAACCTTGTTTGCACTAGCAGAGGTCATTGAAGTAAGAATTACCCACCCTTAATAACTGATATTAAACGCACAAACTAACCTCGATCTGCTCATATTAAAAAAAGGTGAAATCGGGTATATTTCACGCTTACCTGGTCGGGATTACAATAAATTTATATTTGATCGCATCGTGATGAAGGATAGCGGCCAACCCTATCTTCTCCATACAAACTTTATTACCAAAAAAAGGGCTGAGTATGGAATAAAGTCGATTGTTTATTCAGTGATCTACCAGTTGGATTTTTAATCACTTATCAATATCTTAAAGGAGCATAAACTTGACTACGAATTGTATTGTCAGATGAAGGATAAAGGTTCTATCAAACTTGATGAATATTAGGTATTTATCTGCGAGTATTGCAAGACAAAACACACCAAATTTTCATGTCCTAAACTCCACTACATGCCATTGGGGTAACACGTGATTTACCGTGAGCTTTCAAAATAAAAAAACGGAAGAAATAAAAGAGTGAGATCTTTTGAGCGTCCCATGCTTTCTAAATAATCTTGCCTGACCAACTACGTCTTTAATAAAGAAATATACGTGCAAAAAAGAGAGCAGGAGCAATAATACGTGCAGGCTCTCAATAAAAAATTAAGGAAGGAGAAGTTCTTAATTGAAGAGCTGAAAGCAGTGGATAACTAAACTGAGGAGGAATTTGCCCGATAAAAAATAGAAAAGAATAAACGTCAAATGGAAGATATGGCTAAAGTGCAGAGCAAATTTTTATAAAGCACGTCGTAGCTCATCAAAATATATATTTCTAAAGCATTTGGCATTGAGACGGGGGAGGATGAGATGTGGCTCATCGATTTGGACCGCATGAAGAATTATAAGGATTATTTCAATGCTGACAATCCTTGTAACTTGGAAAAGAAGTTTGACCTGGAGCAGAGAATGGCAGTGATAGCTGAGAAATAGAATTATGATGCCCTCACCACTGCCTTTTTGGGTACTCAGCACGATATCTATGACGAAAGATAAAATGATTCTAAAAATTAAAGTAGACAATAATCAGCACTAAATTTGGAGGAGATTGGTGTGAAAGCTGCGTAGTTACTGGACCACATCGGAAAGGGCATAATTGCCCAGAAATGACAATTATAATTATGCGTCTTCTCTTAATCATTCCATTAATTAGTATTTTATGTTGATATTAATTTGAATTCTATTTTATAATTGACATGAAGATGGTTGATAACCGCAAAATTATAATCTTTTCTTTACCTCGTTGTTTGTAACAGATTAAATTGTGTTACAGTTTGGTCAACTACTTATTTCATATTGGATTTGACGATGGGAGAAACATATTCAAATTATATGTCGTCTATTTTTAATATTGTTCATCATATCTTATGCTTAAAAATATTGGCAAACTTTTGGGAGTCACCTTATTCCTCACTGCTGTCACTGTCTATTTTCTCTTCCGACCAACATATATCTCAAGTGTATTATATCAAAATCAGTCAATCATCATCACTAGAGATTAATACAACATTCCCCATATTCAAGCATCATCCAGAAAAGCATTCTTGTATGGTTGGGGGTATGCCACTGCAGAGGATCGTCTATTTCAAATGGCTTTTAAACAAATATTTATCTAGGGCCGGCTTGCGGAGATTTTGGGCGAGAGGGCGGTGGAAATGGACAGATCTATGAGAGAGATTAATCTGAAATACTGGGCAAATAGAGCAGAACAAAGATTAAAAAAATAAGATCCTGAGGGGTTTCAATAATTAATATCATTCGTTGATGGGATTAACGATTACGCCGCTAAAAGGATAGTGTTGCCTTTGGATTTCCACCTGGTGGGTCTGAAATGGCAGAATTGGACTATAAGCAATAGCATCGCTATGCACAAACTGGTCGAATGGAGTCAATCCATGAACCTACCGGAAGAGTATTTCCGAAGCAGTCTTTTATCGGCCTATACAAAATAATAAATAGAGAACTTAATGCCAAACACCGAGGACTTATTTGCTTTTAAATCACAAACAATTGTTAAAGATGAGGATATTCCAGACGAATTACGGACAGATTATACCACCACGAAGGATAAACTGCAGTTTTAGCCTTTTAAAGTTAACGTTGTTGAAGAATTAGGACTCTTTCCGTATCTGTCTTCGCTTGAGGGAAGTAACAGCTGGGCTATTTCTGGAAATCATACAACATCTGGACGACCTATTCTTTCGTATGACCCACATTTGTAAAATGGCATCCCTAGCCAATGGTATCAGATCCGCGGAAGTTATCCAGGCAAAAGAAATAACTTCTCATTTTCAGGGGTCTCTATTCCGGGAGTACCTTTAATGCTGGGTAAAACTGACTATTTTGCCTCTTCTTTTACAACAATTCAGTACGACAATCAGGATCTGTACAAATAGCGGGTGGAGGATGGGAAATATTTTGTGGATGGACAGTGGCACAATTTGAAAATTAGAAAGGAGAAAATATTAGTAAAGACAAGTCATGGTTTAGAGTAGCAGATCTATACAGTTAGGGAAACATATCGTGGCCCTCTAATTCATTACATTTTCAGTTCGATGGGCAGTTTCAAGATAAACGATGATATTTCTCTGATATGGACAGGCTTCCACGACGATCACGCTTCCTTCGTATCTATAACTCGTTTTCCCGAAATAACCGATTTATAGACTCTAAAAAGATAACTAAAATACAATACAAAATATTTTTGTAATTTCAATGTGGTGTGCATTACAAGCGACAATCATATCCTCTATCAAGAGTTAGGGATCTTTCCAATTCGTAGAGATGAGTCCACTGGAATGTATATCAAAGACGGGACAACTTCACGGCATGACTGGATCGGTATCATGCCTCCTGAACATCGATTGCAGGTTGTTGATCCCAAATGCGGATACATCGTGACTGCAAACAACAAAATCGCGTCTTCATAATATTATAATGGTTACCTCAACTATACTTTCTATACTGGCAGAGCTAATAGGATTGATCAGATCATACAGCAATAAATCAATGCCAATCGCAAGTTCACAGTTGAATTTGTCAAGCAGATGACCGCTGATACAGTAGACATCTACTGCACTGAAATTTTACCTTAAATACTGTAGGCACTGCCTGAAGCCTAGATTTTTTTGCATAACTATGATTGCGATTTCAATGAGTTTTCGTATCAGTCGACTATCTATGAGGTATTCATTTACGAATTGCACCATCTCATTAAACCCTATAAAACGTAACACTTTAGTGCTTTGTCCTTTTATACCTACCAGCAATATCTATATAATTACATTCATCAAGCCTATGCCGGTGATTCTCATAAAAGAGATGTGATGGAAAAGGCTTGGGAGAAGATGGTGTACACTCTATCCAATTTTTATCAAACAGATGAACACAGCGAGTGGAAATGGGGCAAATTTCACTTGGATAACTCAGTTCACCTCCCCTTTGGTAAATCAGCGCTAAAAATCATCTATAATAGGTAATTTTAGGGCAGAGGGAATATGAACACGATCAATATGGGCAAGATGGGGCAGGAATAACTGGCTAATTTCCAAATATCTCAAAGACCGACCTACAGAGTCGTGTATTCGTATGCTGAAATGAGTTGGTGGATCATTGACGGCGGATCAAGCTAAAACCCATTATCAAGTACTTCAATTTCTACTTAGAACATTACGACGATCAATGGTAACTGTTTAAATAAAACAAGTGGATTCCGATAGACTCCTCGCCTCTCCATTCAGCAGACTCGTCAGATTTATGATATTTCCATAGGGATTACAGTCATTCTATCAATCCTTCACTACTATATAAAGTTATTGATTTCTATTCCCATGAGCAAGGAAATCGATTAGCACGTACTGCAGTTTTTTGAGCCCAAAAAACTGCTGGGAAGTGGTGCCTATGGACACGTATGGAAGGCAGTTGACCGTCGTACACGCAAGGATTACGCCCTTAAAAAAATATTCGACGCCTTCCAAAACTCAACTGATGCGCAGCGAACCTATCGCTAAATAACAATCCTCACCCAATTATAGCATCCGAACATCATAAAATTGTCACGAGTTATTCGAGCGAAGAACAACCGCGATCTGTATCTGGTATTTGAGTTTATGGAGGCAGATCTGCATTCACTGGTCGGAGAACAGGTTCTGCAGTCAGTTCACCTCCGATTCGTGACGTACCAGATACTTAGAGCTGTGAAGTATTTGCACTCAGCTCAGCTGCTGCACCGTGACCTTAAACCTTCCAATATACTCATTAATTCCGAATGCGAAAGTAAGGGTCGATTGATTCAGTCAAGATTTGTGACTTTGGATTGGCGAGAACCCTCACATGCGAGGAGAATCAGGAGATGATACTCTCTGAAGAGGTAGCTACACGATGGTACAGGTCGCCAGAAATGCTGCTTGGGTCAAAAAATTACTCCAAACCTACAGACGTATGGAGCATTGGTTGTATAATCGCAGAGCTTCTGATGGGCCAACCTATTTTTCCAGGCACGTCAACTTTGAATCAGTTATAAAAAATCATAGAGTTCACGGGCATTCCGTCGAAGGAGAGTGTCGACTCACTTCAAAGCGAGGTGGCAGAAAATCTAATGAATCAGTTGTCAGCTCGCCGTCGCCCTCTAAAATAATACTTTCAGTGTAAGTAAGCATAACTAATAGCATTGGTTGTGAAAATGTTGTAGTTTAATCCCTGTAAGAGGATTACTGTGGATGAGGCACTGAAAAATTCATGTCTACAGTAGTTCATGCAGAAGGAGGACTAAGCCAATCTATATTGCACCAAGTTCGTTGTGCCATGTGTTGATGATAATGTTAAACTCTCTCTCCAGCAATACCGCAAAATCATCTATCAGGATATTGAACGAAGGTACCCCGAAGAAAATTGTAGCTATGCGAACATCAGAAGTACGGGCTCATTCTCAAAAGTAAAGAAGATGAGCGTGGATGAGCCCAAACACAAGAAATAACACTCTCCCCCTCATAACAATCTCAAACGCCAGAAAAGTCTAATTTCTATCAACAATAAATCCAGCCAAAGCAGTGCTTCCCTTTTGAAAAAAATCTAAAACTCAAATCCTTACAAGGCCGTCCTGTTATAGAAGGAGGATGCCAAGCAAACCAAATCATAGGAAGGTTTTCTTGGCGATTTGAAGAAATCTAAAAGTCGTAAACACTTGGTAAAGAAAAAGGTGGAGAGTGGTAAGCCGATGAAATTTAAAAAATTATGATTATAATACTGTTTTTATGATTAAAATAATAACGCTTAGTAATTTGAATTATGAGAGCCAGTTTTGATATCACCCTGCCTGTGACTGTGGGCGTCGAGGCAATCAAGCAAAATATTCGAGAAAATACCTCTTCGGCTGATCTTGAGCTCAAAGTGATAATAAAGAGCAAGGTGTTGAAGAGTATAAGAGAAGTGGAAGAGAGTCAAGGGTTATGCGTAAGCAGGACAGTATACGAAAAAGACAGTGTGGTACTATACTGTAATTAAAATGGATTGAAAGATCAAAGATAGTCATGGATACCAATGTATCAGCACGACAATTGTAAAATGAGTTAGTATCGATCTTTCCCCTTTTCGATCAAAGTGAAGCAGAAGAAAAATGGTTTGACTCTGTAGTATCGCAAAAGTATGGTTAATTTTAGTTTTATGCCTGTGAGCAAGGCCAAATTTGTGAAAAACGAGCGTTTGGCAACAGTTATGAGTGAGCAGGGAGATAAATGGGGCCTGCTTAGTATGGATAAATCACATCGAATGATGTTGTAACGTAAAACAACCACTTTTCCCATAATTGGAATATGGTCCAACAGTGACCATAACATCACCAGTCCCCAAACAATGCATCTCTTAGACAGTTACCTCTCTCAGCATTACACGAACAAATGTAAATTTATACATGAGAGAAGGGCTCATATTTACTTCGTCAAGATCAACCAATAACGCCGAATGCCTTAGCTCTACCTCATCGAGTATTTGACAGGAGAGTAAATTAACGAAATGCTATAAATCGATCAAAATGATATTAATAAACAAGATGAGATAGTGGTGGAGAGCCGTGAGAAGTCAAGTTTAGAGTTTACACTGAGAAGCGATGAGAAAGTGCCAGATAAGTTGATGAATATCTCTTGCTCTCCAATCAAATTCAATGACTACCGTCCATTCCTCGATGACAGTGACAAACAGAAACAACCAGAGTCGCCTAGATTTCATATAGAAACCGAAAGATTGATGGAGCAGGAATGTACTTCCCTCAAAAAATTGGTCAAAATGCAGGCGATTTAAATCAACGAGTTAAAGGCTGAGTTACTGCGTCTCACAAGTTAGATGCGTGCTCATAAGAAGCATACTAATTGTTACTGCAGCGACAGTTCAATAACTTCGCGATTGTCCGTCTCCAAAGATCATCAATCCGAGGTAGCCCTGTGTAAAAAATTAACGCAGAGTGATTTAAACATCGATAGTATTTCGACTAACAAATCACAGCTGCATCCCTAAAGCAGTAATTCCTCCAGCGGATAATAAAAGCTGCAGGCGGGAAATGAGGAGGAGGAGGTTTGGAACAGATTCGAGATGCAAGAAGGAAAGTGATATGCATAGGGATTGTATTGTACTATAATTGATATGATCTTGATGACGAGATTATGGTGTAATAAATAATGAGGTAGCATAAGGAAGTCAGTTCATCTTGGCTTCGTCTTGTCGTTGTTGTATTTTTAGTTTCGAGTTGGCAAGGGCGGAATGCAAGTATTTGTATTTAATCATAAACTCTTTGCATTTCTACATGTCGTCACTCGCGAAAAAGTTGTTGAACTCCTTTTGCAAAACAGAGAGAATGTCTTCCAATCGCTTCTTGATCTCCTCTGCCCCCTTGGCATCTGCCTGTTCAATCTCCTCCTGGATCTAAAATATATCCATCATAAATTTGCTGTCCTTCACCTATATTCCCTCCTGTATATAAACTCCCCGCAGCTACATGAGGTAGGTTACGCGGTGCATGTCGTTCAGCAACGTAGCTTTAGCGTCGTTTATGTATGCAGAGTATTTGACCATTTTATCATGGAGAGCGACGTTGCCGTCTTCGGAAAATCTGTCTGGATGGAACTCCTTCTGAAGATCCTTCGCCATATCTTTGATGGTCTTGACGTCGACGCTGTATTGTTCGGGTCTGCATGGTAATAGAGATACATATTGAAGATCTTGAAGTAGTTGACCATCCTATCACAGGCTTTACACTCGGGTATCTACAGCTTCTTGGAACAATGGTCGCAATCAAACTTAGAAAAGCCCTGCCAACCATTGTTACACAACATTCCCGAAGCGCTGTGGCCTCCTATCATTGCTCTGAGGGTCTTGAATAATAACATGTTTTCAATTATAGTTTATGTGGCTATAATGATATCGTTGGTATTAAAAACATGGGGATCATTTGATGAGCTAGTACTGCTTGTACTTGTCGTTGATGATTGAATCTAGAGCGTTATCGATGAACAGGGCGATTGCGTAAGTACCTCCGATTATGGCACAAAGTTTTATCAAAAAGGTTGATAGCTCGTCGCTTTAGGGCTGGACCTCGACCACCAATCCACCGATTTGGTAGTTAAAATAAAGAGAAGGCATGTGGCTGACTTCAAAAGTGTTGTGGTTATAAGTGTATTGGTAGGCTTCGGTAGAAAACCATCCATTCCGATAGATTGTTGGCACAATATCCAAATGATAGTGACTGATATAGGCATGTGGAGTGCCTTGCATATCGTATGTTTTAACATGTCCATTTAATTTTGACAACACTGCCTCGGGATGCTGCTTTTGGATTGCCGAAATGTTGTCTAGATCACCAAAGAAGAGATAGTTGACCCTATGAGACATGTCTAATGTATTTATCACTCCCTACATGCGTAGCCGAGCGTATATATTTTGGTAGGCATGACTGCTGATATGGAAATTTCCTGGAACTTACTTCACAGTGAAATCGCCCCTCAAACGACATCCGTATTTGTTCTAAAACGCCTATTTTGCAATCTGATATTGTCTTTCTTGGTTAGATTAACGGAGTAACTAGAAATCCGTGGATCCTCCATCGATTGGTTGACTTTACCGATCGAGTCGATACTTGTGAACAGAACCCAAGTTGGGTGAGTGTGACATCATGGCGTCTTGGATATCGAGAGAAATGATTTCGCATGGAAAGTGTGGTAGGACGATATCGAGATGTATTCTGAGTAAGGGTTAACATACTTCATTTCTTTACGTGTCACTAGTTTATCAGGAACGATCATGGCGTTGTATTGGGGACTAAGGTAATCCTGAATTTCAACAATAAGAAAGTAGACTATGCTGATAAGTGCGAGTAGTGAGAGGAAACCGCCACGATTGGTGCCTTCTGACAGATCAGTTGGCACCTTTTTAAAGATGTCGAGTTTGCGTACCTTGTCGCCAAGACCCATCTTATATTATTTTTATAGTGGCTCAAACAATATCTTTTACCTATAAAATAAATTCAATCATTAGGGCATGTCGCTCCGCTAGCTTTACTCTTGTTCGCTCATACTTTCAAATATTTAATCTGAGAAGGAATTAGATAAAACTTCATTGAAGGTATTCTTTTTACTGAACATGCTAAACATGTTGCAAGAGAAATGAGGGGTGATGGGGGGAGGGACTGGTTCAAGTGGAGCCTTTCTGTTTTCAACTGCTGCTATATTTTTTGCCATTTTATCGAGCCCTTAGTTGTATTCATTATGAGTTGTATTGCTACGGACAGATTCATCCCTATAATATCTAGAGCTGGACTGATTCAAGAAGGCTTTATTTGTGGAAAGATAGCTTTGATAAATGTAGCCTTGAAGGGCGCGCTATTTTCTGTTGACTAAATCACATTCTTGTGATAAATGTTAGTTCTAAATATTGAGAAGCTAATTTTTGATCTACAATTGAGCCACTTCTGAAAGCAGTCGGGAAATTTAAAGCTTGAGCTTTGCCCCTTCCAAATCATTATAACTCAAAAGCTCACAATCTGTTTGCTGTGACATTTCTTTAAATTTCTTTTCTTTTACGGTTATTTTTTTTACTCCAACGATGGGTATTTTTCTTTTAAGGCAGGTTTATTTGGAGGTAGACATGTCATCTTTTAACAGATCAATTGAAGCCAAATTTATTATTGTTTTAGATTGGACTGTATCCTTCATATTTTACAGTTTGACTATTCTTTGTTACAGGATTTGTTTGTTTCTAACTAAATCTTCGATATGTTTTTGATTGCTCGTTAAGATTTACTATTTTATATTCAGAAGACTAACTAATCTTTCCTGTTATTTCATCAAATTGTTATTTTGCAAAGACAACCATTCGATACTTTACTTGGACTATATAATAAAGGGATGGATTGAACTGTTGGAAGGTGAGGATGATGAAGTGACCCATGATTCACTGCCTTCATATTATATTTATGTTTGACCTTTCTTCTATCTCACTGTCAATTGTTATATTGCAGCTTCCAGCTATCTAATTCTTTATTGGTTTTACCAACTGTTTTTCGCCATCTTTTCAGCAAACTATTTCAATTCGCTTCTTTTTATGATTAATTGCTAATTGTCCCCTGCAAGTTCAGTCTGCAACTGACTCCTATCTTTCTCTTTTTGAGTGACGTCCCAAGTCCCATTGAAACCTTTGAACAGTTTTTAAAAAATACGATTCGGTTAGTTCTGTTAGCTCATAATATTAAACTAATTTAATTCTATAAAACGTATGATCAAGCAATCATCGGAGCAGACTCTCGCAGTGAGCAAGTTTGTCACGGATTGATTTTATACTATGACTGTATTTGCTGTTTAACTATATGGCTTCGGAAGTGAGAGAGGAGACGGAATCAAGTTGTGAGAGTAATTTAATGGATATTTTACGGTAGTCTGCAATGGATTCGGACCATGAAATTTAAGTTCGACTCTGCAATTCAGTCTTTATTTCATCTAAGAAGGTCTTTGTATTTGAAAAATCTAGTTTTTGTCCACTTCTCAATAAAGTTTCTTCTATTGTTTATAGAATCTAAGTGAGTTGGGCAGTCAGATGATCGTTGAACTTAATCAATTCTTGCTTGCATCTGGTACTAGAATCATCATTTAGGCAATCATCTCTCTATTTCAATATTTTATTGTATTTAAGTTGGAAAGCTTATTATTTTGATGAGAAAAGCTTATTTAATTCTAAAATTTATGCTTGGCAGATGCTCTTGCAGTTAATTTCAGGGCACGGTTATATTTTTGGACATTATTTTTATGGGCACGTCTCAGGTTAAGGACAAATAATTGGCTACTGACAAATTTAGCAATTGCATGGTTTAGGGACAGGGCATACAATTTATGGAGGACATTAAATTTATGGACAAATAGTTTTTTTGCATTAAGGGCATGGAGTCGGTTTTTTGCATTAAGGGCATGGGGTCGGTTCTTTGCAGGGTTCAGGCAGATGACAGATTTAGCATTTGCATTATTCCTTTTCCGGGCAAGTGATGATTGGACATTTCACCTCAGGACAGTTAGCACAATCCTTTTTAGCGCGACATACCTCAAGTAAAGTTTATGTCTTTGATAATTAATTCTTAGTGTTTGACAAACGAATAGATTCCTTTTCCAATTTGTCCTAGCAATTCTTCTTCTCCCCTCTTAAGATGTTTAGTTAAATGCCAGTCGCTTCTTTATTGGCTTCCAAATTCTTATTGGCCTCTCTTAAGGTTTTTATTGAACTATTCAATTGTTTAATAGTCACTTCTATATTTTCCTTACTAGCCTCCCAACTCTTTTTTTCTTCTCTTAAAGTTTTGAGCTAAGTGTTCAATTGTTCGATAGTTGCTATTTTATCAGCACAGTTCGTGTTTCCAGGAGAATCTTCTAACTTTTTTAGCAGTTCCTCTATTTATCGTGCGTCTTATTTTGGGTTATGCTTGATGAGGTGTGGGTTGGCTTGGTCATTTTGAGAATGATCGCGAATTGAAGTGACTAGTTGAGTCATCAATAGTAAAATCAAGACAGTTAAAGGTAAGGCAGCAAAGTGTGCGCTCTTCATTTACAAATCAAGGATATTAATAAATTTTATTATGATTAATTGATATATCTCCTTTCTTGTTGAGAGGCAATGATCAATTCTTAAAACAAAGCATTTGTGTTACATCAGACCTCCCAGTCGAATGTGATATAAATTGTGTCATAATTGTCGACTCTAAACATTAATTTATCAATCAGTATCGCCTAAGTGTTATTAGTTTGCTTTTGGGGGTTTGGAGCTTGGCCTTACACTGGTAGTAGACTCCACTCGTGATGATGTCCTCAATCTACATCCCCTTCCCCACCCGGGCAGTATTGCCACCACTCATCACCACTGGTTTCTTAACTGTTTTCCAATTCAATCCTTCCTCCTTCAATCCATTTTTAAAGTTATTGCTTTTCTTCTAAAATTTCACATCAATTTGTAAATCAAGCTTCCATTATTTCATGGAACTCTTTTTCGCAGAAGAATATTTTAGATTACTTGTTTGGTCAGTTTTGGGGAACAAAGGCTTACGGCATTTTAAGGCCGGGTAATTTAAGACAGAGTTGCTTTTTACTTTAATGTAATCAGGCTTTACAACATATGGACAGCATTTCATTTCTATTCTCGCATCTTTTTATTAGGAGTTATCGTATTTCATAGCAGTGTAAGTACTAAACACTAATTTATGCTTTGGTCGTGGAGTGCTGCATTTGCTTAGGATATTCACCTTTTATCCCAGACTATTTGTCCGTGAGTGCATGTTCGGTTAAAATAATGAATGCACTTTAAATACATCTAATTTTATATCTGATAATAACTGCAATTTATACAGAGGCATAATAAGCTTAATTGAGCATCACTTGAGGGGGGACAGTCCAAATATGTGCCGAATTTCCTAATTGTGAGGGTTCTGTTGCCCTATCCAGTCGGGATGCTCCATTTTAATCTGATACCAAAGCCAGTCAGCCAGATAGGAATGGAATTGTCCATTGGGGTGGAAGCCGTCACATCTTTCTATCATTTCCTTGGGGTCTCCGCCCTCCATAACTTTTCTTTCCAGAATCTCCATTGCTGGGAAATCATAATATACCATATCGAAGTTCTTGAACTTGTTCTCATTGATAATTTATTGATAAACTAAGGATAAATTTTTAGCCCTATCGGTCGTGAATTTGCGAACAGTATCGTTGCTATTAAGCCACCCCCAGCAAGGGCTAATCTTAAGACAGTTAAGAAAATCATAAACTGAGGAATAAGTAACATTGAGTGGATGAATGTCTGCGTGCAAATTTTAGTAAAGAAGATCCCCATCTCCAAGTCCCAAGGTAACGAGATGGCTACCTGCTGGAACCTTATCATCCAAGTAATGCAAAAGTTTCAAGATACCTCTCTTGAAATCTTAGGGTTTCGTCATACTGTCGAATGATTTTTTGCAGACATCATTGCCGATTAGTTCGAGGAACATTATTAGAGGGTAGTCGTTTTGCTGATCACGCTTAAGGGCTTGAATGTTACCCCAAGTATTTCCTGCGTCGCCTCCGTTGACTCCGATATTCTGGAAATCGTTATGATTGCAGAGATTCCAATCCCGAAGGTATTTATAGACAGAGTGAGATGGATAAGTTGTGTTTGTATGTCCAGTATATCCTGACTAATGAGGCAAATCGAGCTAATCAGCTATGCGTGGAAGGAGGTCATCGTAAGTTCCTTTTTTAATTAGGGAAGCATTGAAGTATTTTTCAGGAATAGAGAAGTGAGCGCCAGCAGAGTCACCAATCACAGCTATCCCGTATCTTTTATAGGGAGCACAGAACTTATCTTAATAGAGGCGGCCTCGATTATCAAGTCCGAATATACCGTTACAATCTTGATCTAATAATTTGGAGCCAGTTCTTCTTCCAGGATAAATGTCACTCTTGATTTAATTGCAATCAGAAGCCCTCCAATGATATCCACGGAAAGTTGAAACATCGGAGTAGGAGTCATTGTCAAGATCGAAAGCTGGAAAGTGTCCATTTCCAAAGTGATCGACGAAGAGGTGAACTAGCCACTTCCAAGGCGACGGGATTTCAACCTTAACAGCATTCACATCTATGTTATAATTCAAAGCTTTTTCCTTCACAATTCTACAATTTTTATCTTTGCACATTCCAAGAGTGAGACAGGCTTTATCTGAGGGTTCTTTCTTATAGAGAGTATCAATAATGACAGGCCCTCCGAAATGAATAAATGCTTGGCAAGTGGGTTTGATATTTCCATCAAACATTTCGCAAAATTTATTGCTTACAAAATCAGCCACTCCTACTTTATTGTAATTGATATAATTTTCCATCACCCTTAGAATAACCACGCATAAAGCACAGTCGTTATCAAAACCATTTTATTATTATTCAGATGAATTGATGGCTGAAAAGTCGGAGTTTGTGCATTGTTGGTGCATCTGGGCTATGTGGGTCATGAGCAGTTAGAAGTTTTATTGCCATTGGGATGACTTGGAGAGTGATACTATTTATTTGAGAAAATCATGGCAGTTGATAGAAGAGCCAGTCGGTAATTAAGGAATCGGTTCGCTCTAAAACTACATGTCTTGATGCAGAGCTTAAACCGCGAAGTACACTTTTACTGCAATGGAGAAAGCATGGCTTGTATCTCCCTTTTCAAAAAAAGTGATCATTTTTTTTAGTTCTATCTCAACATTTGCAAGCAGGTTATGTTTGATGAGAGTGACAGTGCTTGTAAGAGTAAGAATTAGGCAGAAGAGTGCGATTTGTCTCATCCTTTAAATAGGATTTATAATACAATCAAAGGAAATAAATCTAATATATTTTAAGTCCAATATTAATACACATCGCGTCTGATCAAAAGATGCTTTCTTCCATGAGAGTAGTTCCAAGAATGGCTTGCTTCTTTCGTATTTCACCACTTAGCTTCCACTCTGCGTAGGTATGCTTATTGGCGGCTGGTTGGATGATTGATACATCCACCTCAATCTGTCCTGTCATCATCATGCTAAAATCACTCTATCTTTATTTTAAATTGGCCTTTTCCTTTTTTGCTATTTTATGAAATTATTATTTATCATCACTTTGTCTAGTGCGATAGTCAAGCACACAACTTAAACTTCTCCACCTTCTTGATTTAGGCTGAATGGTGTATTTTTCGATTTTAATCTTTTACTGAATTGAGTTCCAGTATGTCCTCCGTTGAGTAATACCCGCAGTTTATTCTGGTTATTTAATCGATTTAATCACCTTCTCCTCTTTTGTTTTTTATAGGCTGCTGCTGCGTAATTATTATCTCCGATGAGTCATGACTCGCAGTAGATCTCGAGTAGCTTTTTTGAAGTAGTTGACCTCTTCATTTAATATTTCCATATTCTTCTATTTCTTTTTATAGGATTGAGTCAACACTTTTTTTAAATTTTAAACATACTTTAAACTTATCTTGATCTTTTCAATTTGTTATCGAAGTTTATGGTTTTAGAGGGCTCCTTTATATACCAACATCTTTAGAGAAGAATCTTTGATAACCAGTGTGGAGCACTCAGAAAATTACTGGGTGACTCTAGTCTCTGCTTCACTCATTTTTTTATAGTTTGTTACATTTATTTTATCAAAATAAATAGGAAGATTAACTCCTCTTTTGGGAGCAGAAACATGTTTCTTTTACTGGTAATAATGCCGTTTGAATTCTTAAAACATGAGCTTGGACTTAGTTGTTAAAATTTCCATCAAATGCAATTTTGTTTAAATCTCTTGATTTTTAAGAGTAATTTAACGACTGTCCTCCTAGAGTTTGCTGTTTTTGGCGGTGAGGGTTGCGATCACTCTCTTTAGGTCTTATATCTCCTGGAAAAATAGTAAGTTCACATTAGTCGCAGGGGTAATCATTCTATCGTCCGTATTTTTAACTTTTTCCTCAAGATTTTGGATGTAACCTTCCTTCATCTGAATGGACCGACGCAGTTCAATGATTTTCTACTCATACATCCGCAAAATATTGATATGTTACTGTTCATTCTCATCAATTATTTGCTGTTGCAGCAACAGAGAAGATGCCAGTCGTTCATTTTACTGCAATATCCGAAAATAGTTTTATTAGAGCTGTTTGTTTTGATTGGAAAGAGTAGTCATTATTTATTAGTTGAGGAATTAGTTGTTTTTGCTGATTGATTCGTTAACATATCTCAGCAATCGATTATTATACTGTAGTTAGGAGATTGCAAGCTAAAGTCGCTCCTTTTCGCTCTACAAAAACTTCAGCTTAGAGAGATAATTGAGGCAGGAAGTTTCCGATGTTTCTTCAAGAATCTGTGTCATAATTATATAATTAAGCTTGATATATTTCTAATTTTAGATGAATATCGATCAGTCTCATGGAAGCTATTCGCATTTGACTAGCTTGTCCTTAATCTGAGTCAAAAATGAAGCCTTTTCAAGCACAACAAGAAGCTCCTCCTCGTTAATTATTTAGAACTGGTCAGAGTTTTAACTTTTTGCCATCACGTACATCAAGTACTGACTGTTCATCGCGACTCCCACTTTCACTTTCAACTGCTTCAAATACTACTTGAAGATAGCGGCTCCAGTACTGTTCGATGCCTCAAGGACCATGACATTTTTATCCTTGACGGCCAAGTCCTTGAATTAAATGAGGCTCAAAATGTTAATGGCATAATCTTCGGGTTCGATAGAAGAAGAGTGTCCATCAACACCTACCCTCTTCAAGCCTTTCCAAGTCAAAAATCCCGACCAGGAAGGTTATCTTTCCTCACCTTTCTCTTTTGAGACACTTAACTTATCTTCCTTCTGCTCTTGATTGTCAGAAACTTCATGACCTAACAGTTTGCTGAGAATATCTTCTTATTTGCCAGTTTATCCGCTCTTTATGGGTTTTTTTTAGCCACCATTATCTTTATCAGACAGGACATCTTTTAAAAATTAATGAATGTTGTTGTCAATATTTGGGTGGCTTGATTGTTCGGGAATGTTGGAATATATTCCAGGTTACTCAGCAGGGTTTTTGTAGTAATTAGGGTCATAGTAGTATTGGGGAGGTTGAGGGGGATAATAAGATGGTGGTGCATATGGGTTTTGAGGTGGATACATGTTGTTGTTCTGATACATTGGGTAGCCCATTGGCATTTGCATCATACCACCTTGCCCTTGCATGCCATTATCCATACCGTAATGAGGAGGATTCTTTCTCCCTCTCTGTCCATCTCCTTGATACAACTTCTCAGTATGTGAAAGATCATGTCCTTTCAAGATAATTGACTCATCCAGCAGAAGGGCCACTTCTGCTCTTTTGTCTCCCAGCAAATCTTTTCTTTTGCTGAGTTCTTGTTTTGCCCTTAAAGCGTTCTTGATGTTATCAAATGTGAAGAGGAAATATGACCTGTTCTGAGTATTCACATTCTTTCTCATGTATTCATTAATAATGGGGCCAAATTTTTCACAGACTGGTTTAATGACTTGCATGTCAACATTGGCAGAAGTAATTGGAGGGAAACCAATAAAGAGGATGGGCAAAGAAGGGCTTTGCCTGTCATATTCATAGTTATTGCTAACAATGTATGCTCTTCGCGATGGATCAGAAAAAACCATGCGAAACCCTCGAGGATTTCCCAATCTTTGCGCGATTTATTCAGCTCTTTCAAAAGCGACAGTGGCTTCGGCAGCCTGTTTATATTTAATAAAGGCAAACTTAGGAAATATTTCAATTTATTAAATGATTCCATAGTACGACATTAGTTGAGACATATAGGTCTTATCACAGTTTTCAGGAATACCTCCAAGCCATAATTATCTCACCAAAACATTACAAGGTTTTTGTCCTACTATTTTTTCAGCTACATTGACCTGCACATTAGAATTAAATTGATTGTTCTGTGGAGGGTAGTAATAATTGAAAGGCGGTCTTTGCATCTGATGGGGGAAAGGTTGATAAGTGTTTACATGTGGTTCACCATAAGGCATATTAGGATTTTGATAATTTCTAATTCCACGTTGCATTTTCATCCTGTCGTTGTCGTATTTGATATTCATTTTCCAGTTGGGGAATTTTTCCTGCAGTTGTCGGATGATCTCAAATCCAAATGCTTCGTTACCCTTCATGGTGACGAAAGCATAGCAAAAAAGATCAAACCTTCCCCTGGCACTATCGCCCTTCATGATTCTTCATACAATATTTTTTACTTAACCTCCTTAAGTTCTGCCATGGGTTGCAGTATTTCCTTAAGTTGGTATTCTTCGAAGTCAAGAGGTAGTTGTCCGATATAAATTTTAATAAACTCAATAGGGTTGCTAAACAATAAGTTAAGTAGATGAAAGAAGGGAGGGAATAGAGATCCCCTCCCAGTGAAATGTACAACTTTAATATCTCAGTCATAGTATAGTGAAAGCTCGATTTGAAAATTACCACAAGAAATAAATATTAAATCAAGTCCACAGTTTATTCATTTAAATTCAATATTCTCACCCATTTAATCAAATACCCTATTTCGAGGGAGATTTAATACTCAAGGAAAAAATAAATAAATTTTAGCAAATTCATAAGACAGACAGACGTTCAATCTGTCTAATCGGTAGAATCAAAATTACTAAAATCAAAATTTGACTAAGAAACAAGCAGGATGGAATGATTCTCAATATCAATTATTTAATATTGTATTCTAATACCTCTCTTAATGTTGTAGATCAAAAACAAGATGAAATGATACGGTTTTACAAACAGAAATACAGTTATGCGAGGGAACAGATCAAAATGAGTGACCGTTTTATAATCTAGGCCAAATTTGCATACGTATTAATTACAAATTTAAATGGAAGAGCTTAACGAATTAAAAAATTTGGTCATTCAAACTCTATAATCCAATGGACAGCTTTCCAATATTCGGGCACAGATCCGTTCTAGCGTTTTCAAAATCGTCGACGAGCCGAACACGTAAAAAAAAGTACATCTGATCCAATGATAGGTATCTCCCTTCCACTGGTAGAACGTAAAATGTCAAAAACTATTGTAAAAATAAAACGGGAAAGAGTTGATTAGCTTGATCAAGGAATATTTTCAATTTTATAACATGGATTATACGAACTGCGTCTTCGCTTCCGAAGCCAATATGCGAGATTAGGTCAAACGTGAGGCTTTGGCACTTAAATTGGGAATTGACAAACCAGATCCCTAAAAGCCTTTGCTGTTAACGATTATTGAGCGATCAAAATGATGACTTTGTTGCGATATGTTTGAAATCCAAGAATTATTTTGTGGATTAATGTATAGATGTAAAGTGTTTAAAATACAAAAGTACATGTTATTTGGGGTCATTATCCGTCGTATTGTTGAAGGAACGATTATTTTTTAATTTATTTTAGGGTGATTATATTACAATTTCATCAAGGAAAAGCTAATAATAAATAAAAATAACAAAACTCATTGAACATTTGAATTCATCATTTTATACATAATTTTAACGTAGTTAAAAAGTTAGCAGCTTTACAGCCTGAAATTTGGATTGGTGTCATCCCTGCCGTTTTATTGAAAACTTATAGAATAAGTTGAATTGTTCCGCAATTGGGACTGAAAATTGGTCTTGTGACCGTGTATTAAACTCGCAAAATAAGGGTATGGTTATAAAATTAACTGGAAGCTCAAAAATAGGGTTGTTGATTGGAATTACTTCATTTTTAATACGAATATGTTCTTGAAACTGAATAGTTGGTAAATCATTTAAAAATATATCAATTGACTTCATATTGAAGTAAAAACAATAGCGTGAGATGTCACAGTGGCAAAGGCGCCAAAATAAGAGCTTAATTAGCATCAACATTCTCAGTATTATAATAAAATCACATATTTTCTAAAGCAATTGAAAACGTATGAAATAAAATACTAAAAAATCATAGGAAAGAGAAAATTTGCAATAAAATCATTTAGCAAACTCTAACCGCAAGCTTTTTGGAGATTTTGAGTCGAGTAATTCGGTTAAGCCAAGAGAATTGATTCAACTAGAGGCTTAAATTCCTTTTAAAAAACAGGAACCGTTGACTAAATATCGCTAAAAGTAATGTTCATTTGACTCAAAAGTAAAAAGTTAAGCTTCTCAAAAAGCTTCATCAGATTAATTAAAATCCTCATCGAAAAAAGATTTGGTGATTTTCTAAAAATAATTACGAATTGATAAAAGCAAGTCAAATAACTAACATGAGTAAAACAACAACATGTAGAAAGTAAAGAAAGCGTATGTTAGTAGCAAGCAATTCAAGAATAATGCGTAACTCAAATAAGCTATTAATGATTCATTGGTAAAATAATAATTTCTTTTTAATAATACAAAATAATGTTAAAAGCCGGGAAAAAAGGAAGCTAAACTACTCAAAAAACTGGAGAAGGAAAAACAGAACACGATTTAAATTAAGGATAGTAGCTATGATTCGGTACCCGTGCAGAAGAAGGAGGAAGAAGTGTTTTCGGAGGAAATTGTTTAACTTTTTAAACATTAATATCCTTACTATCTGGTAAATTAACATATTGTCTTTCCCATTTAAGATACACTCTTTGAAAAGTATCCGCAACTGAAGGAACAAGCTGGCTGCCAGCAAATTGAGAAGGCGGCGTATTTGACGAAGTTGAGTGATCATTTTAATAAGGAACTTCAAATCTGGAATATGATTGTCGAACATCCTGCCTTCTTCTTGATGACTGAGGATGTGACTATTCAAGAGATCTCTAAAATCGTACTTCTTTCGTAATTTAGCTTAAAAATTAACATACCCAATAATACAAGCAATTGTTCAAGGCTCTACACAACTTCTTTATTAACGATGTCCTCTTTCATCGTTATGATTAGTTCGCTTCTGAAGAGTATTATCCCTTTGTCAGTTTATGGCGATATGCAGAGGAGAATGGTTTTCTGGATAAGCTTTTCCAGACCTCTTGGAATAAGTTCATGCATTTCTACATATCCCTCCAAAAGATGAGTTATAAACTGTAGGACATTATCCGCTAATCCGAACACTACTCTCACTCCTTGCAGACAAATATTGAAAAAGGAATGTTCAATCATCCAAAATCCTACGGAAACCTTTTACAGTATTTAATCTACCTGAATAATACAAGTTTCTAAACTGTGACTTTTAAAGCATTGATAAACAATAAGATGATGTTTTTTAGAGACAACAACAAAGCTAAAAACTAAATGTTGGAGCAAAAGAAGAATTTGTAAAATAAGTTGTGGGAGTTGAAATAAATTGATAAAGGAATCATCAAGAAAGAGAAGAGTATTTTTAAGATGATAAAAAAGGAACAAAAAATCAAGAATCAAGAACAAATCGATAAACTTACGATGGAGTTGGAGGGAATTAATAATCAAAAATTAGATGTGACTCAAAAGCGAGGTGGTTTCAATGGTTAAATTACGGAAATCGAAAATAAGATTTATGAGTTATGCTGTCTCCCTGAATTTTCAAACGTTTGGCTGCTGGGTGAGGACAGGAGCAGAAATCTTTACTGGGTATTTGTCGCTTTATTTAGTTTATTAAAGAGCAAGATAATGCAATATATATGTAAGATAAACAAACTGGCGAGTGGTATATTATTAGCAACAACAACATCGATGTCTTTCACAACACTCTCAATCAAAAAGGAATCAGGGAAAGGAAACTCTACTAAAAAATACTGTATTACAAACAGTTAGGGTACATTAAAACTGATGCTACTGCCCTTCCTTCTGAAGAGATCATTGACGAAAATAATGATAACAAATGCCAATCAAATGAAATGAAGAGTGAATAAGAATAAATAAATGACATTTCTTCTTATATATACGATGTATCATAATTTGATAAATTTTCATACAGTGATTACAACAGAATAACTCCACAGATCATAAAGCTGATGATTTTAAAGAGTGAATGGATGATGACCAAATACCTCTATGAAAGAAATTCGAAATGGACGCAGTAGTAAAATAGAATTCAATACGTACTTGCATCTTTATACAGATAAACAAAATGTTGGTGGATGATTTCACAAATCTAGACGCTCTCACCCAGTAATTGAGGACTTTCAACTAAAAAATATGTGTTGTGGAAATAAATATTAAAATTGTTAACTAATCGGATGCTATTGACCTCAAAACTAGAAAAATACAAAGTAAAGGTTTCATAATATAGCTAAAATATGGGGGATTAATGAGAAGTACAAACATTTTTGGTATTAATACTCCAGAAAGTGTAAGACTATGTCGGATCTGCACTTTTTAGTCTCGGTTTTATATCTCACTATCGAAAAATATGTGACTAAGACAAGGAAGCCCAATAACACGAAATACTTTTTTAAAACAGTGGAGTTTGGGGAAGCTAATGACCAGCTTGAACAAATTTGTGACACTTGCAAGAACGTGGGTTAATTATAAATGTGCATGAGATGTGAATGTTATTTTCATGATGACTGCTTGATGAAACATCAATAAAACGATGGATGCACTTACAAGGGTCAAAATGAATAAAAATTGTGTATATTTGACTGATTGATTATCTATCTAAAAATATAGAAATTTATTTTATTATTAACATGATAGCATATGAATGATTTTGATGAATTAATATAGATGAGATATGCAGGCTACTGGCAATTATTTGGGGTTGGGGTTGGGGTT
>Ga0302185_10000293_pt1 | contig 39570 bp, 39 predicted proteins | sample II_Bog_E1_1_FD_200231 | JGI IMG/M metagenome (GOLD analysis project Ga0302185, IMG submission 200231) | Peat permafrost microbial communities from Stordalen Mire near Abisko, Sweden - II_Bog_E1_2 | ecosystem: Environmental > Terrestrial > Soil > Wetlands > Peat | place: Sweden: Abisko... | reverse complement strand
ATTACGATAATGAGATATTAAATATTTATTAAATATCACTTTCCTCCACTTTTACTTCTCTCAGCAAACTCAGAAAAGTAATAACTAAATCAAATAAAGAATACTAAGTTCCAGGTCCAGGGGCTTCGCTTGGTTAGTTTATAGGTAATCTACTAGTGCCTTGAAAACTCTTTACATAATTCGAAGCTATTTTAGAATTAAAGTAAGTTCCTACTTTATTTATTCCCAATTTATCATTGTATTTACCAGGTCCTGGAACCTAAGTCTTTTCATCTTCAAATCTTGATGATTTTCCAATTTTTCCACATCCAGAACTGCGATACTTCGAATTGAAATAATTTCCAGTGGAATTAAAAGCTGGAGGAGCTTGATATTGTCCAGGTCCAAGAGACTAAATCAATTTAAGCTTACATTTTTGTGCCTCTCAAGAGGATCTTCATATTTGGATCTAAAGGTAAAGGACAGGCGACTATAATTATTGAAAACTCGTTCGTACTTTCCTGGCCCAGGATTTTCAAGACCAAATTAATCACCAAAGCTAGCTCTTTTGACATTTCCAAAGCTGAATCCTCTTTTCCTTTAAAAATCACTATTGCGGTCATATGAACCTGGTGGAGGTACTCCCTCCTTGTTAATGAGACTAATTTTATTGCCATAACCAAAAGTGGTGGTTCTAGTTTAAAATGCTTTAGTCTTGACATTGTAAAATGATCTTTTGCATCTAAGATTAAGATAAAAAATTACGGAGATTATGGAGTGCTTTCAAATCGTTAGGACTTGGGAAATGAATAAAGATTTTTTGAGATGCTCGTGTTAATGGGTGACTTAAACACTTTCTCAAAATTATCAGCCATGTTTTCTATATCTATTAATTTTATTGAGCTCCTTTTATTAAAATAAATTTCAATAATTTTGTAGGTCCAATTTACAAAATATGCATATATGAACAGTATTGAATCAAATATTATTTCTTCGGAAGTACATTTAATCGCATATCTCTCCTTTGATATCTTTGATATGTTTTCTGTTCATAATTTACATTCTACGCTGATTAATAAGATCGGTTTTGCGTTTGATTATTGCCCAATCTAGTCTCTTTTCATTTTGTTTGTTATACAGTTTTAGGAATTGCTCATTTTGTTTAGCAAGGCGATTATCCATTTGTGGAGCATCCCATTTGTTTGTTCCATTGTAGAATTCAACCAAACACCCCTTTTCTTTTTTATGGGTAAGCTCTTATGCTTTATATATCCTTTATAAATGAATTTCTGCTTCCTTCTTTGGATTTTTTCGCTATGATTTTTCTTTATCATATTTCTTGTAGTCAGATAATGCTTTGAATATGGATTAATCAAACAAAAGCTTTTCATGAATTTTTCCGACGTTTTATGAGTCTAATTATTTCTTTTATTAATTTTCGCTCAGCCGATCTTTATTACTACATTTAAAGCAGGATTTGGCTTTTTTGTTTAAGAATCGATTTACCTCTATTGGACCAACAAATTTTGTAAAATCGATAGTGTGATTACTGGGTGCTTCATAAGGTTGAAAGTTGCAAAATTGACTTTCATCATTGCCTAAACTCTGATCTTTTTCAAAGTAATCTCTGGAGAGCATTTTGCTCATATCCAGAGTTTTGCCTTTCTTTCTGAGTTAATAGAAAAACATACTCATTTATAGAGTACAATGTATCGATATCGTCATTGTCTTCTTTAAGACACTTTTTTTGCCAAAACTCTAATTCAGTTTGAACTCGTTAGTTTAGTTTTGTTTGAGTACTGAAAAATGATTCTTCGACCTTGCCGTCAATACTTTCAATGCTTTTTTACCTCGGTATTCTCCGAGAAAGTTATTGCTTCTGTTCGATCCGATTGAGTCGATTGATATCAAAATATTGTTTGCTTCTTTTGTATAGAGTTGTTGACCGAAATTTCTTTTACAGAGCTGATTGTAGTTAGGTGGCAGGCATAATTTTCTGAGAATAAAATTAAAAATGTATGTAAGGATCTGCATCAATTATAAAACGTAATTACAATAAAGGAAAAGAATTTCTAAAGCAAGTAAAATATTTTATATATGATCTAATAAAGGTTGATTGCCTTTATAAAGTCAGAAAATAGCTAATTAAATTAATTATTTATGAGAATCATCTGCTTGACAATCCTATTAGCCTCCGTCACACACATCATTGCGATTTCTCAATATAATTTTAACCAATGTAGGATCTCTAACTGTAATGCAGAGGAAATAAACTGTGTATCAGATGTGGGAGATTGTCTTATAACCTTTGGCAATATGAGATCTTGGTAAGATGTTTTATAATGATAGTTTTGCCAATTGCGGTGGGGGTGCATCGTCCTCTTTTAATGGATGCTGGTCAAGTTGTAAAAACGCAGCAGCTAGAAGTAATAGCTATTATATGAGCTTATCACTGTGTTATGAAAATCTGTGCTATGTTGGAGAAGTATGGATATACCTCTCGTTTGTCATTATTCTCTTAGTTCTAAGTTTGATGTGATCATGATAATAAATATTTCATTATTCTGTTTAAAACTTCTTAATCAGTTTCTTGAGTAGATATTGGCTGAAAGGAAATATTTCTTTTTTAAAATATACAATAAAATATCCAAAACCTTTCAAAGCAGATAATCAAAGAATTCTTATTATCTATTAATGGATATTGATTATCATAATTGAATTTAAATCACTTTCTAAAGCTGTAACTCTTTTATTTTTTACTTTTAATGATATTTTCCACTAATTTTTATGAATATTTCTTCCAATTTCTTTGAGCATTTAATTTTTCATCTAGATTATATTCATCAAAATAAGCTTCATCCATGATTCCTTTGATAATTAATTTTTGTAAATTCTCAGACAAACTGAAAAATTTCTTTTCGTCGATTGAGTATACTAATGCTTGAGTAGACGAGCAAATAATTGATAGTTTGGCTTTCAGGCTTGAGTCAAAATATTATGATTTTTCCTATTTTTTTTATTTGTCTACATGAGATAAAAAACCTATATAAACACATTTATACTTTTTCCTCCAAAGAAATCGCCCATTCTTAGCTCACAAAAAACAACTTGGTCATTATATTCAATTTCATCCCCTACTAGCTTCTTTTTACCATAGATAAACTATTTAGAACTATCGTCAGTTTATGGATAATAAAACGTGTTATGAATGGAAAAACTTTTTGTTTTTATCTTGGGCTTGCTTTTCTATTGAGCTCTTGGTTTCCCAATAAAGAAATTTTAGGGTTTCTATTCGATATTAAGATGTTTAATGGACCTTTTGCTCCGATCTAGAAAGATCACCTTGAGATTGCCATCAGCAACAAAGTACAATTTATGGACTTCCTCTCCTTGCCTGATTAATACATTACCATAGGGAAGAATGTGCTTTTCTAAAGTTGACATTAGTGGAGTGACCATCATTTTCGATGTTTATTTAAAGATTGATGATTCCATCAGGGAATTTAATTTTTTTTAGAAATCATCCTCAGCTGAATTGGAAATAAGCTCTCGATAAAAGGCATTGGCTATTTTCAAGACATAACCTGAATACATACATTATTACATTTTTATGTTGTTTCAATAGTGTGGTATCTTTTTCCTTTTATTTGATTCTCTCCGTATCCCTGCACCTATCCGAAGTTCGAGCCTTCGTAGTAAGAGGTAAAATTTACCATGATCTTTTCATTGAAACTTGTCTTCTTCTTTTAGTATTGTTTGACACAGCCCTTAATAAGTACATACATAAACTCATCCTATTCCCCTTCTTCATAGACTTTTTGTCCTGCCTCAAATTATTAAAAGGAAGCGTGGTCGAAAATTTTCCATCTTTTTTCTAAGATTTGTAAAATAGATACATTTGTTCAAAATAATGAAAAATTTGTTAAAATTTAACATTTTTTCAAGTTTTTCAATATTTCTTTTACCTATTGGAGCTTTAAATTCTTCTCTAATAATGTTAATATTTTAGAGAGATTGTATTTCTAAATTATTGAGGATATCGCTAACAGAGGGAATATTAATGGGAGGGCTTACCTTAAGTCGATTAAGTTCGTTGTTGATTTTGGTGCAGATACTTTAAAATTTGTTATTTTGAAAGTCTTCAAACATCTTTTTGTAATCTGAGTGCAATATCTTCTCCACTATGACAACATTGTTTTTTTTATTTTCCTAATTATTATCATCTTCATCTTATTCACTTTTTAAAAAATTATTGGTTAATTTGTTTTATTTAAGGTGGTCCTGTGCAACATTTAGTTTGAGAGCCGATATTTGCTTTACTGCCTTTTTGCGTTGGAGAAGATATTGCTCATAATTATTCGGAAGGAAGGTTTTATTGCCTTTTTGTTCCATTTTTCGTTGTTATAACGTCAATGAATTAATAATTATTGTAAAACATCGAATTACAAGTTGCAAGCATCAAATATTTTATAAATAATCTTAGCTCATTCATTCATGTGTTGGCATAATTGTATATTGAAATCTGTTGATTAGTTATTTTTTGTATCATAGAAAATCTCAAGCCATTTTTCATTGCTATATTTTATAATTTATAACATTTGCTTATAAGTTTCACAAATGTTTAAAAACACTTATCAGTCAGGATTTTTATCCATCCTTTATAGCATTGGAAGTAAGCCGCTACAAATATGGTAAAAATAAAGTACCTTTGAAGTGATAAAGTTCATAACGGACATATAAAAAGATTAACAGACCAAGATATTCAATCTTCAGTACTGGAGATCATGGGTACAAACGTGACTACTGCTTTTATTACATGTCCACAAAATCCAAATGAGACACTTGGCATTAAACTACCCTTTTTGGTGATGATTATTAAAAATGTATCAAACTCCATATTTAGCTAAAAAAATACTTTACCTTTGAAGTACAAGTTCTTGATGATAAAAATGTCAGAAGAAGATTTAGAGCCTCGAATTATCAATCAACTACAAGAGTAAAACCTTTTATCTGTACTATGCCAATGAGATTGGATGAAGGCTGGAATCAAATTCAATTCAATTTATCAGATTTTACTCGACGAGCTTATGGTAGCAATTATATTGAGACACTGCGTGTTACAATTCATGCAAATTGTCGCATTCGTAGGATATATTTTTCAGATCGTCTCTACTCTGAGGAGGAACTTCCCCCATAGTTCAAGCTCTTCTTGCCCATTCAAAAGCAGCAATGATTGACAATTAGAATGATTTCATTATGTATTCATTCTCAGATAATTTTTTAAAGCATAGCTTATAACTAACTTAACATTGATTATTTTAACTTATCAAAATGACAAGCCTACGGGAAGATTGCAAGGAAAGACTAAAAGTAGCTTTCGATTCAGTCAGAGCAGTTAGTAACACTCTTACTTTTATTCTTATTGTTGACAATTATGGACTTAAAGTTCTCAGCAACACCATTAAGATGATGGAACTTATCAATTATGGTATCACTATTGTGGAGAGGCTATAACTGAAACGCAAAAAAATTAACAATATAGAGGCTGTTTATCTTATTAGTCCAGAATCATACGAGCGTATGCTTGAAGATTTTCCAGAAGATGGGCCACCTCAGTATAAATCCATTCATATTCTCTCTCTCTCCAAGATATCTATGGGAATTATGGAAAAAATGACACAAAATGGTTCGTTTGCAAAGAGAGTTAAAACCTTAAAATAAATAAACTTTAACTTCAGTCTTCATAGTCAAAATGAAGTTAAAATTTGTAGTTATGATGAAAGATCTTTTTAAAAATCAATAATGGGAAGCGATTAGTTGTTAGAAGCCACAATTAATTAACTCTCTACCATTGTAACAACATTATCGGCTTTCTATATCGTAGAAATATATTATCAAAAAAATAATATTTTTAATTTTACAGAAAAAATTGCATTGGGACTTAAAGAAAAATTCTAAAACTTTTTTAAGACTTATTAAAAATTTGGAATTCAGAATTACACAAGTGCTGCTCCTATGACAACTTTTCTCATTTTAGATCGATCATATGACGCTGTAAGTCCCTTAGTGAGAGACTTTCACTATTTACCCCTGCTTTATGATTTGAAGAACATAACCAATCATAAAATCACTGATTGGGGCAAGGAAAAAAAGACTTTCCATCTTGATCAAGATGATGAGATTTTATAAAAATATAAAAATGCACACATAAGTACAGCTTTAAAGGGCATTCCTAAAGACTTTTAATAATTTACACAAAATCATGCAGCCGCGAAGTTTCAGAAAAATCAGGGTGAGGGTTAAATGAATATTAATAAACTCGGAGAAGTCCTCAAAAAGATGCCACAATACATGGATATTAAAGACAGGTTTTCTCTTCATTATGAGGCTCTTTAAGAGATATTAGGAAATATGGAAAGTCAACAATTAAAAAGTCAGGGATTTGTTGAACAATCCATTTTATCTTTAACTTCCGAAGAAGGCAAAAAACTAAAAGAAAAAGATGCTCTGGCGAGTTTAATAAGTCAATTGGAGAAAACTCAAGATGATGAGTAAAAAGCCAAACTAGTCCTCATTGGATTAATGTGTTTAGAATTAAAACCTAAATAGCAAGGATCTCTAATATAATTTTTATCAAAAACTCCATTTTCTGGGATTGAAAAAAATATTAGCAAACTTACTGGCCCTAATATTTATAGACTCAATTCCAAAAAATAGAATAAGGGAAATGAAATTTTAGACAAACATTTACCAAAAATAGAAGAGACGGTACGATCAATCTCAAATCAAAATCACGGCGATTTAAAGCATATTCGGGTTGGAGCTGTTGAAAAATTAGCAAAAACTTCTTTAGTGAAAAATCAATTAAACCTTGGATTAAAAAAAATAAAGGCGGAAACTGACAAAAAGGAGCGGCCTCGAATGATTGTATTTGTAAACTCAGCTATTGGCTACAATGAAATGCGAGCACTTTCCTAATTCTAAAACTCTTATCATATGATATATGCCTCTCATAATTTTGTAACTCAAGGGCAATATCTCAGGTTAATCAAGAGAATGGGAGAGGAATAAGAACTTTAGTTATGATAAAGTTTATCTTTTTAAATAAATGTTTAATATCAAAAATAATTATCTCATTTGTTGAAAAATATATAATAAATTTTTATTCTGATTATACTAAGTTGTATAATTTTTATTGTAAATTTAAATGAAAAGGGAATTTAGGACATACACTAAGAAAGAAAATAGAAATATCAAATAAACTAACTCTAAAGTGACAGCAAAAATATCTCATTCCAAGGATACTTCTGGCAATAATCCCTAATATGAGAGACTCACCTTTGGAGAAATGCAAAACATCACTCGTATTAAGTTTAATAATTTAGGTACTATGCTCAAAGATCCCAAAAAACAGATCCAAAATATGGGTATAATATCAAGCATAAAGGGTAAAATGTATTGTCTGCAACTTGGATAAGTGAGTTCATCTAAAGATTTTACTCATTATTTCTATTCTAATCAATATCGACGCAAACAACAGCTTCAGCCACTAAAACAAATATCAACAAACTCTTTGTATTGCACAAACATCTAAAAATTTGATTGATACTATTTTTATTTATTTTAATAGAATTCATATTGATTTTGCATTAAAATTACTTATTTATTAAAAATTCATGAGTGACCAGGCTAATTCAACAAATGGAGGAACAATAGGAATAAAGCAAGAAATAGAATAGCATAAGGAAATGAATGAGGATATGAAATCCTAGTAGGAAATAATCACACAATAAAAAGCATAGCTAAAAAATGTATAAGCACCAATTGAAGGAAAGTCAGCTAAATCTCTTTAAAATCCCATTTAAACGATAAAAAAATAGAGCGAGATAATTAAAGATAAAAAATAGAAGGCTGATAAAATGATTGAACTCACACAAAAGGAATTTAAAAGAATGATGAAGTTAGCCAATCAAGTTGAGAACCTGAAATCTTAATATGAAAAATTAGTTAAAAATTATGAAATCATTAGAGCAGAAAAAGATCAATTAAAACAAATGGTCGAATAAAAAAACAGTAAAATTCAAAATTTGACCAATTAACTTTAAGAGATAAAGAATGATGAGTTTTTCTTAAAACAATAAACATAAAAATTTAAAAGAGAAAACTAATCTTTTAAAAAAGATAATTAGATGCTAATGAGAAGGATAGAAGAGTGTAAAAAGACAGAGCAATTAAAAGAGGGATTGGAGTAAAAAGTCAAACAACTGGAAATTATTATTGATATGACAACAAAGAATGCTGAACAACAAAAGAAAATAGAAGATAGACTGAGAAAGGAGGAAGAAAGACAAAGAGAGTTTTTAAAAATTGAAAAGGAGAGCAACTCGAATCTAAGAAATTAGGTAGAAAGATTAAGGATTATCGAGAGTGAGACATTTATCATGAAACAGGAATTGGTCAGAATCAGTACCGAATATAAAAATCTCAAATTTTAGAAAGAACAATTTCCCATTATGGTTGATAAATTTTAACACCAAGAACAAATGATTAGCGAACTGAAAGAAAAAATTAAATAATACTAAGTGGTTGTTAATCAAGGAAAATCTATGACCGAAAAATTAGAAAAAAGAATCACCCAAGTTCTAGAAGAAAAAAAATAATTGGAAAGAAAATATAACAAATCTCGATGCTAGATGGAATAAACTATCGGAGAATGTTAGGCCCTCAAATCAGAATTGTAAGACGAAAGAGGTTAGTGGGAAGTGCAAAAAAAGAGATATCTGACAGTAAAATATGTTTAATTAAGTAATTAAAAACGTTGAAGACTGAGTTGCATAATTAGCATGAAAAACTAAAAATAACTGAATGGGAATTGAGCGAAAGCCGCAAGAAAGAAAAGCCAAAAGTTCAAATGGAGAGAGTCAACATACTCTCTTTAAGTAAAGAAGATCTACTTAATTATCTTGAGGAGATGGAAGTAAGTATATCTGTAGTTAGATGAAAAATCAGTCACTTAAAATTAATGTTAATGAAATTTCGCACACAATTCACGAAAAGGATAAAACGATAAAAGAGCAAGGAAATGCCATCATGGCCCTTACAAGAGAAATTACCAAAGATTATCCAAACTTTAATGAGAGTTAGGGTATGGATTATGTTGAGAAGGATATCATAGATTTAGGTCGTCAAAAGAAAGATGATTGGGCGGAAATCGTTGAAAAGGTAATGATTGAAAATATGAGGCTAAAATATTCAGTAACGGCTTTGGGAGAATAATATAACCAACAACTCCGTAAATAAAAAGAGAAATGATTATTTTCATTCAATTAAATTATCTATAATAAATTAATACTTCTTGAATGCAGAACTAGGCTGATATTCTGATGTGCTAATTTTGCAGCATCCCTATCATGATAAAGTGCTATGATATTCATCGGAGGGCTTGCGAAAAGAAAACAAGAAGTCAAATCAAAAGTACAATCAGGGAGTCTGATTTTAATGATTTCATTCCTTGCCTATAATGTGGAGATAAGATACGTTTTTCCGCATTTACTACTCATATGGAGGAATGTGTTGGAAGACAACTAACAAAATGTTAAATGTGCAAGGTTCTATATCCTTCTTTTTTGTTTGAAGAACATGCCAATATTTGCAATGATTTCAGAGAAGAGGAGTAAGATGTACATAATCCTTTATATTTTGAGGAATTTGGTGAATAGTAGCAAGACCCTCAGTTAACTGCAATGATTATGGAGCTAGCTCAAAGCACTATAAAGACTGAAGAACCTCTTCCTCTATAACTAATTGAAAAAATGAAAAAGATGGTGTTGAATACGACTGAAGACTGCACCATTTGTTATTGCTCTATTTCTAAAAGCAGTTCCATCATTCGATTGAATTGTGCTCATCACTACCACATTCGATGCCTAACAGCCTGGCTTCAAAAGAATCCAAATTGCCCCATGTGTCGTCGACACGCATTATTCTGACACTATAAAGTCTATATATTAAAAATATCTATACAAAATAATTTAAACATAAATTCATCCAATACTAAACCTTGATAATGAAATCCACTTTAAAATAAAAATCCGGAATTTTTTATGATTGTCCAGTTGATATCCTTCCTTTGATATATCATTGGTTTGAATATTATTAATGTTTAATGATAAATTTGAAGTCATTCATCTCAAAGAACGTAAAATCACAACTCCTCTTTTTTCAAATGCCATGTAAGCTTATAGCCTGTCGTCTTAGCCAAGAAAATATCCAGCAACTTACTTAGTAATTGAGTCGACAGAAACAATATAATAACGAGTATTCAAACAAACAAACATATGCCCTGTTTACATATTTGCCAGCAAATCATACATATTTTTGTAAGGTGAATGCCTTTGGAGATATTTTTTAGCTAGGAAAGAAAGTGACAATGTTATCCCATAGGAATAGCTTTGGACAATGATGAGTCAAATAACTGAAGCTCTAGTCATTCTCCGAAAAAATGGATACTAGCACAGACATCTAAAATAATATGCAATTAGGAGAATTAATCCTGATCATTTTAAGTTAATTTATCACCCTGAAATGAAAACTATTCCTCAAATTATTGAAGAAAAACATGATAGATGGTACAACTTCTACCTCGCCCCATAACAGCTCCCTCCTCATCTCAGCAATTAACAATCAAATTCCTGTGTATTTTCTCTTGGAGCAATAGCTCTTAATTTGATGAACCCTCTCGATTTTAAACGTGATATCTACAGTGATAAATAATATTCACTTAACTTGGCAGTCATTGATTCAAAGATGAAGAATATCTTGAGTTTATATTCACCTAGCATGGCAGAAATAATTAGAAATGCCCTTATGCCTGATCCAGATAAAAGGATTAAACTTAACTAGCTGCAAAAATTAATCCTAATGCTGAATCCAAAACAAAAAAAGCTAAGCATGATCAATTAAATTAAGCCATATGTCATCAACAAATTGGGAAATAGTCGTTAAAAGAAAAAAAAATCATAATCTCAAGAATCGGATCACCCAATCTAAAAATAGAATAAAACAATAAGTTTTAAAAGGGGAACTTTTGGAAGTTAAAATAGTAGCAAAAGAAATTTATAATTTTAAAGAGGAACTTTTGGAGGCTATCCCCATCCTTAAATATATTAGAGTGATTATACTTTGAAGAATAGTATCACTTCTGGTGAGAGCAACTCGAAATAGATAGAGTAGTAGATAGATTACCCCTTGACTAAATCAATTAGCTATAGATAATATTTACAACAGACCAATAAATAAAAATAATAGACCGAAATTAAAGAATAACATGCTTCCAAATACACAACTGCATTTAAGTATGCATCAGGAAATCATCCAAAAACTAACATTTAAGTTTCAGCGAAAGAAAAAGAAAATTAACTTTAAGATTCCAGCATCAATTTGTCTAATTTTAGTATTTTAAAACCTTCTCACCAATTTAACCCTATTTAAGAATAACTCACTGGCTTTAAAACAAAAATAAAATAGTATCAACTTTAACTGAGTCAATGCCTACAACCTCTCAACGATCTTATTGATAGCATGAACATTCCAGGAATAAGGATAGATTAAGATACTTATTACGGATAGTACTAAAATGATCGGAGAAATGGCTTTGGCTTAGCAATATTTCCCAATCGATAGTATTATTATGGTTTTTTTAAAGAAGATTTATTTCATGGAGAAGGCTTCTATTTTTGGAATCGAACTAAATATTTCTTGGGTATCTTTTCTAATGGAAACAAGAAAGAGGGCAGTTGGTGGGGAGGAGGAATTAAATATATTGGATAAGTTAAAAATAATAGAAGACATGGAATTGGCTCATGCTACTACTTAAATGGTAGAATCTATGAAGGAGAGTGGTTTGAAGGGAAACGTCATGGTTCAGGCATTCTTATTGATCCTTCAGGATAGCAATTTATTGGATCATTCAAATGCGGACAAAAATATGGAAAAGGAAGTTATCTTACCGATAGCTGCAGAATAATAGGAATTTGGAATGAAGATCAATCAATTGGATAAGTATAAATAATTTATGATAATGGAAATCACTATAAAGGCGTGATCAATCAAGACTATGAGAAGTAAGGTTCTGGAGAGTTTCGATTTTCTAGTGGATGTGTTTGCAAAGGCAAATTTTCATAGGATCAGTTTGTTAGTGGATAAATTCAATATTGCAATGGAGAAAGATATGTTGGAGACACCAAAGGGTTTCAAAGACATGGAATGGGTGTCTATTACTACAACGATCGCAGAGTAGTTCGCGGATAATGGAGATAAGGTACGATTATTAAATAAATACATTCTTGATTTTCACAGTTCTTTATTAAAAATACATTTCTAATCAATAATTGGAATATTTAATCAAATGGATCAAAGAACAGAGAAAGTTGAATAAAAATATTTTAACAAAATTAAAGTTAAATTACTTGGATATTTATATGAAATGGGTGTATTCCATTCCTAAATTCATGTTTGTGCTAAAAGGCCATCAATATACAAATATTTATATTACCTTTCAAGCTAAGAATACAATAGGTAATAGATTTCATCTTCAAACTCTCGAAATAAATATTATTTAACGACTTTATATCGAAGACACTTGCTTGGAGGACATAACAAAATTAATATATTAATCTTCTGGAAATTAACAGCATGTATCATAATATTAATTGTTATTGGAATCACTCGCTATTATCAATTTATTGTTTAAAAAATGATTGAATTAATGTATATCCCTAATTTTAACATGAGTAAAATTTTATTAATATTATTGACAAAGTTTTTGAAAATCAATGAAATACTCAAAAAACTAAAAACGATTGATAATTTAAATTGGAAATTTAATAATTTAAAATTTAAATTAATTTAATATTGTATTTGCATTCATATAACTATTTCAGTTGGCAAACTAATTTGATTCGCACATTTTGTCAAACGGTATTAGAGATAAAGCTTAATTATCTTTAATAATCGAATTTGTAAAACTTTATGAAAAATTTATTATTGAGATATTAGTTTGATTGAATGGTCAATAAAACAGGAACACCTTTCCTTATAATCATAGCCCTCGTTATTAACATAACTTACCAAGCAACTACTTTTTTTTGCTCCAGTCAATGCGCTGCATCTGGTTGCAATGGTTGGACTGCAGCAGATTGCAATAATAAATGCAGTACAGGATATGGATGGACTAGTCAGCCTGATTCTTCATGTGCTCTAAGTTCTACCTCCAACCGAGCTCTTATAGATGTATCTGATGATGTAGGTGGAGGAATTACGGTTAGTCCTGTCAGCGCAACTCCAGATTGCACTACTTTTACGGGGATAACTCTCCAAACCTATGGAAGTTACACTGCCAACACAGTTGTAAATTTTACAGCAGCAGGAGGAACTTCCCTTCCTCATTGGGGTCTTGATCTTTTCTATGGATTGATTTTGATTGATACAAATGGTCCAAATCCTTGGAGTACATCATCTCATATATTCACAAATTTGGATGGAGCAACTCCAACTCAAAATCAACCATTAACCCTCAACAATGCTAATTTGGATACATCCCAGCAAACTTACTGTGGCGCTAATAATAAGTGGGATAATTACTATCATATGAATTTTAGCTATATTCATAATTAAACAAATCTGGATATAATCTTCAGCATTGTAACAGACAATAACAAGCCAAATGCTATTTTTGTTGTCAAAGAAATAGTCTTAGTTGCCAAACTTTGTAATGTTGCTTGTTTGAGTTGCTATAATGGAGGTACTAACACTACTTGCACGTCATGTGACCCATCTGTTCCATACTTGCTCAATAATAATACTTGTTATAATATTTGCACCACAGGCTATGGATATACAAACGATCCGGCAACATGTGTATGGTGCAGTGTATATTGCACTTCTTGCTATGACATTGCAGATAACTGCAGCACCTGCCACTCTGCAGGCCCTTACGCTTCTTTTCTTTACATCAACGATACGGAGGGATATTTCAATTGCCTAAAGACATGTCCTTCTGGATATTTTGCGAATACGACCACTCGCATTTGTGATCTATGCGACCCTACTTGCACCACTTGCAAAACTAATTCAACTTATTGTCTTTCCTGTCTCACGGGGTATGGCTGGTACAACTATGTCTGCTATCAGCCTTGCAATGCGGGCTACTATTATTCTAATAATAATACTAATTGTTCGCAATGTCCTTTAACTTGCTCAGATTGTGTCAATTTTACTACTTGTACTGTCTGTACACTCAATGTATCCAATATAGGATTTTTACAGGGGACATCTTGCGTTAATCCTTGTGCTGCTGGAACATACGGATAGACAAATAATGGAACTGGCCCTAATGTTTGCTCGACCTGCAGTGCGACTTGCACAACTTGTACAGGTAATCCTTCCCCTTGCCAGTCCTGCGCAAATGGGTCCTATCTTTACAATTCGACTTGTGGGAGTACTTGCCCGACCGGCTATGTGGCCCTTGCTTCAATCAATCAATGTATCGATTGCAGTCTTAATTGCATAAATCTGAAGATAAATATATATGCAGCTTCAGCAATAGCAAATCAAATATATGTTGATATGGTTTTTAGTTAAGCCCTTGACTTCTCATCATTTGACTACCAAAATTTTCAGTCAATCTCAATTGCAAATAATCAAATGTCAGAGTTTAATGTTTCCTATCAAAAGTTAACAAGCTCTTCCTATCGCATCATCATTGAACCTCTCACTTTCGTGTTTCTCTACAATGATACAGTCACAGTTACAACAATCGCACTTACTTCTACTCTTAATACTGGTCTTAACGGTACTCCTTTTATGCCATCAAACTATGGAAAATCTGCTCAAGTGAATTGGTTTTTATTGAAACCACCTGATATGAGTGACACATAACAGCAAATTATAAACGGATTGAGTTCTGTAACTTCGGTATTGGCAACAGTGACGACAAGCCCCTTTGTTGCCTAAGTTAAAAAATCTGGTCTTTTTACTATGCTGTTTTCAGGAGCAATAATGACAACAACTTCAATTTTTGTTAATAATGTTCCAGCTCAAAACATGTATGAAGGTGCACGCTTTTGGGGAATCTTTGTTATGTATGATGTACCACCATGGTAACAAAATTCAAACATTCCTAATCATGCTCTAGGAGCATAAATGTACAATCTTACTAAAAGTGAACGTAGACTTTTTGATTTAACCAGCCTTTATTGGAGATTTCAACGTACTGGGCAAACCAGCTTTTTTATTTATGATGTTTATGTTCCAATTTTGCTCATAGTCATCTGCTGGACATGTGCATTGATTGCTTATCTACTGCGAAACAAAGTTTCATTTAAGTTAGTTTAGAGTAAATTCTTCACAGTGTTGCACAAAATTCATGAAATTTCAATTTTCTACGTGACAATGGCCATGATAATGGAGTGGCTCTACTTTGATGCAGCATCTCTATAACGATGGATTTCCCTCATCATTTGCATTGCCTTCAATCTATACTTTGTAGGTTACCAACTTTACATTTATTATGACATGATAAAATATCCTTAGGCCATGATTGGCAATCAAAGATATTAGTACTATTTATTTAAGTACAGCGGCTTTTTAAAAAATATCAGATATGTCTAATACGATGTAAATTTACCTTAATTCAGCCTAAATAGTAATGGTCTCCGATGCATTGGTTTCGTCCTTATAATTTTCATCTTCTCAGTTACTATAGAAAATTTTGTATAATCATCTGTCTTCCTATCTTTTATGAGAATAAACATTGCCAAGCAGTTATTCTTATAGTTATCCAACTTATGGAGATTGCTCGATTGTTGGCAACTCAACCATACTTTGCTCGTTGGCGCAATATTTATCGTTTAGTGCTTGAATTGATACTTCTTGTTTTCTTTGTGACTGTACTTGTGGAAAGCTTTATTATTGATGCCATTACTCAAAATAACTCTGCGACATTATTGTCGGCAGTCTCTTCTTTCTATCGTTTGGGGTGGGTTGGATTTGCGCTTGTCTTTGGATTCAATATTGGATACTTAGTTCTACTTTTTATTGACATAGTACAAGGATTCAGACACACCAATCGTGAGATGATGGATGAAGCCAGAAGAATTTACTATTATGATAAGATAAATTCATACTAAAAAGAAAATGACCAAGTACCGCTAGGGCTCATGAATCGTTGGGTAAAAATGGGTAACCTCAACATGAGAAACATGTAAGAATTACCCGACATAAACCTTCGAATTGAATATTATCGTCTGGTTAAAAGAAATGAGTATTTTGATGTCGAAATACTGAAAGTTGTGGAACTGTTCATGAATACAGATTTAAATTTTCACAAAGAGAACAACACAACAGTGGGTAAAAAAATAAACAAAAAAACTAAACTTTCCAAAGAAGTTAGTTCTTCTCTCTATAATATAATGTGTGGAATTTTCAATAAATACGCAAAAAAAGATACTTAATCCATATCGATAAAGACTTTCATGCACATTTCTCAAACCAAATTTCAAGCCGGTGATAAGGTACCTTTAATTTCGGAAGGCATGTTCCAAAAGTTGGAGCTTTAAAATAGTCGCGCTGATAAATCTTCTATAAAATTGGCTGAAATGATAAAGGGATTTCCACTAAATGCTCATGATCTCCTGTCTCTCTGATCTATGATCTCTCTGCAAATTTGCAAAATTAAAATTATTAATTCTATTAGTAACCTTATGATTAATGAACATTTAATTCTTGTTTTGGTATTCAATATTTTATCATCATTTATGCCAGCTCATAATCTTAATTATTTCAAGAATATAATTAAAATAAACTGTTGGCTATATAATAAGATAATATGGATGCCTATGATTTGTAACAAATTGGAGAAAGCTTATAAACATTTGCAGTTTTGAAAAAACAGTAACTGCTGATTCATTCCTGGATATAGCTAAAAATATTTGTAAAACGGAAAGTTCGGATACCGTCCATCCGATTAGGGAATTAAAATTTCGGTTTTACTAAGAGACCAAAAGATATCTATCATACTCAGCCTAACGTCGAATTGATAGATGAATATAATTAGTATGGTCAAGATTCTTTTCATGACTACAATCCTTCAATAAAGTATCATGCTAATAGTCGACTCCATACTGATGAGATTATCCCGAAGAGCCAAGATCAAAACTAAAAAATATTTGCCTAGCTTCCTGCAGATGAAAGATATCATTACACGGAGCATCAAAAATCTGTGAACGGGCATCATATACCCTTGGAGGTGTAAGAATAATATCTGATGAATTGCGAAAATAATGATGAATTTGAGGATATGGTGCTTGATCGCCTAAGCAAACTTGAATAGAGCATAAGTCAAATCATGGAATAAAAAAAATTACAAGAAGAAAATAGCGGCAACATTGATTATTCCAGTAACTCTAATCCTTTATTCCAAAATCTTTAACATCTAAATTTCAAAGACCATTCGAGTGAAGAAGAAAGCTTTCCAGAGATATATCCTCCACATACGATCTAAGATGGAAATCTAAGATTTTCCTACAATTTATAAAGTAGTAGTCTAGTCAAAGATAGTATCAAGGAGAAGTCGTATGAACAGGAAGCAGATTTAAGTGACTGGAAATACATTCCAATTGGAAAGGGAAAAGAGCCAGCAGCAAATATAAAAAATATAAAAAACATTCTTCAAAATAACCATGTGAATAATGAGGAATATATGTTCATTAACGATGTTGATGATTTTAACTAAAATCAAATTGCAGGGTATCAAGGACACAACAGAAAGAAATCTAACTATCGACCTCAGCAATATACTGAGAGAATATATGCGAATGGAGGTGAAAAATATACATTAAATATAGGTGACTATTAGGATAATTAAATTGATTATAGTAAAAAACAAAAATCAGCTTCTTTTAGACTCAACAGAATTCAAATGGAATAATAATAGGACGATAGGGTCTAGATTAACGATTATTTTGTGCCCTCCGATATGTAAACTGGAAATTACTTCAATGCCCAAGATTATAATTTGAACATGGTGTAAGATAGTTCTGAATAAAAGTAAGATGCAATTAACTTATTCTAAAGGTACATTCCAATAAATTTAAATGAAAAGGCCGATCCTTCGGATGAATTATAGAGATAGCGTAGAGATAGTGAATAATTAAACTGATATGATCAAATAAGTAAAAAAGGTGATAATAATTTTTTATTTAAATGAATTTTATTGGATGGTTTTCACTTTATCTATTATCTGAATTTTTCTTATATTGATAGATGGAAACGTTTGAACTAAACATCCCAGTGGAGAGCCCAGAACAGCAAAAAGAAAAGAAAATAGGCAGTTACTTAATATGTACATTTGATTCAATTCAGAAAAGACTTTGGGGAAAGGAACATTTGGAAAAGTCAAATTAGCGACCCACATTCCTACGGGGGAAAAGGTTGCTATTAAAATTTTAGAAAAGGATCGCATTATAGATGTTGCAGATGTGTAAAGAGTTGCAAGATAAATTCATATTCTTAAGTTAATACGGCATCCCAACATCATTCATTTATATGAAATCATAGAAACACCCAAACATTTGTTTTTAGTCATGGAATACATGGAAAGAGGGGAACTTTTCGACTATATTGTCAGTAAGAAACGCATGGAGGAGGAATAGGCATGCAAAGTGTTTTAACAGATAGTTAGCGGAATTTAATACACTCACAAATTAAGAATAGTTCATCGTGATCTCAAACTTGAAAACTGTCTTATTGATTACGATAAGACCATTCGTATCGTTGATTTTGGACTTTCCAATACCTATAAACCTGATGAACGATTAAGAACTGCATGTGGATCACCTTGCTATGCCGCACCCTAGATGATCGAAAGCAAAATTCCTTATGAGCCAATAATGGTTGATGTATGGAGTGCAGGTGTCATTCTGTTTGCAATGGTTTGCGGATTTCTACCCTTCTAGGATAGAGATACTCCTAAGCTCTATAGTAAAATTTTACATGGAGAATATGCGATTTCAAGTCATGTTTCGCAATAATTGCAGGACTTTATCAAGAAAGTACTCACAGTAGACCCTATAAAACGCATAAGGATCGAAGAAATGAAAAAGCATCCCTGGTGGAGAAGATATTCAGATAATTACTATCCAGAGGGACTTATAGTAGGCTATCATAAGATACCTATTGAACAGAGTATTTTAAAAGAAGTAAAAGCTCTAGGCTATGATGCTGATCTTACTGAAAAGAGTCTTTAAACAAATCTCCATAACAATTTAACGACCACTTATTATCTGATTCTCAGAAAATATCTCCGTGAGGGCGGGACTATTAAATCAAATATGAAATAATTTGACAAATATGCAATTGAATCCAATGAAAGACGTTCTAAAAGTAAATTAATCACAATACAGATAATCTCAAAGCTGCAGATTTGCTTAAAATGATTACTACTCCAGTGGAAAAACAAAGAGCGAAGTCTTACTATTTGGGTCATGGTGATCACGCCAAGAGATATGGTGAGGATAATAAAAGTTTAGGAAATAATAGTGTGAGAATTGACCAAAAAAAAAGATCTCAGTCAAAATTCAAGCGAGATAAAAATAAATCGTTGGAGAAAGACGTGACATTAAATCACTCTAAATTTTTTAAAAATAACAACAAATCTTCGAAGAAAGTATCTTTTAATTAATTTAGGATAAGGATAAATCTATTAATAAGTCAATCAATAAATCTCTTTCAAAACATGCCAAATCCCCACGAAAAAAGAATTTTTAGCTGGATGAAGAAAACCCAAGACAAAGAGCTCAAAGTCAAAAACAAAAAATCGGAGCAAAGAAATCACACCAAGGGAGCTATATGATTGGAGCTGAGACCGGAGTGGATTGGCCATTATAGCCAAAATATAAAGGAGATGGAGGCAAAATTAGAAATGCCCTGAGAAGGCGATGATTATTTCTTTATTGATCTAATATTTTCACAAAAGATAAAGCAGAAAATATTCATTGAGTAGTAAAATTTTCAATAACAAACTCTCGCAAATCTTTTGAGATCTCCTCATCTTGCCTATCAGCTAAGATCAAACTTTAATTGACGTTCTTCCAAAACTAGTCAACTGATTCTTGATTTTTGAGATGGGTTTTTTTCCTGCTTTGATCAAAAATATAATGATTCACTAAACAACGGTATTTGCCTTTTCCCTACTGCTACTGCTTGTCTTTTTTAAAGCGGTTAGATTACGTTACGGCTTTGTTATATTATATTTTATTTTTGCTCAGTTTAGAGTTCGATTCGCTTATTTTTACCTCCTGGAATTTTCTAATTCTATGGTCTTCATCTAGAGTTGCTAATGGAAGTATTTAATTTTTATAATCATATCCTCGTTCCTATTACGTTTTCACACATTAGTATACCACCTTTCTTGGGGTATTTTTACTTATTCGCTTTTAGAGCTATTGACGAGGAATATGTATCTTGAGTCCTGATTGACACAATTAGTTTTTCTTGCTTTTCGGCTCGCTAAAAGTGACTTTTTCTTCTTCAGGACTATTCTTTCTGCTAATCTTGGATGCTAAGCTGCTGCCTCCAAGTTTCAATTTTGTCTTGGATGCGGATTTGATCCTAAAATGTTTATTAATTCTTGGTTGAAAAAGTGGTAGTTTTGCCGTCTCCTCCTAAAATTTGCCTAATTTACTCATAATAAAAATATGTAATAGACCCTTAAAATTATCTCAGGTTTCTTATAAAATATTTTTTACATGGCTGAAAGATTGTCAAAAGTTTATGGGACTGAAATGGATAAAGTCAATTGTCCGTTCTTCTATAAAATTGGTGCTTGCAGATACGGAGATGCTTGTGAGCGTATCCACAATCGTCCACCAATCAGTGAAACTGTGAACTTGGAACACATGTATGAAAACAGTGCAATTTAAACTGCAATTATTTCGGGCAATATTGTGAACGAAGCTGACGCATAAAAAGCACTTACCAAGTACCAATACCATAATTAGATTCTAAGAATTCTTTTAGAAAGTGTTTAAATAAATGAGTCAATTTGGAGAAATTGAGGATATGATTGTGGTGGATAATTTGGGAGATCATATAGTCGGTAACGTGTATGTCAAGTACAGTGATGAGGAATATTCCGAAAATGCACTGAAAAATATCAATGGCAGATTTTTTAATGGGAAAAAAATTAATGCTGTGTACTCCCCTGTCACAGATTTTTTCAACGCTAGATGCAAACAATATGTTGATGGCAGCTGCAAAAGAGGAGGCTACTGCAACTATATGCATGTTAAACCTCTCTCCAAAACATTTAAAAAAGGACTGTTTTAGCAGATGTACCTATAGCATCCAGAATACCGCATAAAAAAGCGTTCTGAAAGTGAAGACTCTTTCTAGAGGAAGAGAAAAGAAAGAAGAGATCGAAGAGATCGAAAGGATAAAGACAAAGACAGAAAAAAAGAAAAAAACAGGTCAAGATCAAAAGAAAAAAGAAGATCTCGTGAGAAAGATGAGAAAAAGCACAAAAGAGATAGATCTCGCTCTGACAGAAGCTCTGAGGAAAGAAGAGACATCATTAATGAATGGAATCAAAATTACTATAAGTGATTGTATAAGGATAATTCGCCAATATCAATAAAAATCACTTCAGCCTATAACCTAACTTTTTTGTGGCTTTTAGTTTGAATGTAAATATAGATACTTCCATTTTTCATTCTATTCTTCAGTCAGCTTATTTAAAAGCTTTGATTTTTGAAACTTTTAATTTAAAAGTTATTATTTTTTTATCTTTTCATTTCTTTGGAGACTATGACTAAATATTTCGATAAGACCCTTTTATAAAACAAATGATTCTTATAAATTTAAATATCTTGAATTCATGTCGCTTTCGTGAGATATTTTTATGCTATGAATGAATTTGCTTTATTTATTCGATTGTTTTTAGGGACTTTTAATGACCTCCTGTTTTTTATCTTTTTTAGAAAGTAAGTTTTCTTGTAAGGATCTAACTACACTAATTTTATTTGGTTTGATCTCTGAAAAATCAATTTTTCGTTTTAAATGTTCTGTATCAATTGATTTATTGGCTGACTGAGAGTTATTTACCATGTTTGAAACATTTGAGAAGGACTACCCGATAATATTATAATTTTAAAATGAGTTTTTTAAATCATCTTCATTATCTATAATTGATTTTACCTATTCATTTAGCTATTTTTCATTTTACTTCTTTTTATTTTCTTAATATTATTAGTTATTCATCAATTACTCATTTTATTTATTCTCTGGGGTCCTGCCTAATTTAAAATAATTAGGAAAGTTTATCTCAATTTGTTTATGTTTTAATTATTTATTTTAAGATGAATGATGGGATGAAATAAAAGTTGATGGGCGATTTAGTATTTCAGGGGTCATTGAATCTTTAATTTTACTAAGAGAGGATATTCCACTGTTCACCATACTGGGATTTACTCCTGTGCATTGTTTGGTTTGCAACATATCGTATTTTTACTCATCCTTGAGAGAACCCCTCAACACATCTTTAGAAAGCAAATGAATTTTATTGGTATTTTCTAATTTTAAGCGTAATTTTTACAGATTATCGTTATTAAAGTAAGATTCTTTTTTGGGATTAGAAAATACATAAATCTTTCTTTCTCTTCCTTTTTTCAAAGATTCCTTATCACTTTATTTTAAATTTAAATTTTTATGAACCTCTCCTGTTAGTCGAAGATGCGAGCATTTGTTATCTTTTAATTGATTATTTTCATAACGCTTCGACTCTTTGAGGCATTTTTAAAAAAACCATTTGCTGCACATATCCATTTAACTGGGCTCTGTCACAACATGAGGACGATTGATTTTTTTATGTGATTATTAGTTTTCCTCAGAGAGGAGATGCTTATTTTTCTATTTCCAATTTTCCTTAATATGTTCCTGACTTTTGCATATTTTTTTTGAAATGGTTATATTCATTTGAATTAATCTTATATTTATCCGTCAAGTATAGATATCAAAAATTTAAAGATGACTTCTATGTCCAGATTAATTATTTTGATACTAAATGTTAAAATAAAAATACTTTTTGCCTTATTTTATCACTCATGTTTTTGACTTATTTGTTTTTTATAATTTAATGAATTTAAGTTTTTAGCTTTACGTCCAATCATATTTTATATATACTTTGAATCTTTTCAATTTGCAAATAAATTATTGGGATATTTAGCTTAAAGTTATTTCAATAAATTTTAAAATGACAACTCAAGGCGGCGGACTCATTGGCATTTTGAGAAACCTTAGAAAGAACAAAAAAGAGGAGTTACGAATCCTTGTTTTGGGTTTGGATAATGCAGGCAAAACCACTATCCTTAAGGCACTTTCCAATGAGGTATTTTGTTATTAATCCAGGATATTTCGACCATTACACCAACACAAGGCTTCAACATTAAGAACCTTACCCATGATAAATTCAAGCTCAATGTTTGGGATATTGGAGGACAAAAGGCACTGAGAGAGTATTGGGGAAATTATTTTACCAACACTGATGCCCTCGTTTATGTGATAGATTCTGCAGACACCAAGAGAGTCAAGGAAGCCGGAGAATAGTTGGAAAAACTTCTTGTGGTAATTTATCAGTAATGAAGGAAAAAGAACTTTCAGGTGTTCCTCTTCTTATTTTTGCTAATAAGCAAGATCTTGTACAAGCTCTACAACCTGATGAAGTAGATCATACCTAATATAGATCTTATAAAACCTAAAATTGTAAGAAATAAAGAGCAGAAACTGGACAATTACAGCTTGTTCAGCCAAAACACAATAAGGTCTTGAGGATGGATTGAGCTGGCTAATCTAAAATGTTAAAAAATGATCAATGCCTATAAATACAAAGATATTAGCTTTGTTTAAATAAGAAATATTTAATACTGATAAAGCCTTAATTATTGATCATAGATCTTTGAATATTGGATGATTAAGCAAATTAAAGCTATCTGATTCAACCATCTATCCACCATTAAAGGGGTCATACTTCAATTTATAAAAATATTTGCTTCTGAGAATCTTAACATTCGTGGTATCGTCAAAATAAATAATTCCTTTGAAATTCAGATTTTTTTAAGGGTTTTTGTTAATGACCACTAGTTCACTTTGTTTGCGATTTAATAAGCTTATAGATTTCAGTGATCCATTTGCTTTTCTTTTCCTGTAACTAGGAGGACGGTCTATAGTTTGTTTTGACAAAGCCTTTTCTCTTCCAAGATTGATTTTTATCTTTATTTGATTGACAGCTTCATTATTTGGCTCTTCAACTACATCTGAAAGAAATATTTATTAAGAAACAGTTCGATTATTTTATTTGGCATTCTCTTCAAAATCTTCTCCCTCAGGAATAACTGAATCTCCTCTTTATCTATGGGCAGGTTCTTCAATTATCTCCGTAATTTCATTTTTTGAAATAGCCTTGGAGGGAGAGATTTCTCTAACTTAATTTTTTTTCTCTTTCAGTTAAATTGCCTTGGTGGAAAGTATAAAATAAGAGAAGGGGTGTTCGTATAGTAAATTTTCATTCAAAAAACCCAAGAAGGAAAAAGCTGATTTTGGGTTTTCTCGTTCATATACTTCGCAACCCCTTCTTGCAGTTTCGCTAATAAGCTCAAGCTCTGATATTTTTGTATGAAAGATATTAATCTAATTTTTTTAATTTAAGCAAGCAATAGCATTACCTTCTGAGATGAAATTGATGTCGATAATGCTGGATATCTCATGACACATAAGGTACTGACTGATTAACTGTCCATTGAGGCAAGAATAGAGTCTGATAACTGTGCCCTTAATACTTCCAGAAACTAACCGATATCCGTTAGGACTTAATTTTACAATAATTATAGCTGAATTAGTCTTAGTTTACATTATTTATGTGCCATAATACTGATCTCATGTTTTATTTCCGATTCATCACTTTTTTACTATATTTTGAAGTCCCGTTTTTAAGAATGCGATTTAATTCGAGAATTCATCGACATTATACGAGGCTGAGAGCGAATATCAGCTAATAATTTATTTGTTTTTATGTTAGTAAAATTTTTAACTATTATTTCTCCTTTTTTTTCGCTGTTGTAAGCTAAAGTTAACCCTATTTATAAAAAAATGTACCTTCTCGACTAATATCACATATTATTCTAAACCCATTGCCAGCAGACCCATTATAAATAGGTCTGAGACTGGGAAAATGAACAACATAAAGCTGCTCAGAACTAGACAGAAGGATGCACCTCCTACTTGCCTTAATCATTTCAATTTAAAAAGTTAAGGTCATTTTGCATATTACTTAATTGGCTAGATAATCCCAAATAATCATCAAATTATTGTGATTCACTTCATCGCTTTTTGAGACATAGGCAATATAGTGAGTATTTGGAATAAATGAAGCTGCATGAGTAGTTTGCTTTGTTTAGTTGATCTTTAGCATCTTAAGACAATCGTAGACTGCAATATTGACTTTGGTGCAGATAAGCAGCAGTTCTTCATAAAACTCTGCATGGTAGATAATAGTTAAATTGTTTGAAGAAACATAATATTTTTCTTAAACTCCATCCTTGTTTTTATAATTTTGAGTTCCCCTGTTACTTCTCCTTTCGCTCATATATCAACTATGCTATTATAATTCAATAGACCTAAAATTAATCTAAATTTCTATAAACAAAAGCAAGCTTTTTAACTTACTATTGTGATACAAATTTGAATATTCAAGCAATAATAATTGTATATTGTTATTAAACACATGGGGCAATAATAAACAAAATAACGAGTCATTATTAACGAAAATTATCACATCATCAAAGAAATATCATTAGGAGAGTATTGGATTAAACCCAAAAAAAAGAACTAGGAGCTCATGTTGCGTATTGTCACTTTTTATTTGGAGGAAGAAGTTGTCGAATTTTTAAGATTGTTGGAAAAAAGAAAAAAATTAAAAAATCCTCATTTACTTGAGCTAATAGAGTTTAATAGAGTCTTTTAGCAGCATATGTGCTCTTCGACCTTTAAGGTAAAAACGATAGCTGAGCATCCTTTCAAAACACTACAGGATGATCTTGTATAGAGATCAAAGACATCTCCTAAACGTTATTTTACTGAGGATGAGCTTTGGAGTATTCTCTATAGTTGCTGTCATGCCCTTTATTCTTTGTACATTAATAAAATATCGCATGAATCGTTAAGTCCAAATTTAATGTTTATTAATACTGCAGGAATCATCAAAATTGCGGATGGAATAGTTGTAGGATGTGTAAAAAACTATCTGTTATTAATGAGCTAAGAGATCTAGCAAAAGAATGTGAGATATGTATCTCCAGAACTTATCAATTTAATAGAAGACAATAATTTTTATTACTATGATAAGGAAAAGTCTGATGTATTCATTTTAGGCATGATAATCCTTGAGATAGGGAACCTAAAACCTGTTCCATATTTTAATATTAGTAATAAAAAATTTGACTTTGGTGAAATCATCCCTGCCCTGAATGAATTTAAAATCAGATATACAAGCAAACTGACAGATGTTATTTAAAGAATGCTTGTTCAATAGGCTAAAAATAGATGGAAGTTTGAATAAATTATAGAGAGTATCGAAAATAAGACTATACATATGAATTCAGAGATTACTTCAAGTAACTCTTCATAGCTAATTAGCTTCGAATAGTTAGGCAAGACTGTGCTATTCTAAAAACCTAAGCCTATGAATCCTGCCAATGTAGTATTTAATAATCAATCAAACTTAACAATAGTGTAAAAAGTAAAAGAGCCTGTTAAAATTTTACCGAATAATTTTAATAATCAATCCACTTTAGTTATGCAAAGAAACAATGAAATTCCTCCTAGAATGATGCCTATGAATTTTCAACCTCATTAAATCAATAATACTTATCGAACTAATAATCCATACGTCGAACCCTTTAGAACAAATCCTTCTTTATCCATTCCAAATAACAATAAGCCAAAAAATATAATGCACTTAGTAAATACTCCTATTTAAAATCTGTATACAAATTCGATGATGAAAGCGGATAATCCAAAAAAAGACAATTCGTTAAATCTTGAACCATTTAAATAATTTTTATAAAAGAATATATCCATGCAGTATAAAAACGATACCTTATTTAATCAGGTTGGAAAAGATACTAAAAAGTAGGCAGAAGCAAATTATACCCCTTATTTGCATCTTGCAAACTATTCTAATACTACTTTACAACCCTATAGTCAAAACAATCATTTTAAACACTAAGGCTATTAGCCCATTTACCATAATCAAATTAGTAATTATCCTTTCTGTTATTCGAAGTTGAAAGCAACTATTTTAGAACCAGAACCTATACTAAAATAACATCGTTTTTCAGAAATAAAATTTGGAGGAATTTAATTGAATAAATTATAAAAATAGCAGGGTGCATTTGTCGATTGCATGAGAAAAACATAATAAAAATAACTATAAAAAAACAATAAACTAAAAAATAATCAAATTTCAAAGCTAAGTGAAAGAATATAGAATGAAAAGGGAATATTTGTAATATAAACAGATTAAAATGGAAAATATGAAGGATTTACAATTAACGATAAGAAAAATGGAACTGGTAGAATAGAATACTTAGATGGAGGTTATTATGAAGGGCAGTGGCAGGATGACTGCATGTAGGGCTATGGCAAACTCTACTACCCCAACAACAGCATTGCCTACGAAGGATATTGGTCGCAGAATGAGTTTAACGGCACAGGAAAAGTCTACAATGAGCAGCCCGACCTCAGATCAGATTGTGTCGACTACCGCGACTTTGGAAAAATAGGAGAAAAATGGCTGTTTTACGAGGGTTAGTTTTGCCATGACTCTCGGCATGGAAGGGGAATGATGAAATTTGCGAACGGAGATAAGTTTGTTGGTAGCTTTAGTAACGATATCGCTGAGGGGTAGGGCAGCTTCTATTGCAAGAATGGCGACATCGTCAAAGGGGTGTGGTCCAACAATAAATTTGTAAAAATTATCTGATATTATTAAATGATATATTCTAATATTTAAATTCATTTATCTATGAGCACCGAATAAAATACTATTACTTGAAATAATAATCAATAATTTCATTCCAAGTCAAACAGTTAAGATTATACTCTTAAAGGTACATTTTTGTTTGATTGATAAGTTTGGAGACTAGTCCTTATTCGTTTAATTTAGGACAGTTATGACATTTAAATATCGGCATGCAGCAGTAAGTGCGCGACATCAACCAGTTTCTCAACTCCTTTGCCATTGCCTATCAAGACTCGGAGACCAAGGTACTGCAGTCGTCCTCCCACACATACCTCGTTAAAAATATTCAACTCGATGCCGAAGTCACTGACTTGACCACAGTCATGGAGACTCTCGAGCAGCATCAAGCCCTCAGTTCACAGTACATTCTCACTCTTCTAACGTACCAAGCCATCAACAATGACAAGGCTTCCATCCGCGCCATTTATAACTATGGCACATTGACCCTTGACGAGGAAATCAAAAAGAGGCAGCGAAATGAGTTCCACTTCACGTCCAACGAGATTTGGACAATCGTATATTCCGTGACTCGGGCGTTGGAGTATCTCTCAACGCTGAACATCGGTTACGGAGTCCTACGGTGCGACAAAATATTCATCAATAACAAAATCAAAATATTGGACCCCAGCGCAGTCGCATAGGACCCTTTGGTCATTGGCGAGGGCAGACTGTACTCTCCCTAGATCCTCGAGGGCCGAGAGGACATCGATATTCTTAAGTCAGACGTATTCGTCTTTGGACTGTGCGTCATCGAAGCCGCCTTGCTGCTGAACCTATCGGGGGAAGGCTGCGATGAGAGTCAGATAAAAGTTTATTTGGCCAAACTCGAGAGTCTTTACTAGGTCGAACTGTTCAACCTCGTGAAGCAAATGCTGCAATATTCGCCCGAGAATCGACCGTCCTTCGAAGAGATTCGGGCCTACTTGGAGAAGGCACTGCAGATTAAGGACTAGAATATCGACGACTACTTCAGTCCCCTGAATGCTGACCTCTAAGACGAGGTCGGCGACGAAAACGTGATGGAAGACACCGACGAGTACGAGAACATCGACATCGAAGAGGAGGAAGAGGAGAGCGAGGCGCAAAGCATGTCGCTGAGTGAGTTTGACAAGGCCAAAATCAAGTACCTCAACGACTCGCGCCGCTCTATTCGATAGGTCAGCAAAATAGAAGAAAACAGCGAAGCCTCGGCCTCCAAAATCCTGCAGAACAGCAATTTGAACTTTGAGAAAAGGCAAGTCGCAAAGTGCATCAAGGAAAAACTGGTAAAAAAGATGACGGCCAAAGACTTGGAAGTCGTCGAAGTCAAAAGGATCAAAAGCCACACCAATTACTCAAAGGGCAAAAACAAAGGAGAAAACAACTAATCCCTGTTTACCAATCCAAAATTAATGTAATAAATTCAAACTTAACTTAAATCTATGGCTTCTTTTCGCAGTTTTTTAGAAATTAAAGAAAATGTAAATTCATATAATAAATGATATTTCAATCACTTATCAATTTTATGCCTTTTAATTTTCTTTTAATACATCAAAATCATTTCAAGTTTCGATTTTTGAATTCAGACTGCGATCAAATAGGTATGTCTGAGTTACAAAAGTTCTGCGTTTTAAGATCTATCCCGTGCCAAAGTTAAGAAGATCAGGGTTACTTGTAGACTCTATTGGGATATGGGCATTGAAACTTTCATCAAAATAATTGGAGTTCTTTATAGGCTATTTTAGTGAATTTTCATATGCTAATTCGAATTGCCTCACCATCTTATTATCAAGCTCCGGATCTTCTTGAATCGATAAAGTTGATTTTCCAATTTCAGTAGTTTGTAAATCTTTAATATTCAACTTACTTGAGTTGATAGTAATAGTACTGTTATAATATCCAGCTGAACTTTTTTGGTTGTGCCTAAAGTTACTTTGGTTTTATGAAACTTGTGATATAATATTAGGTTCTTTCAAGGTTATTTTGGTTAATTGCCTCTTTTAATTTGTCTTTAAATCCAAATCGTTTGAACTTTAGTCAAAATATTATGAATCCCGAACAATATTTTTTTCAGGAAATTTGCAGGAAATCTAAAAAGGAACTATAATCTTTGTTTTGAATTATTAGCTATCAAAACCAGGTACTTTTTCCCATTGAGGCACAACAACAGGCTTCTTGATCAATTTAATATCTAACTGACTGGATATTAGTTTTTGACGTATTTTTAATGGAACAATAGAGTTTCTCCTCAATACCCCACTATATTCGGTATTTAGGTAAGAGTTTTCATTTTACCCCTAATTTATTTTCCTATCAGTAGGTGCCATTGTGATTTACATTTCAGGAACTCTTAATCTATTTTGGTCAACTGTGTTTGTAACTTTGGGCTCGTAAACTCTTCCCTAATTTTTATAATCTTCTTCTGTGATAACTCTTATTGTTGGTATATTGTCAGGTTTTGCACCCATTAAGCAATTTCAAAAATATTACATATAAAATAATCTTTAAATATACTTGTGTAGAAGACTAATCAGTAATTAAACCTTCTGCAAATAATTATATTAATGCTTTTTTTTTGACTAGAGTCATTATTGATTTTGAGAAAAGAAGAACAAGACAATAACCCTTTACCCCTGTTTGAAGATTAGAAATTTATCAAATTATTAACTGTTCAACTGATATTACCAACAGAAGGTTCCAAAAATGAGTTTATAATTTCACAGTATGTGAAATCTCAATTTAGATTGGTAATTAATCTATTGTCTATATTTATTGAAGATAAGATCAATAGCTTTAGTTCTGTCAATATATATTAATCATGTACGCACTATCCAAATTATTCAGCAGATTTGGCACTCTCAATGCTCAATATCTTCTCAACAAATCCCGCAATGCTGTAAGATTTTAATCCCAAAATATCCTATGGGATTTCGAAGAAGCAAATTTTCAGGCTCTTGCATTCTCCAAAGGATTAGCTTCACTTGCTTTCCAAAAAAGTATCAATAAGCCCATCTAGACGATAATTTTTTGCTTAGATTGCCCTCTGCTCAACAGGCCGAAGCTTACGTGTCCAAACTGGGAACTGCAGGCATTCAAGCTAACCTTATTGTTTCAAAAGCGACAACTTTGGAAGAAGCTGATAGCTAAATTAAGAGCAACAATATTAAGGGAATTATTTTCGAGCCAACTCTTACTCTTGGTGACGATCTTTATATCGACGCTTTGAATAAATTAGTGCCTTAGCTCTCAAAAACTGGAAATGGTGGTCGGGTTAAATCAGCAAAATATCCTACCCTATCAGCTCTCATTCAAACCAATTTCTATTCATATCCTGGAGTGTTTAAATTCAGAGTATTTGTATTTCAATGTAGAGCATTCTCAACTACGCCAATGACAAATATTTCAAAATTCCCTAGGACGCTCAAGTGGAACCGATCAGCCTTCCTTAATCCAGCAACACAATTTTTATAACCCAGCCCGCAGTTGAGTTTGCCTACAAGGCTGGATTGCTCAATTCAAATATTAATGGAAGATTTGTTGTTGTGGTATAAGCTAAAGACGTTAATAGAGTGGCTGAGTTGTATTCAGGAAATGTGGATTTGATAGCAACAGAAGATGTGGCGAATCTCAACCCTAGCATTAATGTCTTTGTCCCCAAGGGTTCTGACCTTTTCACAGGCAATTCCAAAAGAGTTGAGCTATGATGGATGTTCTTTGAATACAAAATGACTTTGAAATGACATGAAATTGAGTTTAGTTAATTAACTTCTGCAATATATAGTATTTATAATAGAGATATTGATTTCTAGGCAATTTAAAAGATGTATAGAAAACCAAACTTTTTAATTAAATATTCAAAGAGTTATCATGAAACAACTATTTTTTAGTAGATATAGTGGATTAAGACATCAACGTGCAATTTTTCACTTCCTTATCTCATTTAATTCCATCAATTCTTTATTTACCATAGAAGAAATTGATTTTCGCCCTCCTCTTTTACGATGAATCACATCAATTGCTTAGAGCTGCTCAAAAACTAGATTCATTAACCTTGATCTCTCTTGTTATAGGTCATCAGAACACTCTGCAAACTTGGATTTGTCTAAATTTTTAACTGTTTGATTTAGTAAATATTTAGCATCCAAAAGATCACCCTCTTTGACTTGGACTTAAGCGTATTATAGAGTCTTCAGATGTGTTTTAAGGTAAATTTAATACTTGTGATATTTTTACGCAAGCATAACTAATAAATATATACTTCTATTGATTCTCACTATTAAGTACTTCGATAAATTGGAACGAAATTACGAAACAACGACACAGATTTATAATGCTAAATCTCTTAGCAATTCGGAAATGCAGTTCTTGATTATCCAACCAACTTAAAGTCGTTTTGCATTAGAAAGTATAGATTTCCAATTGATCTAATTAATACTTTTATTATAAAAATTTGACTTTTCAATAGTTTTAATTATAAGATAAGATGATTTCCCATTATATTTTATTGATAATGATGTATGCACCATCAATCACAAGCTAATATCGTGCAGATTAGCGTTCTTCACAGCATTCCTAAACATTTAAGCCTTATCTTTTGTTATTACACAGTAATCCACGTTAGATCCAGATCCCAAGTCGTGGTAAATACCAGCTGAAATGGCCTAAATACACAAATTAATGGCTTCTTCTCTAGTCAAATCATCCTTGAATTTCGACTAAAATATTGTCATTGCGTGAAGTGATCCTGAGCCCATAGTTGCAAAAGGTAAATACGAATAACTATATGAAATAAAAATTACTTTCCTTCAGCACTAAGCATTACGAGGTGAGCCCCCATTACATCATATCCGCCCACAATGAGATAGGCACCGAGCTATCCTTGGTACTTGTAGAGTAAATTGGCTGTGGAGGTAATATAAGAGCTAATTCTAGTCTGACGACCAGAATTAAGTCGTTGAAGTTCGAGATTGGAGGATTGAAAAAGATTGACGAACTGAGTATCAGCCGCAGTTCCTGCTCCGCAAGCATAAATGTTAGGAGCAACATAATGAATCTTCTCGCAGTTCTTCTCCACGACTATAGATCCTCCAGTAGCTCTAGTGTCTGCTGCTAAAATGACTCCCTCTGCAAATTTGACTCCCACGATGGTGGTACCTGTTTTTTTGTAAGACAGCGATTTAATGACTTTTTTATCTTGCAACAGTTTGTTTCTAAGTGGAGTGATGAATACCTCTGAGTAAGAGAGAAATCAAATCCTCCCATCTGTTCCGCATAGTTCTGCAGGTGTGCCATTTTAAAAATAATTTAAATATAGATGATTCATATATATTAGTCATTAGATTAATTATACAGCAAATATCAGGTTGATTAATCAGAGGATTTTAGTATTTCGGGGCGGAAGGCATTTTTTATCAATATTGTTTAGGAGAGGAAGATTATTAGAGTTTATGTTTACACTATGCAAAATCTATCGAACAGAGGAAACACTTTTGCCTGTTGTTCGCTTAACTTTAAGTTCCTTCCGCTTGATAATGGTAGGATCTGGATTGAGGTGGGTGGAGTTAATAGTGGGAATGAATATTTTATTATAGGTATCTTCCTTATTTTAAAGCTATAGTTGATAGTTACGAAGCTATCGTTCAAGTGCCTCTGACTCCTTTTCTTTCTTGAATACTCTGTCCCTCAAAAATAATATTTCCTAAACATCTTCAAGTCTGCTGGGCCTGCTTTCTATGCAATTTTTAATCTATTTCATATTATTTTAATAGAGATTAAGTTCTACTTGTCTGTTTTATTCGATTTCTAAATTATACATTAAATACTTGCAATAGTGCGCTAATATTTTTCAGTAAGTCTGAGCTAGTTTTCATAAAATTCTTTGATACGAGCATTCATTTGATCATATAACTACTCTATGGATTTATCATGTTTTTAATTGATCGCATTGATTTCTGCTTTAGATGCTAGTTCAATATTAATAATGTCTTGAAGCTTTGCTTAAATAGTATTTTCCTTCGAAGTGATGTTTTGCTTTAAATCCTTGACTAAAATCTCTAAATCACAAATTTTATATTTCAGCTAATAAATTTCAGTAATTAGTTTGGTCTTCTCTTGTTTGAAATCCTATTGAGTTCTTTTGAATGATCTTTCCTATGAGTTTTTTTCGCTCCGCAACCCAAGCATATGAGATTAGTATTAGCTTCTTAACTTGCTCTACTTTTCGATGAAAGATTGTTCTAACTTCATCAACTCTTTATGATGCTAGTTTTTTATAAACTATTGCTAACTAGTCAGCAAATCCTTCATATTTTTCAGTTCACTCTAATGCATTTCTCTCATTTTATTAACGTCCTTATGATATGTCTGCTCAGTTGTATCTTTATACTTTTTTAGTTCTGTCTCTAATCTCTGTTTTTCTTGTGCAAGTAAATTTTGATATTTTTTCTCTGTTTATGCAACTTTTAATCCTGATGTTTCAGTAATTGAATCAATTTTATTCAACCAAGATTTACTGTTTTCTTAATGCTCTTGCTTTTCTTTATAATATTTTTCCTGCCAACGACGGACCTACTTCTGAATGCTGACTTAGAAAAGAGCTCTTTATGTTGATTTGTCTTCTGAAAGTTTTCGCAGCTAGAATTCATGGTCAGACTCGAGGACCTTGACCATTTTTCCGAGTTTGATGCACTCAGAGCAGCTCATTATATTGTATATTCTTAAAATTAACGATAAATTAATATATCTTGGAATGGCAAAAATCCTTAATATTCCTTATATTTTTGTAGCAAGTAAATATGAAAAGCAATCATGCTTCGCCTAGTCTCCTATAGATCTTTTTCATGGATAGTAAATCTTTATCAATATTGAATTTGAAGGTACAAAATTGACCACTATATTTAACTTGATAAACTTGATCAGTATCATCTCTCAAATAAAAATTGATGATAAACTTACTGCTTTTCTCATCTTGGTTGTGTGAAGTTAATTATATTTTGAATGTAATTAATCAAAGATCTTAAACTATTGAAGTTCGAACAGCATGCCTTAATAAATGAATGTTTTATACACAACAGTATGGTTTAATTAAATCATTTATTTTTACTGTTTCTCTTTTTCTTTTTTTTCTTTTCTTTCGGTTTCTTTTCCTGACTTTAAGGCTTCCTATAATTTTTATTGGGAGTATTGTGATTATGAATTGATTTGCTTTGCTACATTTTAATTGATTTACTGCTTCTGTCGCTCAAGGTATCATACAGCAAAAATAAAATACCATATATAAGCATGGCGAAGACTATTTTTAGTTTATAACTCAGACGATGATTTTATTAGTCTTATTACTCTGGTCTATGATGAGATGACATAAGTTCTTTTACTTTTTCTATCTATTTTAATGGATCTGTTGATATCTTCTGTATGCTGCCAGAAATAACAGAAACTGACTCCTTATCATAGTCCTTATTCGCTAGAAGAAAATTACTGCTTGTATTACCGCTTTGCGGAGATTAAAGCTGCTTTTAAGGAACCTTCTGGTTCAAATTCTTCTTAACCAAATTTAATGTTGGTGGTCTTTTGCTTTTACTCAAGCTACCTGCTCTTTTTCTACTTTCAGGCGATTAAGCCTCAGAAGAAGGTGTTACTAGCAGATTAAACACTTAAGTTTCAAATTTTGAAATTGAACATTTATAGGAAATCTATGCGCTTTCGCCTGAAAAGGTTTCCTCAAATTTACATTGATTTTGATCTTCAAATGCTCTTATCATTTTTCTTATATTGAGTGGGACTGTTCGTATCATATTTTCACTTTTTCCCCTGATTTCATACTTGAGTAAAGCATTATCTCCGCTTTCAATGGAAGAACTAAACTGAAATGGACTTAAAGAATCGAGTTTAATGACTGACTCATTTCGTTTTATATAAATTTCGTCTGGTTGAAAAGTAGGAGTTTGCTATTTATTAGGTTCAAGGAGAGTTATAGTAAGCAAGCCATCAGAGATGAGGGTGCGCTTGAGTATAAGCTTAAGAAAGATTAGTTAGAATCTATATTAGATATTCATTTTATTAATATCAATATCTGAAATGACCTTACAAAATAAAAATAATTTTCATATCTGCATTGTAATTGAATTCATCTGATTTATCTTTCACAATATAAGTCAAATCAAACTATAAACGTATCATCACCATAATCACATGAATAAAGCCAAATCAATAATAGCCAACATAGAATCAGATATTGTTGATGATTATGATAATTAGTCATGCCATACAATAATTACTAAATACTTTATTATTCAAATACATATATTAACTTGGCACAATCATTTCAATTATTCCAGTTTAAAAATTTCCTCAATGATCTTCTAAAAGTTTCCAAACTCTTATGATGATAAGCATCTAATTGATCTGTCTTTATCTAAATTTATTTCGTATTATTGTATGAATCACATCTATTAAGATATGATTTTATATATTAAGTTGTAAATTCGGGATGAAATTGCATGGTAAATATTCGTTTGTCTAAAGAAACTAAAGCATCAACTTGGCATTTATTACTTGTAGCCAAATTGACAAATCCTCGAGGAGTTGTGGCTACATGATCATTGTGAAATTTGTATAGTCTCAACTCATTAGATGAGTTAAAAAATGTTTCTTCTAAATATGGAATACTTCCTTAAAAATTGGATATGAGAAATTCAATGTCTTGAGGGCCTTTGTTCAACGGTTTCGTTATAATTTATGATCCTAATATATTAGCAATGAACTGGTGACCAAAACAAATGCCCAATATTTTTAATGTATGATTGATTTCAAGGGCTTCGGACAATATTGTTTTAAATGCTTTAATTTCCGGAGGCATTGAGTTAACAGAATAGGAACTACCAGATAAAATAATGCTATCATATTTCAATAAATTCTCAAGGGTGGGGATATCCTTTTTGAGGATTCTATAGGAGTGCCATTAATCGCCTTCATTATATAAAATTCCAGAAATCAATCCTTCTATATGTATTTTAGGTTTAAATTTATCCTGATATAAAACAGATGAGCTGAAATTGATGATTGCTATTTTTTTAGTTGGTTTGGGTAGTTCAATCTGAGATTATTATTTTATTGCAAAAATAGCATATATATCCTTTTTAGCTAATTTCTTTTATAAGTTTAACTCAAAGCTTTCTATTTTAAAAAAGGCAAGAGCTTAAAGCTCATGGAAAAATTAATTACTTACGACATCTGTAAGTACCACTACCTCTCCCATCACCAATATACTTCCTTCACAAAGAAGATTAAAGAGATAATCACACCAGATCTCATAGTAGTTTAATAGATTGCCATTTTATTGCTTGTTCATGTTGTAGTTGTCCTTTTTTTTCAATTTAGTAGCTACCATAAGGTTTGGAGGTATGATTGTTTTCAGGGAATTTAGAAACTATGCCAATGAGAGAATGAAGGAGTTTGATGAACCAGTGTTTGAGAGTATTGAATCTTTGAGGATAGCTATTTTGTTGTCAGTCCTGAAGCAAATACTAGATTTCTTCATGAGATTTGCAGTCATTACAGGTTGTTTCGTTATTGCAGATAAATAGAATGTGTTTATACGAAATTTTCTTATTAAGAGAGTATAAATAAAGTAATTTAATTTTGCAAACAATAGTCTTTGGAGAATAAGAAATAGCAAGTGATATAGAGCCTTTAATTAAATAATTTTTATTACAAAATTTTTATTTTAAAAATTAAGTTTCTCTAATTTTAAAAGAGTTATTATCATTTATGTTTGAAAATACTAAAAGCCATACTTTTATTAAATGGGATCAATCTAAATCAATGTTATTCAATTTTGTTATTTAATAGAGTTTTTATATTTTGAGATTTCACTATAAAATTATACTACAAAAGCGAAGGTGAATAAGGGATGATTTAATCATATAGCTATATATTGTCGCATTAACGGTCCTATATTTATTAAGTCAAGTGACAGAATATAGATAGCCTATAAAAATAGTCTTGAAAATATTTATGGCGAGATGATATTCCTTGAACAATTAACATTCGAAATGTAATAATAACAGGTGAGTCTCACAAAATAAATTCATAAAAATAAGACTGAAGCCTATGAGTTAGAGACAGCAGTTGTATCAGAAGCCAAAACAACAAATAATGTGTAAAACCATCAAATGGATAATTAATCTTCAATTCATCAAACAAATCCTTAAAATACACATCATCAAAATCGCAAGTCGAGTTTTTACAAAGAAAAAAGCATTAATGATTCAAAACACGAAAATAAAATGATGAAGTCAAGAGCTGATTAAAAGATATAAATTACTCAAATGCCAGATAATTTGAAGAATAATGAAAGACAGCATTCTGAGAGGTAAAAATCTTCAGATTCATCATTATCATCAAATTAAAAAAAGGCAAAAGACAAAAATGTTCGAGACAAGACAAAAGAGGAAACTCAAAACAAAAAGGGCTAATCCTAAAGTAGTTCTGAATCCAAAAGTAGCTCTTCAAATTAAAGTTCTTCCTCTCATAGGCCACAATAGAAAAAATAATTCAAACTTTAAAATTATAAAGTAGAGCCGGTGTTAAAAAACAAAAATGAAGAAGTAAAAATAAATAAATAAACCAATACTAAAGCTGTGGTGAAGAATATTAACAAATAATCAGGGCAACCTATTTCCAAAAGGCCTCAAACACGGCAAAAAAAAGTCAAAGACTCTGATGAGGAAAGCGAATATGCTCCTAATAAACGATAAGCTATGAAGATTCGAAAAAATAAGTAGCAAAACAAAAAGAAGATATCTGAAGATTAAGATGCAAAATAGGATATAAAGCCTGCTCAAAAAATAAAAAACAAAAATGCATCTGGATTAAAAAATGTTATATCTAAACCTTCAGCTTCAAGCAAATTAATTTCTGCAAAACCATTGCAAAACAAAGAAAAGAAAGCTTCATAAAAAAGTGAATCTTAAAATGACAAAAAAATCGTAAAATAACGAAATTTAAGAATGAAAAAGCCTATGGATTATAAACGCATCTAAGAAGAGCAAATCAATCAATCATTAGGTGAAAAAATTCCATATAGGGGTCGATTCAAGTAGATATCAAAAATGTCTTTACCTGCTACAGTCGAAGCATCACTGAAAAAAATAATAAACAATATACCAACTTAAAAGAAGCAAGAAACACAACAAATGGAGGCCGAATAAAATAAAGATAAAAAAATGTAATAAAAAAATACAATATTGAGTGAAAGACCAAAAATAATGAAATAGCAATTGCCAATTTCAGAGTCAAAAGAAAACAACATTCTTAATAAAATTGATAATGAAAAAATGGACGTTTAAAATAAAAATTAAACAATGGTTTTAAATGGTACAAATGTAGAAGTAAATATTCCTGAAATACATCGAACAATAAGATCAAGAGAATAGTATTAAAGAGGAAATCAAAACACAAAGAAAAATAATCAATTGGCGTTG